>Ga0315280_10003403_pt1 | contig 24532 bp, 16 predicted proteins | sample YL17G06_40_MG_FD_203697 | JGI IMG/M metagenome (GOLD analysis project Ga0315280, IMG submission 203697) | Sediment microbial communities from Yellowstone Lake, YNP, Wyoming, USA - YL17G06_40 | ecosystem: Environmental > Aquatic > Freshwater > Lake > Sediment | place: USA: Wyoming | collected... | reverse complement strand
GAACGCCAGCTGGCTCAACCAGATCGAGATCTGGTTCTCCATCCTCACGGTGAGGGTGCTGCGCGGCGGCAGCTTCACCTCGCCGAGAGACCTGCGCACCGTCATCGACCGCTTCACGAGCGCCTGGCGCGAGGACTGCAGCCCCTTCGCCTGGACGAAGGAGGAGGTCCACCAGCTGACCCTCAAGCGCCGTTATTCTGACTTATACAACTAGGCACTAGGCGGCGACTCACCGCCGGGAAAGAGGCAGGTGAGACTCGCGTGAACGAGCTCGACGCCAAGGTCCAGGCCACCGCGCGCGCCATCTTCGCCAAGATGGACCAGGGCAAGGCGTCCATCTTCTCCGAAGAGCGCCGGCAGCAGGAGATGATGGACTGGGCCGTCCGCGACGAGGCTCTCAAGGTCGAGCTCTTCCGTTTCGTCGACGTCTTCCCGGTACTGAGGAGCCGCGCCGAGATCGCGCGCCACCTGCACGAGTACTTCGACCGGCCCGGGGTGAACGCGCCGCGACTCCTCAAGCTGGGCATCGACGCCTCGTCCTCGCCCGTGGTGTCGCCGATCGCGACCGCCGTCATCAAGCGCGAGATGACCGGCTTCGCGCAGCGCTTCATCATCGGCCGCGAAGAGAGAGACACGCTGGCCGGCCTGCTCGACCTACGCAAGAAGCACACGGGCTTCACGCTCGACGTCCTGGGCGAATCGACGTCCTCCGCCGAGGGCGCGGCCGCTTACCGACGGCGTTACCTCGAGCTGCTCGATCTGCTGGCACGCGAGGCCCCGTCCTGGCCGCACGACCCCGTCATCGATCGCGCCGCCTGGGGCCCGCTGCCGCGCGTCAACGTCTCGGTCAAGATCACGTCGCTGTACTCGGGCATCGACCCGATCGACTTCAGCCGCTCCGTTGCGGCGGTCAAGGAGCACCTACGGCCCATCTTCCGGAAGGGACGCGACACCGGTGCGATCGTCAACGTCGACCTCGAGCAGTTCCGCCACCGCGACATGACCTACGCCGTCTTCAAGGAGCTTCTCGACGAGGACGAGTTCCGCGACTACGAGGCCGGCATCGTCGTGCAGGCCTACCTGCGCGACGCCGAGGACGACCTGCGTGGCCTCATCGACTGGGCGCGCCGGCGCAAGCGAGCGATCACGGTGCGCCTGGTCAAGGGCGCCTACTGGGACTACGAGACGGTGCTGGCCGCGCAGGAGGGATGGCCGGTGCCGGTCTTCATCCACAAGCCCGACAGCGACGTGAGTTACGAGCGGCTCACGCGCCTCATGCTGGAGCACCCCGAGCAGATCCACCCCGCCTTCGCCAGTCACAACGTGCGCTCGCTGGCCAACGCCATCGTCGTGGCGCAAGCGCTCGGCCTGCCTCAGGACTTCATCGAGCTACAGATGCTGCACGGCATGGGCGAACCGATCAAAGCGGCCGTCAGGAAGATGGGATTGCGCCTGCGCGAGTACGCGCCGGTCGGCGACGTGATCCCGGGGATGGGCTACTTCGTGCGCCGGCTGCTCGAGAACACGGCCAACGAGAGCTTCCTGCGGCTGACGTTCGCCGACGGCGAGTCGATCGACAACCTGGTGCAGGCGCCCAGGCCGTCGACCGTCTCGGGCGCGCCGCCGGAGCGCTTGCCGCACGTCGCGCCGACCGATCCCACGCGCCCGGCACGCTTCAGGAACCAGCCGTACGCCGACTTCTCGCGCGCGGAGAACCGCGAGGCGTTCGCGGCCGCGCGCGAGCGCGTGCGCGCGAGCGCGGTCGTCGCCGGCCTAGGCAAGCACTGGCCGCTGTGGATCGGCGACCGGCCGCTCGAGACACCGGAACGGCTCACGTCGGTCGACCCCGCACAGCCCGACGAGGTCGTAGGCACGGTCGCGTCGGCGGGCGAGCGCGAGGCGCAGATGGCCGTCAGCGCGGCGCTGCGGGCGTTCCCCGCTTGGCGCGACACGGCGCCGCGCGACCGCGCCGCGGTCCTGTTCAGAGCCGCCGACCTCATGCGCGACGAGCTCTTCGAGCTCGCCGCGCTCGAAGTCTTCGAAGCCGGCAAGACGTGGCGTCAAGCCGACGCCGACGTCTGCGCGGCCATCGACTTCCTCGAGTACTACGGGCGCGAGATGATCCGGCTCGGGGCGCCACGTCGTCTGGGCGACGCCCCGGGCGAACACAACGGCTACGCCTACGAGCCGCGCGGCGTCGCCGTGGTCGTGGCGCCCTTCAGCTCGCCACTGGCCGGCCTCACCGGCATGACCGGCGCCGCGTTGGTCGCGGGCAACGCCGTCGTCGCGAAGCCGGCCTCCGCTACGCCGGTGGGCGGCGCGCCGCCGGCGCGCCGCCCGGCACGGTCAACTTCCTCCCCTGCCCGGGGAGCACGATCGGCGAGCTCCTCGTGCGCCACGCCGACGTCGACCTGATCGCCTTCGCCGGCTCGGACCACGTCGGTCTACGCATCATGCGCGAGGCCGCCGCCCACCCCGGCCGCTCGAGCGTGAAGAAGGTGGTCGCCGCGATGGGAGGCAAGAACGCCGTCGTCGTCGACTCCGACGCCGACCTCGACCTGGCCGTCGCTGAGACCCTCGCTTCGGCCTTCGACTACCAGGGACAGACGTGCTCGGCCGCCTCGCGCATCATCGTGCTGGCCGACGCCTACGAAGCGTTCGTGCAGCGCTTCGTCGAGGCGGCGCGCGAACTCACGATCGGCTGCCCCGAAGACCCGGCGACGCGCCTCGGCCCGATGATCACGGCCGAGGCCCGGAACACGATCTTGCGCTTCATCGAGAGGGGCAAGCAGGAAGGGCACACCGCCCTCGCGATACCCGAGCCGCCTGGGGGCCGGCCGGGCGGCGGGTTCTTCGTCGGACCCCACATCTTCGCCGACGTCGCGCCCGACGCGGTCATCGCCCAGCAAGCGATCTCCGGCCCGGTAGTCGCGGTGATGAAGGTGCGCGACATCGACGACGCCCTGCGCATCGCCAACGGCACCCGGCACGGCCTCACCGGCGGCCTCTTCTCGCGCAGCCCGGCGACGATCGCCCGCTGCCGGCGCGAGTTCCGCGTGGGCAACCTCTTCATCAACCGCGCGATCACCGGCGCACTTGTCGGACGCCAGCCGTTCGGCGGGCTCAGAACGAGCGGGACAGGCGCCCAGGCAGGCGGGCCCGACTCCTTGCAGCAGTTCATGGAGCCGCGCACAACCACCGAGAACACCCTTCGGCGGGGCTTCGCCCCGCCCGACGACCTACTCACGGAAGAGAGGTAAGCGAGCGCCGGCCGGCTACAGTCCCGGGATGGTGACGGGCTGGGTCTCGTCGGGCAAGCCCGTCTGCTGTTGCTGCTGCCGGCGCTGCTCTTCCTGGACGATCCCGGGCACCCTGCTCAACTCCGCTGCAGTGGCGGCGTCGGGTACGACGCGAGTCCCCTCTACCGTCCAGCCCAACTGCACGGGGCCGCTCTGTAGCGGATCGTCCAGCTCCCACACCACGTACACGCGCTGCTCCCAGGGCCGATCGAAGGCGTACCAGTAGGCCTTCGGGCGCTGGCCCGTGAGGGCCAGCGCCCCCTCGTTCGAGCGCGCCAATAGCGCCAGAGCTTGCCCCGTCGTCAGGCCGCCGACCGACTGCGCGCGCTCGACCGCGGCCACGGCCGCCGTCTCGCGCGCGGTGAAGACGCTGAGATGGCCCATCTCCACGCGCGCCACCACCAGCAGCGCCGCAGTGACGGCCCAGATCGCGAAGACCACGGTCCAGCCGCGCGACCAGGCGAGCGGTTTGCCGAAGACCGAGTACGTGTCCCTCGCGGCGACCCGCCCGGCCGCCGCCGGCTGCGAGCTGCCCGCGCCCGAGCGGAGCGCAGCGGCTCCGCCGGTCGCCGCCGGCTTCTTCCGGCCGCTCGCATCGGGCTGAGGCTCCGGCTGCCCCGAGGCGCGGAAGAAGCTCACACGCACGCCGCAGTGCGGGCACGAGGCGGCCTTCGCCCACTGCTCGAAGGTGAAGTCCTTGTGGCATTCGGGACAACTCAGGGGGGGCGCCATCGCCACTTACTCCAGCACGGCGCGCTTGCGCAGCAGCACCGGATGCTTGGGGAACAGCCACGTGAACAGGGCGCCCGACGCGAAGCCGCCGATGTGCGCCCACCAACCCACGCTGCCGCCGTAGGCCGGGTTCACCAGCGCCAGTGCGCCCGAGTAGAGCTGCATGCCGAGGAACAAGCCGAGCACGATGTACGCCGGCACCTCCACGCCGCGCAGCATCGCCGCCAGCAGGCCGCCGCCACCCCGGCTCATCAGGAGCGTCAACAGTGCGCCGAGCACGAACACCACCGGGCCGCCGAGGACGATGGCCGGCAAGCCCACCAGATTGAGCAGGGTGTAAAGCAACGAGAGCGTGTAGATCAGCAGGAAGACGCCCGGCGCCTTGAGCCGTGCCGTCGGCCACATGACGAGGCTGGCCGCCATCACGCCCGCGATCGCGCCGCTGGCGCCGACGACCGGCGTGGGGGAGCCGGAACTCGCGGCGATGTAGGCGATGCTGCCGAAAAAGCCGGCCGTCAGGTACAGGAACAGGTACCAGCGCGGGCCGAGCGCGTCTTCGACGGAGTCGCCGAACACGTACAGGAACCACATGTTGCTCAGCACGTGGATGACGCTCACGTGCAGGAACATCGAGCTGCCCAGTGTGGCCATGTTGTGCACGGTGATCTCGGCGTTCACCCGTGCCGGGACGAGCCCCCACTCCTGCAGGAACGGGATGAAGCGCACGCCGATGGTCGCCTCGAAGGCGAACACGATGAGGTTGAGGCCGATCAGGCAGATGGTCACGTACGGCCACCGCTCGGTCTTCGCCTCGTGACTGACGACCGGCAGCATACGGATAAGTATCGCCCCCGCCGGCCCGGCGCTTTAGCCGCGCGCGAACCGCCCGTTCGCCTGCCGCGTCTGTGTGGCCGCATCACGTTCCGCAGTGGCCGGGGTCGAACCACCCGCGCGCGCCCCGCGTCTCCACCGTCAGACAGGCGAGCATCCCGACGAAGGAGTGACGATGAAACGAGTGCTGGGCAAGAAGGTCCTCATCACGGCCGGCGCCCTCGTGGTGGCGGCGCTGATCGTCTTCGCACTGGTGGGTGGGCTGGCATCGAGAGGAGGCGCCGGCTCGTCGACCGCCGGCTCCGCTTCCCGCACCGCGGGCCAGCCCGTGACTCTGCTCCACGAGCCGGGATTCGCGGCCGCCGCGACCGAACGCACTGCGACCGGCGAGCTCGGGAAGGCCCCCATCCCGCAGCCCGCGAGCGGCCCGGGGAGTTCAAGCGACGCCGGCTCGGCCACGGCGAACGGCTCGGGCGACACGGTCCCGGCCTTCGACCCGAACCGCTTCCTGGTGCGCACCGGCCGGCTCGACATCCTGGTGGACAAGGGTCAGGCGCCGCAGGTCGCCAACCACATCGTCGCCGCCGCCGAGGCGCTGGGCGGCTACGTGCTCTCGAGCAATGTGAGCAGCGGCCTGCAGGGCGAGCGCCCTTACGCCGAGATCTCCGTGCGCGTCCCCGCGCGCAGCTACGACCAGGCGATCAAGCAGTTCGGCGCGCTCGGCCAGGTGAAGAACCTGACGACGAGCGCCGAAGACGTGACCGGCAGCTACGTCGACCTCCAGGCGCGTCTCAGCCACTACAGGGCCGTCGAGTCGCGCCTGCTCACCTTCCTGGCGCAGGCGGGATCCATCCAGCAAGCACTCTCGATCCAGCAGCGCATCGACAACACGCAGCTCACCGTCGAGCGGCTCTCCGCGCAGCTCAAGGCGCTGCGCGAGACGGTCGTGTACGGCACGCTCGCCGTCTCGGTCGCCGAGAAGGGTGGCAAGCCCGTGGTCACCCCGCCGGCCAAGCCGGCTTCGTTCATCGGCGCGTTCGTGCACTCCGTGAAGCTGATCTGGGTCGGCGCCAAGGCGACGCTCGTGGCGCTCGGGGCCGGCCTGCCGTTCATCGCCGTCTTCGCCGGACTCGCCTACGCCGTGTGGTCCGCCTACCGGCGCCTGAACCGGGGCGGCCGCCCACGCACAGCGAAGACGCAGGGTCCCGCGCAGGGTCCCGAGCTGCAGATCTAGGCGAGCACACGGGGCGAGGCCGCACGCGCCCGTCCAGACATCTGTGCCGGGCCGGGCACTGCGACCGTAGCGGGCCCGCAGGCCAGGGCGCCGCTGTCGGCGCCCTGGCCTGCGGGGTCATCGGTCGGCCGCGTGCGTCGCCCGCCGCCGTCAGAGGGGGCGCGCCTGCGGCGCGCCCCCTCTGATACGATGGTTCGCGCATGACTCCCTGGGGACAGCGACGCAGCGACTGGTCACCGTGGACCCGGTTCACCGGGGTCGTCGTCTTTGCCGCCGCGATGGCGCACGTCGAAGGGGTCGTCGTCTACTACTTGCGCAAGCTCCTCGTGGTCCAGCCCTGGCAGCTCGTGACGGCCAAGCACCTCGAGTTCCCTCACCAGTATCTTCGTGTCGAACAGCGCCGCGAGATGGCCACCATCGTCATGCTCCTCGCGGTGGGCTACCTTGCCGGGCGCACGACGTGGCAGAAGCTGGCCTACTTCTTGCTCGCCTTCGGCGTGTGGGACATCGGCTACTACATCTCGCTGCGCCTCATGATCGGCTGGCCGACGAGCCCCCTGTCGCGCGACCTGCTCTTCCTCACGCCGTCACCGTGTTGGGGACGGGTCTGGCAGCCCGTCGCCGTCAGCGTCGCCTTCATCGTCGCCTCGGTCTTCCTCATCAAGAAGACGCGGCGCGCCTGATGCCGTCGTCGGGCGGCCGACGATCACGATCTCGGCGCGACCGCCGTCAGCAGCCGATGTGCCTGCTGCGACACGACGTGCACGGCGAACCCAGACAGGCCGGCTCGCGCGCACCACGCGCGGTAGTCGTCCTCCGACCAGACGTCGCCCGAGCTGGTGGCCACCAGCATGTTGACCGCGAACGCCGAGGCCGCCAGACCGGTGCCGCGCACGAGGTCGTAGATCGCCAGCGCGCCGCCGGGGCTCAACGCCCCGGCGGCGCGCTGGACCACCGTCTCATTCTCGGCTCGCGAGAGCGAGTGGCAGAGGTTGCCCATGAAGACCAGGTCGAAGCGTCCGGGCGGGAACGCTGCGACGGCGTCCCCCTTCACGGCGTGGATGCCCTCGCCGACCAGCTCGCCGATCATCAGATCGACGACCTCGGGGAAGTCCAGCACCGTCACCTCCCAGCCCAGTCGCCGGAAGGCGACGGCCTGCGTGGCCGGGCCGCCGCCGACGTCGAGCACCACACGCGTCTCGGGGAACAGTCGGCCCAGCAGCGACGCGAGGCGCGGCGCCCGCTCGCGCGCCCCGTCGTGCATGGCGCCGATGAAGGCGCGCAGCGTGTCGTCGCCATAGTCGAAGGGCGCCGGTCCACCCCGCTGCAGCACCTCGGGAAGCTGCAGCCAGCGCCGCAGCAGGTTGTGGCTGTGCAGCAGACGGCTGCCCACGTACAAGGGACTCACGGGATCGAGGTATGGGCGTGCCGCCGGCGCGACGGCGACGACCGCGTCGTCGCCGTCGCGCTCGAGCACGCCCGCATCGACGAGCAGGCGCACGACACGCGCCACCGCTTCCTCGTGCAGCCCCAGCGCCTGAGCTGCTGCGGCGGCCGTCGCCGGCCGCCGCAGCAGCTCCTCCAGCAGACCGACCTTCACAGCCGCCATGAGGGCCACCTGTGGCTGCCAGTCGCCCGGGCCGAATGCCAGGATGTGTTCCACTAGTCCCCCCCGCTTGCGTCGAACGAAGCCCGCACCGCGCCCGCCGCCAAACCGCGCCTCTTGGCCGCCCCCTTCCCGCCGCCTATGCTCCGCCTGCCGGCTGCGCTCCCCCCGACGGCCGCGCTGCCGTCCTACGGCCGCGCTGCCGTCGGCCGCCACGCTCCGTTCCCCGACGCTCGTTGGTGATGCGGCGCGCATAGTGTACCCTGCCAGCGCCCGCTTGGCCGCCTTCGCCGACGGCCACAACGACGACACCCGGGCGCGCTGCGATCCGAGTGCTTCCCGAAGAGGTGACTGACCATGAAAGCTGTGCGCATCCACGGGAACGGAGGACCTGAGGTCCTCGTCTACGAAGACGTGCCCAGGCCGGTCCCCGGTGAGGGGCAGGTGCTCGTCCGCGTTGAAGCCGCCGGCGTGAACCCGATCGACGCCTCGGTGCGCGAAGGCGCCTTCCCGACACCGAAGAGGCCACCGAAGATCATCGGCTCCGACGGCGCCGGTGTGGTCGAAGAGACCGGTCCCGGCGTCAGCGGGATCGGCGTCGGCGACGAGGTGTTCTTTACCGGACTGGGCATCGGCATGGAGGGCAGCTACGCCGACTACGCGGTGGTCAACGCGGTACAGGCCGTCGCCAAGCCGAAAGGCTTGTCGTTCGCCGAGGCGGCGGCGATGGGCCTCGTCTTCGCGACCGCCCACTACGCCCTGGTACGTCGCGGCGGGTTACGGGCCGGTGAGACCGTACTCGTGCAGGGCGGCTCGGGCGGCGTCGGCACGGCGTCGATCCAGCTCGCCAGAGCCCTCGGCGCCCGGGTCCTGGCGACCACCGGACGCGACGAGGTCACGCAAACCCTCAAAGACCTCGGCGCCGACGAGGTGATCAACTACCGCACGTCCGACGTCCCGGCAGAAGTGCGCCGGCTCACCGACGGCGAGGGCGTCGCCCTCGTCCACGAGCTGGTGACCAGCGAGAACCTCACCGCCGATGTCGCCATGATCGCCAAAAGCGGTCGCATCGTCTGCACGGGGCAAGGGCCGCGGCCCGACGCCGTCGTTCCCATCGGCGCCGCACTCAGCCTCGACGCGACCATCCTCTTCATGAGCACGAGCAACGCCGGCCGCGCCGGCGTGGCACAGATCATGGCCGAGGTCGCCACATTGGCGGAGCAGGGCAAGATCAGAGCGGTGGTCGGAAAGACGATGCCTCTCTCGCAAGCACGGCAGGCACACGAGGCCCTTGCCGGCCCCCACGTCGGCAAGATCGTGCTGGTGCCGTGAGCGCCACGATACCCTGAAGAGACAATGAGCCGAGCCGGCGCCGTGCAGGCGCGACGGTGGCAGACGACCTAACCCCAGCGCGCGCCCAACGCCGTGCCGCCGAGCGGCGAGAGGTTGCGACTGGCCTTGTGCGTGAGCTTGTTGCGATACATGTCGGCGTCGGCTGCCTTGAAGAGGTCGCGCGTCCGAGAGCGCCCCTCGTGCAGGAGCGCGTGCCCGACCGACAGGCTGAGCGCGGCGCCGTTCTTCTCGTTGTAGCGCCGCACCGCCTCGCCGATGCGCCGGCTCACACTCTCGACCACGCCTTCGTCACCCTGCCTCACGATCATGGCGAACTCGTCGCCGCCGATGCGCGCCGCGAAGTCACCCTCGCGCAGGCAGCTCTTCAGCAGGCGCGCCGTATCGGTCAACAACCGGTCGCCGGCCTCGTGACCCCTGGTGTCGTTGACGAGCTTGAAGTCGTCGAGGTCGCACACGACGAGCGCGACGCGCTGCAGGCCGGCATCATCGACGCGCTTCATCTCGTCCTCGAAACGCCGACGGTTGTAGACCCCCGTGAGCGGGTCGTGCCAGCTCAGGTAGCGCAGCCTCTCCTCCATCTGCTTGCGTTCGCTGATGTTGACGAAGCTCTCGATCATGTAATCGCGGTCGCCCAATCTCACCGTGGCGACGGTCTTGATCACCGGCACGATCTCGCCCTTCGCGGTGCGCAAGGCACGCTCCGAGCGGTCGATCTCTTCCTGCCGGTCGGTGACCGGGCAGCCGCCGTCCTCGAACGGACAGATGAAACGGTGGCAGACGCCGCCGACGACCTGCTCGCGCGGCGCCCCGATCATCTGCAGGGCGACGTCATTGGCGTCGACCAGCTCGTGCGTCTGAGCGTCGACGACCACCACGCCATCCTGCACGGAGTCCATGATGGTCTTCAGGCGCAGCTCACTACGCTGCAGCGCCTCCTCGGCGGCCTTGCGCTCGCGTATGTCGCGGAAGATGCCCCGCGTCGAGACCGGCGTGCCGTCGATGAACCGGCAGTTGACGCTCCCCTCCACGGCGATCGCCTCGCCGTTCTTGGCCACGAACACCGCCTCGACCCGGTCGACGACGCCGCCCGTCATCACCTTGGCGAACGCCTCGCCGCAGTGCGCGACGCATTCCGGGTGCACGACGTCGAACAGCGGCAGGCGCGCCACCTCATCGCGCGTGTAGCCCAAGGTTTCGAGCCAGCCGCGATTGACGTAGAGGAAGCGCCCCTCGGGGCTGACGCTTTGAACCAGGTCGTTGCAGTTCTCGAGGAGATCGCCCCACTCCTCCGAGCTGCCGTCGCTGATGTCCTCAAGCCCGTCCATCGCTTGTGATCGTATCGACAATCGTTCTGCGCGGCTTGAGCGGAGCAAGACCGGCGCGGCGCTCGGCTTGAGCGGAGCAGGGTTTGAGCGGCGCAGGGTTTGAGCGGCGCAGCGGCCGCGGGAGCACGGACCCCTCAGTAGCCTTTGCCGTTGCCGCCGATCGCCTCTTCGCGCTCCTTGCGCAGCTCAAGTCGCGGCGCCAGTGAGCTCATGACCGAGACGAGCAGTTCGAGCCGCTCGGCCTCGGAGCGCTGCTCGAGCAGTCGCTGTTTGAGCGACACGCTGAGATCGATCCCGCCGGCGATACCGAACGAGGGCGGCACCGGGTGCAACGGCTGGCCCGGCGGCTCCACGCCCGTCCGGGCGTGGAGCCGCCGGGCCAGCCTCTCGGCATCGGCCACCAAGCGCTCGGGCGCCTCCGACGCCAGGTCGTCGTAGTACTCGACGCGCGCCCCGAGATAGGCGCCCTCGTCGTTCTCGTCGGCTGCGATGAGCTCGAGCAGCCGGAACCGGTCGCGCCCCTCGACGACGATGTCGAGCCGTCCGTCCTGGAACTCTTGGAGCACCTCGATGACCTCCGCCGTGCAGCCGTGTTCGGCCACGCTGTGCTCGTGATAGAGAACGATGCCGAACGGCCCTCCCGTCTCACGACACTCACCGATCAGGCGCTTGTAGCGCTCCTCGAAGATGTGCAGCGGAAGGTGCTCACCGGGCAACAGCACGAGGCCCAGCGGGAACAAGCCGAGCGTGGCTTCTTCAGAGCTGGGCATGCCAGGCGAGCACGATCGCCTCGAGCTTCGACTCGTTGGCGGCGTCTGGATCGTCTTCGAACTCAGGCAGGTCCACGACCATCTGATGGAGGTCGACGAAGTTCAGGTCGAGAGGGTCGACGTCGGGGTTGGCATCCATCAGCTCGAACGCGATGTCCTCGGGATCGTCCCATGTGAGCGCCACTGGTCCACCTCTTTCGGTCAGGGCTGCGATGGTGCCGCCGGAGCGAAGCTCACCTGCCCCTACCTCCGGTCGACGGTGCCGCCGGGGCCAAGCATCTGTGCCTCGGCCCCCGGTCACTTAAACAGGATGCAACCGGTCCTTGTCAACGCCTACCCGCCCCGACCGGGAACAGCACACCACCCGGGTTCTCTTGCTGACGACGGGCCCGCTTCTCCTTCGCTCGCAACGAGTGGACGAAGCCCTCTTGCCGAGGCGTCTGCCGCTCAGCGGCAGACATACATCGTGCAGTCCACTCGCCGCCCGTCGACGACGTCGTGCGCCGCCACGGGCTCGACGTGGCCGAACTCGGCCCCCAGCCGCTCCGCGAACCAGAGGTGCTCATCGGCAGACCAGAACACGGCGACGCCTGCGGGCTTCAGCGCGGCACGGACGACACCCACTCCTGCGGCATCGTAGAGTCGAGCGTTGGGTTGCCGCACCAGCCACGCCGGGCCGTTGTCGGTATCGAGGACGACGAGGTCGAAACGCCGCCCCGAGACGAGCACGTCGTAGACGTCGGCCACCAGGATGCGCGAGCGGGCGTCGCGCGAAACGCGCGACGCCCGCTCGCGCATGTAGCGCGCGAACCACCCCACCACGACCGGCTCCAGCTCGGCCACGACGACCTCGCGCAGGTCGGGCAGGCCGAGCGCCTCGTCGAGCGCGTAGCCCATGCCGAGGCCACCGATAAGCACCTCAAGGGGGCGAGCCGGCAGGGAGGGACGCGCCGCCGCGATCAGCGCCCGGCTCGATGGCTCGTTCGCAGCCGCCATCAAGAACGAACCGTTGCCGATCACCTCGAGCTCGCCGCTGCGGCGACGCAGCACCAGCTCGCCGCTGCGCCCATCGGCGCGCTCGAGCACCGTCGTCTCAGGCTCGGGAAGCTGCACCTCAGGGCAGCACGGGGTCGAGCCTGCCGACCACACGGCCGACGTCGTTGGTCACCGGCAGGTGCACACAGGCCAGGGCCGCCTCGGGAACCTCGACGCCCAGGCAGCGGGCGACGAGCACAGGCAGGGCCGAGGTCACGGCGCGGTCGCCGCCGTCGCGGGCCTTGAGCGCGATGCCGCGCCCGTCGGGCAGCGACACGCAGCCAAGGCCTTCCGCGCCGGCCTTCGAGACCGTGCCCGCGAACGACTGCATCACCACGGTGTCGAGCTCGCCCTCACCCTCGATCAGCACGGGGTGGGCGCGCATCGCCTCGGCGATGCGCGGCATCATCTTCGGCAGTCGTGCGTAGGCCTTCGCCATCGCCACGATCGGGGTCGCCCAGACGACGATCCCGCACCCGTCGACGGCCAGGGCGATGTCGCCAACCGCCATGTCGGTCATCGCGGAGGCGGCACGCAGGCCGGCCTGCTGCGTGGGATGATCGAGGTGCTGGTAGGTCGCCAGGTCCCAGCCATGACGCACCGATGCGGCCAGCATACCGGTGTGGTTGCCCGAGCAGTTGTGACGCGCCTTCAGCTCGTTGTCGCAAAGAAGCGCCGCTTCGTCGAGCCCGAGGTCGCCCAGCATGCGGCGCACCAGACCAGCGTGCTCGTCGGAGCCGACGTGCGAGGCGCAGATGATGGCCAGCTCGCGTTGACCCCAGCCCCAGTGATCGATCGTGCCGTCGTCGACCCAGGGCTTCGCCTGGAGCGGCTTCGCCGACGAACGCCAGAACGTGACCACGTCGGGCTCGCCGTACGCGTCGAGGAGCCGCCCTTCTTCGTCGACCACCACGGCCGACAAGGTGTGCCGGCTTTCCACTGTGTCGCCGCGACGCACCTCGACCACGATCGGCTCGAACTGCTTCATGTATGCACCGCCTACGTCTGAAAGAAGCTTCCTACGGGAGCATCCTATCGCACCAGCGGCGTCGTCCCTTTCGCGGCGGCGAAGCCGGCGATCACGGCGCGAGCGTGCCGGCGCGCCTCATCGGTCACGGGTGCTACCTCATGGGTCGCCATGAGGTCACGGGCCACCTCGGCAGCCTCATGCACGAGCGAACGACTGACCTTACCCCCGACCGCGCCGCGACGTAGCAGCCGCGGCTCCCACAGCTCGCCGCCCCGGTAGCGCTGCCGTGTGCTGCGCGCGGCGAGATAGTGTCCGCCGATGCCGATGTCGCGGATGTCGTCGATCAGCGCGCTGGCTTCGTCGACCGGGTCGCCACGGACCAGCCGCTTGATCATGGCGACGACCTCGCAGTCGAGGACCGTCTTGGCTGGGCTCAGCACCTGCGCCCCGTCGAGCAGCCCGAAGGCGATCAGGCAGTCGGCGCCGGCCAGTGCCTCGGCAACACCCGTCATGGCTGCCTCGGCCCCCGCCTGGAAGTCGATCGTCTTGGCGTCGGCGCCGATGCAGCTCGTCTGCACGGGCAGCCCGTAGAAACGGCTCATCTCGGTCCCGTAGAGGTTGATCAAGGCGACCTCGGGAGACGCGCACAGGTACAGGCCGGTACGCATCTCGGCCGCCGCCGAGCCGATACCCGACACGACGGGGCAGCCCGGCGCCGCAAGCTGCAGAAGCACGACGGCCGAGAGCGTCTCGGCCATGTTGACGATGGTCGTGCCCGTCACACTCATCGGCCCCGTCGTGCCCATGAGGACCATCGGCAAGATGAAGATGGGCACGCCGTGGCGTGCGAGGGCTAGGCTCGCTTCAGTCATCGGTCCGTCGTGCTGTAGGGGGGCGATGGTGCAGTTGATGACCGAATAGATAGGACGCTCGCGCAGGCTCGCCCCGGCGTAGGCCTGGACGATGTCGAGCAGCGGTTCGACCAAATCGGGCGTGCGCACCTCGTCCTGGACATGCTTGGCGCAGCCCTCGAGCGAGATGACCGCCATCTCGAGACCCGCCGTGGCGGGGTGGCAGTCGCGCGGCGAGATCGACGGCCACACGAAATCGATCTCGGGCAGCGCGTCGAACAGGGTCATCGCCGCGCGCAGGTCGGCGGCCGTGCCCTCGCGCCGTTCGCCCGTGAGGTCGTCCATCATGTACGTGGCCGTGCCGTCGGTCGTGCACACGAGGCTGCCGTCGCCGACCACGCGGTCGTTGACGGGTTCACGTGCGGCAAGCAGGACCTGCCGCGGCACGGTCTCGAGAGCGCGAGCGACCAACTCGCGCGGGATCTTGGCAGTCAGGCGCTCGCGATCGACCTGGGCGCCGTTCTCGGCGAGCAGGTCGATCGCGAGCGGGGTGTTGTAGCAGACACCGACCTCTTCGAGCACACGCAGCGTCTGCTCGTGGATGAACTCTTTCTCGGCGTCGGACAGGATCTGTAGCCTCGGTCGCGCCACGTTCCCCCCTCGTCTCGTTCGCGGCCGCGGCCCTTCGGGCCGCGGCCGCCCCTCAACTCTCCCCCAGGACTTTCCGCATGGCCTGCGGGTCGCACGTCACGCCGTACTGCTCGCACTCTGGGCAGGTGCCCAACAAGATGTCACGCTCCACACCCTCGCCGACCCGCTCGTACCCCTGGCTGAGGAAGAAGCCGGGCGCGCGGGCGGTCACCCAGAGCGCCGAGATCCCCCGCCGGCGCGCCTCGTCCTCGAGCGTCGCCAGCAGCCGCGCGGCGATACCGCGGCCGCGATGGGACTCGGCGATCGACATCCAGTTGACCACGTCGAGCCTGCCCTGGTAGCGCGACAGCGTGATGCCGCCGATCAGGTCGTCGTCGTCGTAGGCGCCCCAAGCCACCACTACCTGCTCGTCGTGCCGGTCGCCCGACTCGAGCCCAGCCGCGATACCCAGCTCGCGCACGCGCTCGAAATCGTCTGTCGGTCGGATCGCTATCGGGCCGCTCATCTCTCCCCGTCCTCTCCTCGCTCGCAGCTCATGCTTATGGTATCGCACAGCCGACCCGCTCGCGCGCCACCAACGCGAAGAGGCCCCGTGGACCTTTCGGTCCACGGGGCCTCTTCGCAATGAATTCCGGCGGCGTCCTACTCTCCCGCAGGGTCACCCCTGAAGTACCATCGGCGCTGGAGGGCTTAACTTCTCTGTTCGGAATGGGAAGAGGTGTGACCCCTCCGCTATGGCCACCGAAAACCTGGCAAGCCGCAAACGCGGAATGAAAACGTGCCGGCGTCGGCACGACACGCCTGAAAACTACATAGTGGCGCGGATGTTCAAGTCAAGCCCTCGGCCAATTAGTACTGGTCTGCTGAACACATTGCTGTGCTTGCACATCCAGCCTATCAACCAGGTGGTCTACCTGGGGCCTTACCCATTCTAGATGGTGGGAGATCTCATCTTGAGGTCGGCTTCCCGCTTAGATGCTTTCAGCGGTTATCCGGTCCAGACGTAGCTAACCTGCAATGCCGTTGGCACGACAACAGATACACCAGCGGTCTGTTCATCCCGGTCCTCTCGTACTAGGGATGACTCCTCGCAAATCTCCAACGCCCACAGCAGATAGGGACCGAACTGTCTCACGACGTTCTGAACCCAGCTCACGTACCGCTTTAATGGGCGAACAGCCCAACCCTTGGGACCTACTACAGCCCCAGGATGCGATGAGCCGACATCGAGGTGCCAAACCCTCCCGTCGATGTGGACTCTTGGGGAGGATAAGCCTGTTATCCCCGGAGTACCTTTTATCCGTTGAGCGACCGCGATTCCACTCTCCACGGCCGGATCACTAAGCCCGACTTTCGTCCCTGCTCGACTTGTCAGTCTCGCAGTCAAGCTCCCTTGTGCCTTTACACTCTACGCACGGTTTCCAATCGTGCTGAGGGAACCTTTGGGCGCCTCCGTTACATTTTAGGAGGCGACCGCCCCAGTCAAACTGCCCACCTGACACTGTCTGTCCGCCGGATCACGGCCGGACGTTAGAAACCCAGTACACGAAGGGTGGTATCCCAAGGTTGGCTCCACCCGGACTAGCGCCCGGACTTCATAGCCTCCCACCTATCCTGGACAACGCGTACCAAATTCCAATGCCAAGCTGCAGTAAAGGTTCACGGGGTCTTTCCGTCTTGCTGCGGGTAATCGGCATCTTCACCGATACTACAATTTCACCGAGTCCCTCGTTGAGACAGCGCCCAAGTCGTTACGCCATTCGTGCAGGTCGGAACTTACCCGACAAGGAATTTCGCTACCTTAGGACCGTTATAGTTACGGCCGCCGTTTACCGGGGCTTCAATTCGCTGCTTTGCCACCCGAGGGCAGCTAACAACTCCTCTTAACCTTCCGGCACCGGGCAGGCGTCAGCCCCTATACATCGTCTTTCGACTTAGCAGAGACCTGTGTTTTTGGTAAACAGTCGCTTGGGCCTATTCACTGCGGCCTCCCCGAGCTCGGCCGGCAAGCGGCTTCACCAGAAGAGGCGCCCCTTCTCCCGAAGTTACGGGGCAATTTTGCCGAGTTCCTTAACGAGGGTTCTCTCGATCACCTTAGTATTCTCTACTTGCCTACCTGTGGCGGTTTTGGTACGGGTGCCAGCTTCACTCCCTAGAGGCTTTTCTTGGCGGCATGGCTTCGGCGGCTCGCCGGATTACTCCAGCTGACATCACGTCTCAGGCTTGGAGCGTGCGGATTTCCCTACACGCAACCCTACGCGCTTGTCCGTGGTCAACCAACGCCACGGTCCGCTTAGCCTACCGCGTCCCCCCTTCGGTCGAACGCGAAGTGGCAGTACAGGAATATCAACCTGTTGTCCATCGCCTACGCCTGTCGGCCTCGGCTTAGGTCCCGACTAACCCTGGGCAGATTAGCTTTACCCAGGAAACCTTAGGCATTCGGTGGAGGAGTTTCTCGCTCCTCTTTCGTTACTCATACCGGCATTCTCTCTTCCCAAGCCTCCACGGCTGGCTTGTCGCCGCCGCTTCTACGGCGTGGGAATGCTCTCCTACCGATCCAGCTTGCGCTGAATCCCACAGCTTCGGTAGCTAGCTTGAGCCCCGTTACATCATCGGCGCGAGAACACTTGACCAGTGAGCTATTACGCACTCTTTGAATGGTGGCTGCTTCTAAGCCAACATCCTGGTTGTCTAAGCACTCCCACATCCTTTTCCACTTAGCTAGCACTTAGGGACCTTAGCTGGTGGTCTGGGCTGTTTCCCTCTCGACTACGGAGCTTATCCCCCGCAGTCTGACTCCCGTGCTCTGGAGTGGTGGTATTCGGAGTTTGTCTGCCTTCGGTAACCTGGTAGGGCCCCTAGGGTAAACAGTGCTCTACAGCCACAACTGAACGCACGAGGCTATACCTAAATATATTTCGGAGAGAACCAGATATCTCTGCGTTTGATTAGCCTTTCACTCCGATCCACAGCTCATCCCCTCAGTTTTCAACCTAAGTGGGTTCGGTCCTCCACGGGGTCTTACCCCCGCTTCAACCTGGCCATGGATAGATCACGCAGTTTCGGGTCTACCGCCTCTGACTACATCGCCCTATTCAGACTCGCTTTCGCTACGGCTCCGTTTCCTTAACCTTGCCAGAGACGAGTAACTCGCCGGTTCGTTATGCAAAAAGCACGCCATCACCCTTGCGGGCTCTGACCGCTTGTAGGCCAGCGGTTTCAGGTACTATTTCACTCCCCTCACGGGGTACTTTTCACCTTTCCCTCACGGTACTAGTTCGCTATCGGTCGCCAGGTAGTGTTTAGCCTTACGGGGTGGTCCCCGTAGCTTCCGACCGCGTTTCACGTGCACGGTCGTACTCAGGTGGTCTGCAAGGGAGAGTCGAGAGTTTCGCGTACTGGGCTTTTACCATCTCTGGCGGGTCGTTCCAGACCCTTCTGCTACCCTCGACTTTTGTAACTCCCCGATCACCATGCGGGGCGGTCGAGCAGACTCCTACAACCCCGACTACGCTAGGGCCGCACCCAATCGCGCGTAGCTCGGTTTAGGCTCTTCCCCGTTCGCTCGCCACTACTAAGGGAATCGATTTTTCTTTCTTTTCCTCCGGGTACTAAGATGTATCAGTTCCCCGACTTACCTCCTCGTGCCCTATGTGTTCAGGCACGGGTACGCACCCATGACGATGCGTGGGTTACCCCATTCGGAAATCCCCGGGTCGTAGGTTGTTCAGCACCTCACCGGGGCTTATCGCAGCCGTCCACGTCCTTCATCGGCTCCTGGCGCCAAGGCATCCGCCGCTGGCCCTTACTATCTTGACAGTAAGAACATCTTTGCCACTATGTAGTTTTCAAGGTTCGCGCCGGCGTACCGGCATCTCTCGCCGACCTTGCGGCCGGCGAAACTTGGCGATCTCGCGCACCACCCGACCCCTCAGACGCGCGTAGCGCACTTCGGTACGCGCTCCGCTGCGCTGCTTCGGCGGAAGTTGGGGGTTCGCGACAACGTTCGCGTCTTTCAAAACTAAACAGTGTGAGGCCGTTGAGATCAGAACCCCTAAGGCTCGGACCCAGACGGGATCGCCAGCGGTCGACGTAGAGATTCCAGAGGACAGCTCTCATCCCACCCGGAAAAGCCCGCAGGCCACATCGAGAGAGACATGCGAGAGGCTGTGCTCCCGGCGGTCAAGTGCCGCCGGACTCCCTAGAAAGGAGGTGATCCAGCCGCAGCTTCCGCTACGGCTACCTTGTTACGACTTCACCCCAATCACCGATCCCACCTTCGACGGCTGCCCCCCTTGCAGGTTAGCCCACCGGCTTCGGGTGTTACCGACTTTCGTGGTGTGACGGGCGGTGTGTACAAGGCCCGGGAACGTATTCACCGCGGCATTGCTGATCCGCGATTACTAGCAACTCCGACTTCATGGAGTCGAGTTTCAGACTCCAATCCGAACTGGGACCGGCTTTTTGGGATTCGCTCCACCTCGCGGTCTTGCAGCCCTTTGTACCGGCCATTGTAGCACGTGTGTAGCCCTGGACATAAGGGGCATGATGACTTGACGTCATCCCCACCTTCCTCCGGTTTGTCACCGGCAGTATCCTATGAGTCCCCGGCATTACCCGCTGGCAACATAGGACAGGGGTTGCGCTCGTTGCGGGACTTAACCCAACATCTCACGACACGAGCTGACGACAGCCATGCACCACCTGTGGCCCTGCCATTGCTGGGGCGCCTGTTTCCAGGCGTTACAGGGTCATGTCAAGCCCAGGTAAGGTTCTTCGCGTTGCGTCGAATTAAACCACATGCTCCGCTGCTTGTGCGGGCCCCCGTCAATTCCTTTGAGTTTTAGCCTTGCGGCCGTACTCCCCAGGCGGGGCACTTAATGCGTTAGCTACGGCACGGAAGGAGTCGACACCTCCCACACCTAGTGCCCATCGTTTACGGCGTGGACTACCAGGGTATCTAATCCTGTTTGCTCCCCACGCTTTCGCGTCTCAGCGTCAGTACCGTCCCAGAGACCCGCCTTCGCCACAGGTGTTCTTCCTGATATCTGCGCATTTCACCGCTACACCAGGAATTCCAGTCTCCTCTTCCGGACTCAAGCAAGCCAGTTTCCAGTGCAGGCTGGGAGTTGAGCTCCCAGTTTTCACACCGGACTTGGCAAGCCGCCTACACGCGCTTTACGCCCAATAATTCCGGACAACGCTAGGTCCCTACGTATTACCGCGGCTGCTGGCACGTAGTTAGCCGGACCTTCCTTTAGAGGTACCGTCACCCTCTCGGCTATTCACCTGAGTGGCTTCGTCCCTCCCGACAGCGGTTTACAACCCGAAGGCCTTCTTCCCGCACGCGGCGTTGCTGCGTCAGGCTTTCGCCCATTGCGCAAGATTCCCCACTGCTGCCTCCCGTAGGAGTCTGGGCCGTATCTCAGTCCCAGTGTGGCTGATCGTCCTCTCAGACCAGCTAAGCATCGCGGCCTTGGTGAGCCGTTACCTCACCAACAAGCTAATGCTGCGCGGGCCCATCCCAGACCGGAGGCCGAAGCTACCTTTGGTACAACCCACTTGGCAGGTTGCACGCTATCCGGTATTAGCTGCCCTTTCGAGCAGTTATCCCAGAGTCCGGGGCAGGTTGCCCACGTGTTACTCACCCGTTCGCCGCTCGAGTACCCCCGAAGGGGCCTTTCCGCTCGACTTGCATGTGTTAAGCACGCCGCCAGCGTTCGTCCTGAGCCAGGATCAAACTCTCCGAACAGACTTGGTGCTCGGGGCCTAAAGCCCCGGGACAAGCGTTGAGAGAGAGCTTGAGCTCTCAAAGACGAGATCCAGAGCGGCCGGCGGCTCGCAAGCCCCGGCATCGTGGAGTCTCGTTGTCTAGGCGATCGACCCGGTCGACCCGAAGGTCGGCGGGCCGGCAATGATCGTCAGACGAGGTTCAATTTGGGCCATCGCATCGCAAGCGATGCGATTGGCGCACTGGCAACCACCGATCACCACAGAGGTGACCGGCTTCCTCACACTGTTTAGTTTTCAAAGACCGCGTGCCCGTGGGCACATGGAGACACCGCAGGTTCAGCATCGTAGACATGATTGGCAGACCAAAATGACCTCCGGACCCTTTATTATGGAGTACCGCGTGGTCACTGTCAACGGTGTCTGTTTGCCTACCGTGTCATGGTCGCCCCAGGACGGACAACCAGCGGACAGGGGAGGCGAAGCGGAAGTATACCCGTTATCAAGCGGGTGTCAACCTGCGTGTGGGCATGCGCATCGGCGCCTGCCACCCACGGCGCCGCACGCGCGACCGCCGGCCCTGCTATCCGAAGCGGACAATGCCCTGGAACTTGGCCGATTTGCCGGCGCGGATGTGCTTGCCATCGAGCGCGGTGGCCGGCAGCGATAGTTCGGTGACCGGTCGCCCGTCGAGAGTGACGCCACCCTGGTCGATGCGCCGCCGAGCTTCGGAGCGGCTCAGACCGAACCAGCGCTCCATGATCCTGGGCAGGTAGACCGCGTCGTCCTCGATCTCGTTGGCCGCCAAGTCGAGGGTCTGCACGCCCGCGGCGCTCTCGTGGCGGCGGAAGACGCGGTCGAAGTGCTCTTCGGCTTCCGCCGCCACGAGAGCGCCGCGGAGCTGAGTGATGATCTCGCGCGCGAGCTGAGCCTTGAGGTCGCGGGGGTTGACCTCCGCCTCGGCGAGCGCACGCTCCATCGCGGCCAGCTCGCCGGCGTGGTGCGCTGTGAGCAGCCGGAAGTAGGTCATGATGGCCCGATCGGGGATGCTCATGAGCTTGCCGTAGATGTCGCGGGGGTCCTCGGTCACGCCGATGTAGTTGCCCGTGGACTTGCTCATGCGCTCGACACCGTCGGTCCCGGGTAGGATGTCGAGCGTCATGATCGCCTGCGGCGGCTGGCCGAAGTACTCCTGCAGATCGCGTCCCATGAAGAGGTTGAACTTCTGATCGGTGCCGCCCAGCTCGATGTCGGCGTGGACGGCGACCGAGTCGTAGCCCTGAGCCAGGGGATAGAACGTCTCCAGGATCGATATCGGCTGGTGCGCGGTCCAGCGCTTCTCGAAGTCGTCGCGTTCGAGGATGCGCGCCACGGTGGTCGTCGCCATGAGCTCGAAGGCCTGCTCCATTGTGAGCGCGCCGAGCCACTCGCCGTTGTAGCGCACCTCGAGCTTGGTCGGGTCGGCGTCGAGGATCAAGAACGCCTGCTCCTGGTAGGTTTTCGCGTTCGCGTCGATCGCAGCGGGATCGAGACGTGGACGGGTCTTGGAGCGGCCTGAGGGGTCGCCGATACGCGCCGTGTAGTCGCCGATGATGAGCACCGCCAGGTGGCCGGCGTCTTGGAACCGGCGCAGCTTGTTGAGAACGACGGTGTGGCCGAGGTGGATGTCGGGGGCGGTCGGGTCGACGCCCAACTTCACGCGCAGCGGCCGACCCTCGCGCTCGGCGACGGCGAGCTTGTGTTCGAGCGCGCCCTCGGGAAGCACCTCGACGGCGCCCACGCTCAAGTCTTCGACGAGACGACGATCGGTCACGGCTGGCGTGTTCCCCTTCCGGCCCCTGCCAAGCGCGCATGATACCACAGCGCGGCGCGCGCTCACGGCTGGGCGGGCGGGCGCCTGCGGCGCCCGCCCGCCCAGCCTCTCAGCGTGCGCCGCCATCCTGCCGATACAGGAGCGCGGACGGCGGGCGGAGCCGACGCGCGCGACAGGCGCACGCGACCGCGGCTCGTGAGCCACTGGGCGGCCGGAGCGCACAGCTCGGCCCCGCGCCTTGTGGCACACGCATGCGCATGGCCGCAGAAGACCGACGACCTCGAGGAGTGGCCGGCGACATGGCCGGACGACGGCGCAGACTGGTGCGGGACCGCGGCGAGCGGCAGACGCTGCGCGCCCACGTGGTCGTGCTCGCCGTCGTGCTGGTCGTCGCCGGGGTGGCCGGCGTCTCGCGCACCGCGCTCACGGCGGTCGGCCACGACCTGCCGCGGCTCGACCAGCAGCACGCGCGACCGACCTACCAGAACACCTACATCTACGACGGCTCGCCGAAGCCCCGCTTGCTGGCGGTACTTCACGGAGACGAGAGCAGGGTCGTCGTCGGCTCCCGCGACATCAGCCGCCTCATGAAGCAGGCTGTCGTCGCCATCGAGGACGCGCGCTTCTACAGCCACGAGGGCGTCGACTACTACGCCATCGGACGCGCCTTCGTCGAAGACGTGAAGGCCGGCACCACCGTGCAGGGTGGCTCGACGATCACGCAGCAGTTCATCAAGAACACCTACATCGACCCCGGGGCGGCCTCGGCGCAGACGCTGTCGCGCAAGCTGCGCGAGGCCGTGCTCGCCTACCAACTCGAGAAGAAGTGGTCGAAGGACAAGATCCTCACCAACTACCTCAACACGATCTACTTCGGCCAAGGTGCGTACGGTGTCGAGGTCGCGGCGCGCACCTTCTTCGGGACCACGGCCAAGCGGCTGACCCTCGCCCAGGCGGCTTTGCTCGCCGGCGTCGTCAAAGATCCCAACGGCGACAACCCCTTCGACGATCCGCAAGGGGCGCGGCTGCGGCGGCGGCTCGTGCTCGACGCGATGACGCGCCAAGGCTTCATTACCGACAAGCAGGCGGCCGCCGCCGCAGCCGCGCCCCTCCCCGCGCACCCGCACGCCGTCATGCGCAGCCATATCGCCCCCTACTTCGTCGAGTACGTCATCAACCAGCTCGTGCGCGAGTTCGGCGCCGCCGAGGCCTTCGGCGGCGGCCTGCGCGTGTACACCACCCTCGACCGCTCGACGCAGGAGGCGGCCAACGCGGCCGCGCAGGCCATCCTCGACCGGCCGACCGACCCCGCCGTCTCCATCGTCGCCGTCGATCCCGTCACCGGTGAGGTGAAGGCCATGGTCGGCGGCCGCGACTTCGAGAAGCAGCAGTTCAACCTCGCGGTCCAGGGCCGCCGCCAGCCGGGCTCGGCGTTCAAGCCGTTCGCGCTGGCGGCGGCCCTGGACGAGGGCATCTCCCCCTCGACCGTCTTCGTCTCGGCCCCCAAGGCCATCCCCATCGGCCACGGCGGCGAGGTGTGGCGCGTGAGCACGTACTCGGGCGGCTACCTGGGGCCCATCACGCTGCGCGAAGCCACGGTGCAGTCCGACAACACCGTCTACGCCGACCTGGCCATGCTGCTGGGCGCCGACCGCATCGCCGGCGAGGCCGAGCGCCTGGGCATGACGACGCCGGTCGGCACCAACCCATCGATCGCGCTGGGTGGCCTCACGACCGGCGTCAGCCCCCTGGAGATGGCTTCGGCCTACGCCACGCTGGCCAACGGCGGCCGGCGCGTCACCGGCTCGGTGACGCTCACGGGCGATCCCGGCCCGATCTCGATCCGCAAGGTGACCGACGCAGGCGGCTCGGTCCTCTTCGTCAACCGGCCGGTACAGCAGCAGGCGATGCCGCGCTGGAAGGCCGGGCTCGAGACGGCGATCCTCCAAGACGTCGTGCGGCGTGGCACCGGTACCGCCGCCGCGCTCAGCCGCCCCTGCGCCGGCAAGACGGGCACGACACAGAACTTCTCCGACGCCTGGTTCGTGGGCTACACGCCCGACCTGGCGGCCGCGGTCTGGGTCGGCTACCCCGATGCCCAGCGGCCGCTCTACGTGCGCGGCATCCACGTGGCGGGGGGCACGTTCCCGGCGGCGATCTGGCGTACGTTCATGACTGGCGCGCTGGCCGGCACGCCCCCGCACGCATTCCCCGCGTTCTCCACTCCCCCGACCGTCGGGGTGACCCTGTGCGCGCTCACCGGTAAGCTCGCCACGCGCTGGTGTCCCATCCGCAGGCACGTGCTGTTCTTCACCGGACAGGCGCCCACCGA
>Ga0315280_10003402_pt1 | contig 24532 bp, 17 predicted proteins | sample YL17G06_40_MG_FD_203697 | JGI IMG/M metagenome (GOLD analysis project Ga0315280, IMG submission 203697) | Sediment microbial communities from Yellowstone Lake, YNP, Wyoming, USA - YL17G06_40 | ecosystem: Environmental > Aquatic > Freshwater > Lake > Sediment | place: USA: Wyoming | collected... | reverse complement strand
TTCTTCTGGACACCAAATAAACCATATCCAGGCGGAACTCTAACTTTTGACGCCTCATGGTCAACTCCAAACGGTCCGATAGACGACTACATCACCAGTTACTGGTTTGACTTCGGAGACGGCACAAACAGCACAAGCACTGGGCAAAGCGGGTCAATACAATATCACAGCTATACGACAGCACAAACCTACGATGTAACCCTAAACGTCACAGACAACGAAGGACTATGGGCCACAACAACAAAACCCGTAACAGTTTACCCCACATACGGACCTACAGCCAACTTTACATATTCAGCAGCTTACGCAAACGTAACAACAACCTTTAACGCCTCATCGACAACACTCGGGTGGAACGGCACGGACAATCCTCCAATAATCGGCTACACTTGGAACTTCGGAGATTCGCCAACCAACTTCACTGAAACCGATCCAATTGCGGCTCATGTCTACAACGCCACTGGAAACTACACAGTAACCTTGACGGTCACAGACAGTGCAGGAAAACAAGGTACTATATCAAAAAACGTAACTGTCACCATTGCACCTATAACAAAAGACATAGCCATAATCCTCGTAACGTTGTCCACAACATCAGCATACAATGGTACCGCTTTATCGCCAGGGCGAGTAGTCGACATCGATGTCATCGTAAGAAACAGTGGAACAACAAAAGAAAGCTTCAACGTCACTGTCTACTATAATACTACTTTACTTGAAACTCAAACAATCACAGACATGTATGGTCTCTCCGAGCAAACCCTAACGTTCCACTGGAACACAACATACGTGTTGGCTTCACCCTCCTATGTCATAAAGGCTGAAGCCTCAATTGTGGAAAACGAAACCAACACGGATAACAACATTTACACTGACGGATCAGTCAAGATCAAAATTCAAGGCGATGTTGACGGGGACGGCTTAGTCTACCTGAAAGATTTAAACCTTTTTGGCAAAGCTTGGCGTGCAAAGGTGGGAGACTCAAATTATGATCCACAATGTGACTTCGACGGCGACGGATGGATCTACCTAAAAGACTTAAATATATTTGGAAAAAACTGGTACAAGAGGGCCTGGTAGCAAAAAACCATATTTTGGTCGGAAGAAAGCCTTAAAAATCCAATTCACATAAGGAGTATAAAGCACCAAAACGGTGTCCAAAATTGAAAAAAACAATCCGACACAAAAAAGCAAACCTACTCTTAATAATCTTAGCTCTCGCAGCGACAATTTTTCTAACTAAGATTCAATACGTCCACGCAACAGACAACAGAATATTCTTTCAACCAGCAAAGCCCATAGGCGAGGTCGGGACATTATTCACCGTTAATATAAAGATTAATGTTACAAACTTTCGTAATCTTAAGTTTAGCATAAGTTGGAATCCGGGCTCTGTTAATTGCACAAGCATTCAAAAGGGCACGTTTCTCGACCCTCATCAAGTTTTCAACCCAGGAGTAGTCAACAACACATTGGGCACAATTGAAAACGTTTTGTGCACTTGGGCTCAATCAACCGGAAAAAACGGCACTGGCACCATAGCAATCGTTAGTTTCAAGGCTATACAAGTCGGTGGCACCCCAATAACTTTCACGAAAGTGGAAGGTACAGACTCTTACAGCCAACCCATGACATACACAATAGAAAATGGATATGCAACACTTGTCAAAACATTAACACATCATCTCAACTGGACTGATCCTAACAACGGAAACTTTGAATTTGACATCATTACAAAAAGTAACTCCACAGTTGGACCAGTCAACTTTAACCAAACAAGTAAATCAATAAACTTCACAGTAACCGGGCCAAACGGCTCCTTTGGCTTCTGCAATGTTACCATCCCAAGAAACATTCTTGATTCTCAAGACATAACACAGTGGCAAGTGTATCTAGAAGAAACAAACATAACCGACAACTGCCAGATAACCCGCGATACTTCCAACACCCGCATTTACATCCCATACGCTCATAGCACCCAAACAATAACTGTGAGAGGCACATGGGTTATTCCAGAATTCCCGGCAAACCTAATGCTACCTTTAATCGTCCTAGCCTCATTAGCCATAATACCCCTAATCCGACGCAAACAAAAACACTCATAGCCAATTCTCGGCAGTTTAGTTTGCATAAATCTTACCTAAAATGCTATTTTTAAATCTAAAGCCTGACCTCAAGCTAAATCAAATGTTTGAGTGAATGCCTAATATATTGAGGGAATCTTTTTGGAAAACCTTAAACTTGTATAGAAACAAAATACAGTCTACTTTGTATGCAAAATCTTAAAAACCAGACCCTATACATAATTACAGCGTTAAAATGGTGATGCCAATTGAAAAAACTTGTTCAACGAGCAAAAATGTTTATACCATTAATGATGCTAGCAATCGCAACCACAGCTTGCTTAGCCAGCATTAGAAGCGCCCATGCAGATGCCAACACAATCTTCTTTCAACCGAATAAACTAACAGCCTTTGTTGGACAAAAATTCACAGTCACGGTGATGGTTACTGTCACTAACCTTGGCACGATAGGAGTTAGCATACAATGGGATCCCAATATGCTTAACTGCACAGGTTTTACATGGGGCACCTTCCTCGACCCCTCGCCCCTCAAATTTGCAGGAGAAATTAACAATGTTACAGGTATGGCAAGAGGCTTCGCTTGGGGCTGGACAGATACAACAGGAAAAACTGGCACTGGCTCCATTATAGCTTTTCAATTCCTTGTCAAAAATGTTGGAGGCTCTTCATTACAGTTCATCGTTGGTCCCGCAGACACGGGCATGCTAGACTATGATGGAGATGACATGACCTTCACACCGCAAGATGGCTATGCCACCCTTGTCCAAACCACAACGCACCATATTACGTGGAGCACTTATACCTTTGACATTTTCACAACCAGCAATTCCACTGTCGGCACAGTCAATTTTGACCAGCCAATGAAAAGCATAAACTTCACAGTCACTGGACCAACACCTTCAGCAGGCTTCTGCAACGTCACAATCCCCCGAAACATTCTTGACTCAACAGACATAACGCAGTGGCAAGTATTCTTTGGCTTAACAGACATAACCGCCAACTGCATAATAACAAGAAACGCCACATACACAGTCTTCTACGTCCCATACACACACAGCACTCAAATAATAACAGTAAGGGGCACATGGGTTATTCCAGAATTCCCGGCAAACCTAATGCTACCTTTAATCGTCCTAGCCTCATTAGCCATAATACCCCTAATCCGACGCAAACAAAAACACTAAAGAAGGGAAAAACGCTTGAACATCAAAAGGGCACTGACGCTTACCGTCCTTACAATGCTGGTTCTCACATTTATCCCATTAAAAACAACCGAAGCCGACCCTGTCAAAGTCTATGTATCTCCTACTCCCCCACTTGTAAGTACAGCAGCACCAGGCCAAAATTTCACCATCCAAATACGCATAGCAGAGTCCCCACCAATCTACTTGTGGATAATCAATCTTGAATGGAACTCCACAATACTAAACTGCACCGACGTGACTGAAGGGCCATTCCTAAAGGCAGGAGGACGTAAAACCCTATTCGCACCCACCTCACCTGATGAGCTCGAACACATGATCAACAACACCGCAGGCGCTCTAAGAGCGCTATGCGGCTTCCTCGGAGAACCACGAGAAGCCCAAGTCAGCGGAAGCGGAATCCTTGCTTACTGCACATTCCAAGTCAAAAAACCAGGAGAAACAATACTCAACCTAACCACGACCGAATTAACCAACTTTGACGCAATAAAGACTTATCCAGAAAACTTGAACGGTTTGTTCGTATACCCCGTTGCTGTACTTGAAATTCCCAAAATTTTGGATGGCTCTAAAACTACAGGCAAAAGCGTGACTGTTGATATAAACACGATTAACATACAGGAGCTTAAAGGTTTTGAATTTAAACTAAACTATACAACCAACGTTCTAGAAGCTAAAGAAGTCGAATTGAAGCCATTCTCACAACCCAACATTAACTACACTAATATAAATGCAACAGCGGGCTACGTGTCCATAAATGTCACAAGCTATGGAACAGCGCAACCAGTCAGCGGTAACAGAACTCTTGCAACAGTCACCTTCGAAGTTAAAAAGGACCACACAGCATGCGCCCTAAACCTCTTCGACGTCAAAATCAACGCAACCGGATATGTAGCGTCGTTCACCAGTTACTTTACAAACGTTGTGCATGACGTAGCTGTCAAAATCGACAGCGCTTCACCTGAGAGCGAGGTAACAGTCGGCAACCCCGTCGAAATCACAGTTACGGCCGAGAACAAACCTTGGGCAACGCAGAACGAGACATTTACTTTTGAGGTACTAGCTGGAATAAATGCTGTCGGCACAGAAACTGTAGAGAACCTGTCTCCAGGAGGCACAAAGCAAGTGGAATTAACATGGAACACTACGGATTTAGTTACAGACAAAGCAGTCAACTATGACATAAATGTCCGAACAGATACAATAACAGAAATAATAAGCGATGTTCTAGTAGAAGAAAAAAACACTACGGACAATCAATTCAGATATGGCAATATTCTAGTGAAGCCCCTAGGAGGAATAATAGGGATTCCGATGGAGTATCTTGCTGCTGGGATAATTGCCGTTGTGATAGTTATAGTTGTTGTAGTGGTATACCTAAGAAGGCGAAAACGCACCTAGCTTCTCTCCCCTTTTTTCCTGTTTCTATTATCGCATATTTATTAGAAAAAACTAAATAAGAAGCCATGGTCATTGATTATAATCAGAAGAACATAAAGTTGGGGAGAAGTATGACAAGAATAGCTAGAGCACTGTGCATGGTTATATTTGCCTTAACTCTTCTCTATACTTTAACATCAAGTGTTAAGTGCCAGTTTGTTGTACTACCAAAAATTTATATCACGCCACGAATAAACAACGCCTCAACTGGAACGTACTTTACCATAAACCTAAACGTGACTAACGCTCACGAAGTATACGCTTGGGATGTTTACATAAGCTGGAACCCTCCATTACTAGAGGTGAATAAATTCATTGAAGGCAGTTTTCTGAACCCCTACGGCAACTATTCAACATACTTTTATTATAGAAAAAATGAGGCAGAAGGATGGCTGTACATGTATTGTGGTCTTCAGGGAGAGCCGTTCTATCACGCAGCCAGTGGTAATGGGACTTTAGCTTCAGTTAAGTTTCTTGTACAGGGAGTGGGCGAGTGCGCCCTCGATCTTTATAACTCGTACCTAAGACACTACGGTCCATATGACATGGCTCACAACAGAGAAGGAGGCTATTTCAACAACAAGCTCGGAGCGCAAATCTACGAAATAGATTATAATGGAGATACTATTATTGACTTCTACGGGTCATCCATAAGTAACTCCACAGTCGACGTAGTCAACTTTAATCCAACAGACAAGTCAATAAACTTCACAGTTACCGGACCAGATGGAACTAATGGATACTGCAATATCTCTATCTCACGAAAAATGCTGGACTGTCCAACCAACATAACAGATTGGAAAATATTTCTAGGAGACATAGATGTAACCTCAAGCTGTATCCTGACCCGCGATGTCTACTACACCTACATTTACATTCCATACAGCCACAGCATCCAAACAATAACACTACGGGGAACATGGGATTTGGTCGTTGGAGGAACAATTAAACACCATATTATTTGGGACATTTACGAATTTGACATTTTCACAACCAGCAACTCAACTGTTGGCGCAGTTTACTTTAACCAACCAATGAAGAGCATAAACTTCACAGTGACGGGAATAACCGACACCACCGGTTTCAGTAATGTTACCATGCCGAGAAACATTCTTGACTGTCTAGACGACATAGAACAGTGGCAAATACTCCTTGGCTCTACGGATATAAGCAGTAGCTGCACTAAGACAAGAAACGATACTCATACATTCATCTACATTCCGTATACTCATAGCACCCAAACAATAACTGTGAGGGGCAAATGGGTTATTCCAGAAATCCCCGAAACAACAATGGCAACGCTGCTAATAATGGTAATCAGTGGTTTAGCGGTGATTGTTGCCTTAAAGAAAAAAGTCTCGTAAAGCAGTGCTGAGGCTCAGAGTTGTTTAACAAGCAAAGCGTTTCAAAAGCATTATCAAGAGTTAGGCATAACACAATAAAACTTGCAATCCCTCTTTTTTTCATTATAACTATAGTAACGCTCTATTATTTTGAACCTAAAACACTTGAGAATTCTTGGAAAGGACGGGCTCCCTACATCATCTTCTTGGGACTTTTAGTCCTCGAACTTTCTGTAGCTTGGAAAAAGATAATAGCCAAAAAATTTACTGCCATAAGAGTTACTGCTCTCATAATCTCACTAATGGCTCCCATCCTTTACATACTAGCATTTTTCCTCGGAGACTTAAAGAGTAACGTTATTGAGCTGGCGAAAGTGCTAAGTGCATACACAGGGTTGGAGAACAGAGTAGAGGCTTTCATACTTCCTTATTGGATTCAACAACATTGGACTATATCGTTGGAATATGTGGTTTTGAGCGCTTTTTTCACGCTTTCTATTTGGCTTATGTATGGATTTGATGGAATAAAGAAAACCTCAATATCCTTACTTTTCATTTGGGCAACCACTACCTTCTTCATGATAGATACAATATATCCTTACGGCACTTTTGCAATCCTTCAAAGTTTGTCTCCTTTCACAACGTATTGCGCTGCTTCCACTTTAAACGTGTTTGGTTACAATGTGAGGTTTCGTGGTTCCTTGCTGTACGATCCAAACGTCAGGTCACAGCGATTTCCGAATATTGGGGTTAACTGGCCGTGCGCTGGAGTACATAGCTTCATCATATATTCTATAGTTATTTTGCTCTTTCTGAAAAACATCAAATTCAAACCATTGGAACTTCCTGCATACATCGAGAAAAAACTCAATAGTTTCATTCATCGCAAACTTCCTACATGGTTTTTTCGTTCAGTTACTCTTTCCTATGGTTTTTTCAAAACGAAGATTGTATTCATAATCATTTTTATTGTTGGTGCTATTGGAACGTTTTTAGTTAACATTTTGAGAATAGTTTCGATTGTGGTTATTATGATAAAGTATGGTCCAGATTGGGCGATTTTGTTTCACAGTTATTATGGAGAACTGTACTTTATGGCTTGGATCTTAATTTATCCTTCAGTCATTGTTTATGGTTCGAGGGTTGGGGCATATCTGGCTAAGATGAAATCCAAAATTGCAACACGATAAAAGGTTCTGTTCCTTTTTGAACTGTAGCCATTTATCAATTTTCATGGATCCTATCTGCTAAAAAGTTGTTTCTAGTGAATTACGCAAAGCTCAAATATTATGTTGGTTTTAGAATAAAGCCAAGGTGAAAGGAAAATGAGACGGACAAAAGGGATAGCAGTAATACTTGTTGCATTATTTGCGCTGTACATTGCTTCAATGAGCTTTAACTTGAACTCAAAAGTTAAGGGACTAGCAACGACAAAATTGAAAATAGAACCAGCATCAATCTCGGCAAATCCGAGCGAACAATTCACTGTTAACATAACAATTGAAGGTGTTACTAACATGTCGTCATGGGATGTGGAGCTTACGTGGGCCAGCGCACTTTTTAGCGTTTCAACAACGATGGAAGGACCATTTATGCAAGACATCGGGGCAACGACCTTCATAAAAATCATCCACGCAGGGGTTCTAAATGTAGGCTGTTCCTTTAAAGGACTTGACAGTGCAAGTGGAAGTGGGCTATTGGCTAATGTCACGTTCAATGTAGAAAGCACTGGAAACTGTTCCATGAACTTTAACGAGGCAAATACAAAGCTACGTGATCCTGACTATAATTTGATGTCATACACATCGGTGGGTGCCTACTTCTATACCACCAAACCAGTTGCTTCCTTCACTATGAGCCCCACAGAACCTCTTCCCAGACTAGGAGAATTCAGTCGTTGGGGCGCAGATGTTGGCGAAATAACGTTTAACGCTTCAGAAAGCTACGACCCAGACGGCGGCTCCATCGCCAGCTACTATTGGGATTTCGGCGATGAAACCAACACAACCACAACACAAAAAACCACTCTGCACACGTACACCCAATGCCGCATAACGCCATACACAATAAACCTAACAGTCACCGACGACGACCCCCAACCCAACAACTGGTCCCGATTGAATGAACTCCTGATTTGGCACGACGTAGCTGTAACCTACATTGACACATCAGATTCAGATGCATTCCAATTCGTGAACAAAACTTTCCCACGTGGCAACCGAATTTGGATAAGGGTTTCCGCCACAAACGATGGTTCCATAACCGAAACATTCAATGTTACACTCTATGTAGACTCTGTTAAAATAAACACCACAAGAATAACGGTTAAACCCCGAGAATCTTTCCCCCCAAAAAGCTTAGAATATGCTGTAGATACTTTAAACCTATGGAGCGGTAACCACACAATAAAGGCAGAAGCTCAAGTCGTTACACACGAAACAGAGACGGCGAATAATCAATACAACGTTACCGTGACAATGACGGGGAATGCAACTTTGAAGCACCACCTTGTTTGGACTGGTCATAAATTTGATATCTATACAACCAGCAATTCCACGGTTGGACCAGTTAGCTTTTACCAGCCTTTGAAGCAAATAAACTTCACAGTCACTGGACCAACACCTTCAGCAGGCTTCTGCAACGTCACAATCCCCCGAAACATTCTTGACTGTCCAGATAATATTGACGACTGGCAAATACTCGTAGGCTCAACAAACATAAGCTCAAGCTGCACCAAAACAAGAAACGACACTCACACATTCATTTATGTACCCTATACCCACAGCACTCAAACAATAACAATAGAAGGCACATGGGCAGCGAGCCCGATTGCATACATTACTCTCTCACCAGAAAAAGGTTTCGCGTGCACCACAGTTGTCGGTGCTTATTTCACTCCTAACGCTACCGTAGCTATCGCATGGGATGGAGTAGTTGTCCCAACAGTCCCAAGCAAGGTCGTTGCAGACAATAATGGCACCTTTACGGCAATCATAACAGTACCAACCCAAACCGCCGTAGGAAATCACACAGTTAAGGCGACAGACACTGGAGGAATAACCTCGGAAGAGGTATTCACTGTAGTTGACATGACAGGCTTACAGGGCCTGCAAGGCTTCCAAGGTTCACGTTCACCAGTAGCAAGCTTCACCATCAAACCAGCTCCACCATACTATGCCCCATTCACCCTAACACTCAACGCCTCAACATCCCTACCAGGATTCAATGGAACACATAACAAACCCATCAAAAGTTATGCTTGGAATTTTGGCGACGGAAACGTTACCACTCGAACCACTCCAATCGTAACCCACACATATTCCAGCAACGGAACCTACATCGTAACTTTAAACGTCACAGATTATTCGGGATTATTTGACACAACATCAATAACAGTAATGACGGGACCATACAAAGGCGAACAAGGTCCTCTAGGTGAGCAAGGCATAGCTGGGGCAGACGCTCCACTCTACTACGTCACCGCATCCCTAGCATTATCGATCATATCAATTTGTCTCGCTGCCTACACTGCATACCGCATCGCTAGAAAAAAGCCCTCTGGATATGAAATCAAACAAAACAACAAGTCAAGAGATCTCTAACAAAAACTTCAAACCCTTTTTTTACTTTCTCAATTTCGAAAGAAATAGGCTAGATTTATATCCACCATTGGCTTTTCTATAAGCAATAAAAATTTGAGAAGGTATATAGATGAGTAAGAAATCTCTTCTAATAACGTTCTCTCTAATACTAATAGTGTCCATACCTATGGGTTTATATCAAGTCGTGCGTGCATCTCCTTCGCCAAATATAATGATGTCCTATGCATATTGTCCTTCAGAAGTATATGTCAGCGAACCCGTCGCTCCACAAGTGAACATTACTAACTTGGATTCTAAACCTCACAATTACACTATTATATGGAGTGCATCTTGGTTTTTGAATAGAGGATACAAACTGTACTCATACGGCACAATTAATCCCGGAGATGAAATAGCTATCACCCAACTCTTCATCACTCCTTTAGACGCTACATACTTCTTCATTAACGCCACCTTGTTTGAAGACAACCAAACTCCAGTAAATGTAACAGGATGGATGGTGACGACTCTAAGCGTAGCCTTTACTCTTACTCACTCGATAGATACGTGCCCTATTTATCCAGGTCATGCTTTCAACGTGAATGTCACCGCAACAAACGTTGGAAACGCTGGGGCTTCCAATGTAGTTCTACGCATAAAACGACCAAGAGATTGGAAACTAGAGCTTTTGTCAGAAGCGGCTTGTAAACTCGGTAACATAGAAGAGGGAAAATCGAACGCAACTCTAATTCATTTTAACACTACAGCAGACACAAAACCCGGAATATACTTAATATCATTCATTCTTGACTATGATGATAACCGCCAAGTAAGCTCTCGTCAAACATATGGCGTGTATATCGAAATTTCGTCAGTGGGACAAGAAATCGAGTACTTGGATCATATGGTTGAAATCCTCAAAGCTGACACCACATCTCTGAGAAATGAAATACAAAGGCAATGGCTCACTACATTCTATACATTAATCGCCTTATCTGCTGTGATAATCTTTACGTCAGCATTAACCTTCTACTTCCTACTGAAGTTAAGAGGTCTAAAAACTCGACGATAACTTTAAACTCACAAAAATTGTCAAGTTCCCTTGAGCCAGTTTCTTGCAAACATGCTTAGATCCCGATAACTAATTTTGCCATCGAAGTTAAAGTCGGCATTAGGATTATAGTTAGGGTCGCCTTTTTCACTGTTCCACGCTAGCCCAAATAAATACAAATCATAATAGTCAACCTTTCCATCAAGATTCACGTCGCCAGCATAAGCTGGCTTAAAAATTACTTGTAGCCCTGAGGGGTAACTCGTTACATATAGGGAGGTACAAGTTTTTGCACTAGCATTGACGATCAACAACGTAAAAGGCGTAATAAGAGTCCTATTACTAATCAGATCGATAAATTTATCATAAATCCATTGTTGAATCATTATCGTTGCAGTTTTTCCCTCAACCTCTATCCAATATGTCTTTTCCCAAATCGTTTCCTCGTTTTGTTCCAGCGAAACTGTAACCATGTATGATGTAGCTTTAACTTGGATGAAAAACGTAGTGACTCCTAAAATTAGGATTACCAATGCTGTATAGATCCATCTGTTCAAATGAGACTCCCTAATCTAATTTCTCCCTACGGGCTTAATATTGTTTACTAAAACAATCTTCTAGAAGCATCTTCTCTCTTAGCTTAACCAGCGCAGACATAGTTCTTAGATATTCTGCTCTTCTTTACTTTTTCTTCCCCATACCTAACCTTTTTGCGTTTTTTGAATCCATAAATCATTAAAGTCGTGCCTAAAGGAATTGCCGCTATTCCTACGTAAACAAAGTAAGAGTAAGGATATTCTACACTTGTTGTTCTTTTTCCTTTCAAAAATATAATGGCTGATGGTGCACTTTGCTTACCTCCTGGCAAAACCGCCCATACCCAAGCAGTATGATTTCCAGAGGTCATAACTTCTCCAGTTATTCCGTACTTTTTAGGGATTGATGAATTGCTGCCAACTAGTAATCCATGGCTTTCAGTAATTTCAAGATCGTAGAGAAAAAGCGTATGGGAATTAGCCTGCTGCTGTACAAACGTGCAAAAATATTCAGTCATTTGCCCAAGCGGGTCAGTGATATTCACGAAAACTCCTTTAGAAGGATATGGTACCTCCGGCGTTGGGGCATCAAATTGGTTGCTCCAATCTATTGCAGGAGTGATCTCAACTTTAATTAAATCTCCTTTCGTGAAAAACCGAGTAACATTCCATGAGTTTTCTTTTGTTGCAGAATTGGAATCGTTCCAATCTATATCGGTTTTTTGATAATGGATATTTGAAGATGGTATCATAATTATGCCTGCGAAAATAAGGATGAAGCCTATGGCGAATGGAATTTTTCTCAATCTTTAACACGCGCCTATGACATGGAAGAGTAAGTCTTCCATTATAAGTTTATCTTTTTCATTTTTTCTATTCATAAACACATGGAAGCTTAGAATTCATGATTTTTCTCTTTTTCCCTCTTTCTGGTCGTATTCTTCTCGGCTTCTGCTATATTCCATCCAGAGTCCATCGGTTATTCTGAAATTTTTCTGTTCAATTCCATAATGATTTTTTAATCTTTTATCCTCATCTATGATCGAGTAGACGATGAGAATTGCTGGTAAAATAAAAATAGTCAAAGGATGTAAAAAGAAAAACATCCAAATCTGAAGGAAAAGGTAAGCCGCGTACAAGATTGGGAGCCAAAACCAGAAACTTGTGAAACACAACTTGAGAAGAAGCAAAATTTCTGCGATAGACTCTGGGCATCGCGGCTTTTTCATATTTTGACCCATTATATTTAGTGTTCTGGCGAATTTAATCTTTAATCTTTTTAGCAATTATTATTTAATAAGATATGTTTAGAATTAGATGAGACCCTATGTTAAAAAGGCTACAAATGCATAATTATCCTTTGACAAATATTTTTAAAGAATATAGAAATCACTTAAAAGTTTTAATAATCGTTTTGAGCTTCATCATTCCCTTTATTCTGCTTTATCATATGGATGCCAACTCTTTTAATATGACGTGGAAAGGCAGAACATACTACCTTTTCTTCATATGGTTTTTTATTCTGGGACTCGTTTTGAACTGGGAGAAGTATGGATCTGGGACGGCGAATAAACTACGTTCTATGAGGAGAATTATCGTCTTCGGTGCAACTCTTACTCTTCCAACTTTTTACGTGTTTGTTGCCAACTTTTTTGGTTTAAACGTTAGAATTGTGGATTTGGCTGAGCAACTTAACATTCCTTGGGCACATTGGATGCCGCTTTCAATTGAATATCTAGTGTTTACAATATTTTTTGTTATGGAAATCCTGCTTGCATACGGTTTAAGCAGCCTTGGAGACTTTTCGCTTCCATATCTTTTAGGGACTATTGGGATAGTTTACACTATAGACAATTTATATCCTTATGGAAGGTTTACGCCTTTTCAAATTTTTGTTCCAACCACTACCATGCTTGCAGCGAATGTTCTGAATTTAATGAGGTATCGCACACAGTTGCTAGGTCTCACGAATGGCATGCCCACTTTGGCTGTTTGGGGTTCAAAAGGAGGATTTGTCGCTTTTCAGGCGGCTTGGCCATGCTCTGGTGTGGATAGCCTTTTAATTTATACTGTTACGATCCTGTTGTTTTTAAAGAAAGTGCTATTTCTCGGGTGGTGAGGATAATCTATTTTGTAATAGGTGCTTTAGTTACTTGCTTTATCAATGTTTTGAGGGTAGTCACTATTTTTGTGATTGCGGCAAATGGTGGCAATATTGGGCCTTTTCATAGGTATTATGGCTCGCTATATTCTATCACTTGGATCGTGTCTTATCCACTTATAATAATTGGAAGTCGAATCTTATGGAGCAAAATTAAATCTAGAAAAATTGGTTTAAAATAATTGAATTCAAAAGGTTGCATATTTAGAGTGGTTTCAAGCTTTAAAACGTTTACCGAGAAAAAAATGTTTTTCTGGTTTGTATGGATTTTGTCGCATTTTAAAACTCTCTGGGTATTTGGCATCATATATTTCGCATCGTCTTTTCATTGAGGATTGTAGCTACAAGTAAATCGATATAGAAGTTAGTTCCAAAATGCTTAAATGCCTTTCAGTCGCTAAATAGTAGTGTCGAGGGAGAAGGGAAACTGTGAAAGTACGGTTACCTATGGTAGTTGTTGCGCTTTTTCTATTAATTCTAATTCTGCCATTTTTTGTTTCACAAGTTGAGAGCGGCACCTCAACCAATACTTATTATCCGTCAAACTATAACTTGTTGGGTTCAACGCAACTTGTTTCTGGCTCACTGGGGAACTTGCAATCAGATGATGGAAATTATATGACTTTTAGAAGTTATCCTAATTATGACTTCAGATTTGGTGAAAGTCTAGGAGAGAGTTCATGGAACACTAATACAGAATATCAAGACAAAGTGGTTTTGACGTTCACTCCTTCAGTATCTGCGGATTATATAGTGATAGCAACTGCGGAAGTGCAAGGCAATTGTATATCGCCCCCTGATGTGAAGGCGAGACTATACAATGGTATATCTACATTTCAGGAATTGATTTATCGAGTTAAAGACACAACGGACTGGTATCCGTTTTGTGCCTTGAAACGCGTCAACCTGCCAGCTTCCTCTCAGACGCTTAAGATTCAGTATGCAATATCTGAAACCACAGCCACTGCCAAAATCAGAAATGCTAGGCTGTATGCGTTCTCTTTGAGTGGTCAATATGCAGAAAGTGAAGCAGAATCGTCATGGAACACGAACACAAATTGGCAAGATAAGGTTGCTCTCACATTCACTCCTCCAACCTCAGGGGACTATTTGATAATAGCAACAGCCAATTTGGGCGGTTCATCAACGCAGTATAGTACGTTGATTCAGTTTTTAAAAGACGGTAGTGTGCAAGCTGGCCCTACCAGAGAAACGAGTGCATCAGAAGCCAGATACACATTTGGTTTTATGAGAAAAATAAACCTTGACGCAACTTCTCACACATTTAAAATTCAGTATAAAACAGAGAACACACTCAACACTGCCCACATAAGTTATGCTCACATAGTTGCTATCCGAGTTGACCAGTTCTCTAACAACTATTACGCTGAAAGCCAGGATGAATCGGCTCCAGCTGCTGCATATACTTGGTATACCAAGGTGACAAACACGTACATAGCTCAAGCAGCAGACCATTTAATCATTGGGTCAATTCTGTACAAAGCAGGTTCAACGTCTAGGTCAATTGGTTTGAAACTGTTACAAGGAGGAGCCGTTGATCAATCGCCTTTAGTAGAACATAAAGACTCAACTGATTATGAAGGTTGTTTTATGATGGCGAAAGCTTCTCTATCTGCGGGAAGCGTCACGGACAAGATACAGTATATGGGTGAAAGCACATCAGCTAGAGTCAAAAATGCCACATTAATCTCTCTTCAACTGCCTATTCAACACACGGTAGAGGTCGAGTTTACAGGCTCATCAAACACAGATGATTGGACTCAACTTGCTTGGGTAGTCAACAGCGCTTGGACGACGCCCAGCGTAACCGTTACGCTGCAACTCTACAACTACAATCTTGGACAATACCCAACAAGTGGAGACGGATACATATCATACACATCAAGCGCCACATCAAACACTGACGAAACAAAAAGCCAAACCATAACCACAAATCCGACCCATTTCCGCGATGGTTCAGGCAATTGGAAAATCAAGGTTAAGGGAATCAAATCAACCGCTACGCAGTTTGATTTCGAAGGAGACTTGATCAAATTCGAAGTCACATACACTCCACCGATAGTGAAGTATTATTTAACCGTCAACACAGACCCGGAGGGCATTGTACCCATTTCTGGTGAAGGCTGGTATGATAATTGTACATATGTGGACTTAACTGCTCCATTGTTTGTTCCAGATGAGGCTGGTGTTGGAGGCGAGCGCTACAGGGTTGCCAACTGGACTGTTGACGGCGATTTCGTGCTTGGAAATCTGATAACCGTGTATATAGACGCTAATCACACAGCAGTAGCACACTATGTGAAACAATATAAACTGATCATGTCGACGAACTTCGGTACGACCAGTCCTTCTGTCGGTGACCACTGGTATGATGTGGGTTCAGTGGTATCCATCTCGGCTACTGCTCCATCAGTGGTGGATGGTGAGCAATATGTTTGGCTTGGGTGGGCTGGTACTGGCACAATCTCTTACACTGGTATGGATAATCCATCTTCTGTGACCATGAATAGTCCAATAACTGAGACAGCTACTTGGAGGCATGAGTATCGATTAACAATGGCAACAAACTATGGAACTACGTCCCCATCTGCTGGAGTCCACTGGTATGAAGTGGGAACACCTGTGCCCATCCAGGCATTTGCTCCATCAGTTATAACAGGCGAACAGTATGTATGGAACGGATGGACAGGAACGGGTACTGTTAGCTATACAGGCACGGCCAACCCATCTTCAGTAACCGTGAACGGTCCAATTACCGAAATAGCTTCATGGACTCATCAATTTCTCCTAACCATAAAGACAAGCGGGCTTCCCTCCGCCTATCCCACGAAGGTCTATCTTGCGGGATCACAAGTCGGCACAGCATCTGATGCGTCACCTTACACCAAGTGGTTCGACGCTGAAGTCTCAACTGGATCTATTGGCGTGGACAGCACGGTTTCAGGGGTAACTGGCACTCGATACGTCTTTAGAAAATGGGTCGAAGACTCTTCCACGAACAATCCTCGAGCATCGGAAACCATGAACTCACCAAAGACCTTCACGGCAGAGTACAAGACGCAATACCAGATTACTGTCACAGCTAGCCCAAGCGAGGCCATAGGTGGACAATTTAAAGTCACATACACCCAATGTGGAACCACATACACAGATGTGTATAAGATAACAGTGTGGACCGAGTGGATTGATGCTGACACCACAGTAACCGTGAGCGAACCTCAAACCATCATTAGCGGCTTACCAGGCACTAGTTATAAGTTTGAGAGTTATAATCCGTCCAATACTGTCACCATGGACCAAGCCAAAACCATCACCCTAGTCTACAAGACCCAATACTTGGTATCTTTCGCCCAAACTGGTTCGGGTGTAGCCCCTACTGTTACATACACAGCTGACATTGACCCAACCGAAACTGTTCCGTTCGGTGTCTGGGTTAAGGCGGATTCTCAAATTACATACACATTCCAAGACATTGTATCAGGTTCTGCTGGCGTAAGATACGTGTTTACTGGTGCCACTCTAGCTTCACCGCAAACAGTAAGTGGTCCTCTAACAATAACAGGGAACTACAAGACCCAGTATTATTTAACCGTGAACACAAATCCTGCTGAAGTATTAACTCTTAATCCGGTGGCTGTCTCGGGACAAGGATGGTATGACAGCGAATACACAGCTACAGTAGACGCTGTTCAAAACGTTGATAAAGTCACTGGCCAATCCCGATATGACTTCAGATCATGGACAGGCGCTACCCCAACCGGTGTTGGCAACCAAGCAATAGTGCTCATGAACGGTCCGAAGACCGCAACCGCCAATTACCAACTGCAATACTATTTGAATGTCACTTCTCCCTACGGCACAACGGGCGGGCAAGGCTGGTATGACAGTGGAGCAACAGCCTACGCTAGCCTAAACTCTGGCACTTTTGATCATGGCAATGGCACTCGCAGATTGTTCACTCAATGGGGTGGAGACGCTTCAGGAACGAATTATGCTCAAAGCAACCAGATAAATATGGGCGCGCCCAAAACAGCATTAGCAAATTGGAAGACCCAATATCTTTTGACAGTAGTTACTGATCCATCTGGGTTGATTCCCCAGCCAACAAGAAACCCGGCAGGCGAAGCAGGCCCAGCGAATGGTTGGTGGTATGACGCTTCCACTAGCGTTACCTTGACAGCTCAATCCGTTACAAGTTACTCATTCAACATGTGGGATGTTGATGGCTCACTTAAAACCATTGGAGAAAACCCGACTTCGGTAAGCATGAATGCGCGTCACACAGCCACAGCCCACTACACTCAAGTAATAACGTACACGCTCGCAATTACAGCAACTGCGGGCGGGATAACCAACCCTGCACTAGGGACATATACTTACTCTGGCGGAATTACTGTCGACGTAACTGCTACGCCTAGCGCAGGTTACAGATTTGATCACTGGGTTTTGGACGGCTCTGGTGCTGGCACAGTCAACCACATAAGTGTCCTGATGGACAAAAACCGCAGCTTACAAGCGGTATTCGCTGAAACGCACACATTAACAATCAGCGTGTCTGAAGGTGGCACAACAGACCCTGCGCCGGGAACCTACACATATCAAACTCCAACAGATGTCCCTGTAACAGCCACTCCAAATGTTGGCTACCGTCTTGATCACTGGATCTATGACAACAACAATATAGGCTCACAAAATCCGATCACTGTGCATGCTGGCAGTAGCCACACGTTAAAAGCAGTGTTTGTATATTCGTCACCTATAGCAGTGGGTGGACCAGTTTTCCCAATAGAGCATGCTGTTCTGCCAAACGCTAGAAATGCTTTCTCGCCAATCCTAGTTTTGGGCATTACTTTGGTTGCTTTTGGTTTTGCTCTTATTGCAGCGAAAAAGAAGAGAAAAAAGTAGGAATATAGTTTTCGTGGAAAGAACCCCTATATTTAACGGATGAAACATATTATCTATTAGGTTAAAAGTTCAGGGTTGCAAATGAAGAAAAGAGTAATCTATGCAGCTTTGATAATAGTTGCTGTTTCTATCGGCATAATTTCTTACATGCAACTTTTCAAAAGCAATAACGCAAAAGACCAGATACCGAGAAAAGCAGCCGTCATTGACAACTTAGCCATCACAAATCCAAACTCCACCTTCTTTGAAGAGGTAAAAAGAGTACTGCTAGATGCTAACTTTAGCAATGAAGATATAGATTACTATGGTTATGAAAAAGTGACGGTAAACTTTTACCGAGAACTTCCCAAACTCGGTTATGGCTTAATAATACTACGGGTACATTCTGGATTGCTTAGCAACGTTGAAGAATGCCTTTACACATCTGAACTTATTAATAAAGATGCTTTAGCTGACTATCTAAGAAAAGATTATGCTATTGTTAATTCTACATTACCGCAAACAGGGAAACACTACTTCGGAATTCGTCCAGATTTTGTCAGATCTAATATGGAAGGACGATTTGAAAACACGATAATTATTGCCATGGGCTGTAACAGCTGCAAGACGGAAAGCATGGCTAAAGCCTTCGTAAATGACAAAAACGCAAAACTTTACATGGGTTGGAATAACGTGGTTTTTGCTTCACATACTGACACACAAACGATACGCCTATTAGAACTACTATTCAAAAACGAAACGGTCGATGATGCTGTTGGTGCGATAGAACCTGATCCGATTTCTCAAGGCAGACTAAGATACTATCCATTAGAACTGGCTGATTTCCGCGTAACAAACTTGATTAAAAGTTCAATTAGCCAAATGAAAAATATGCGTTACCAGGACATAAGCTTAATAAAAACGCAGAATCAGGTTAAAAGCACAAGACGAAAACACTCTTCGTTTTTCGCCTTACTTCAGCGTTTTTCAGGGGCGTAAAATTGTAAATTTATAACGTTGTTATTAGCTTTTAAATTTTGCAAACTCGTTCAACTAGAAACGAAGTTGAAGACTGAAAATTCTAAGGTTTTTGTTTTCTTTTCCAAATTATAATTGCACCTATTACTATGACGACAATGGCTATTGTTGCAATTATGTAGAATCTGTAGTCTGTTTCTTTAGGAGTCTCCTTAGTAACCACACTAAAGCTAGCTTCATTGCTTTCAGATGCAAAATAAATTGATGTACCCTCAAACACTGCCTTTAGCTTAAATTGTCCAATCTGTTGTGGTGTATAGTTTATGGAGGCTATGCCGCTTTGATTTGTTGATACGTCGCCAATTTCTTCCCATGAACTTCCGTTGTAAATGTAAAATCTGATTGTAGCCGAATACATTGCGTTTCCATATTCGTCTTTTAGCGTTCCATAAAATGTTGCTACCTCATTTTGCGTTATATCCTCGGGTGCGTTAACAGCTAACGTTGTGTTTAATGGGTCAAATATTACATCAACAGCCACGTTGCTTCCAAAATAGCATGAACTACCAGTATATTCTGCTTTAATCTGATATGTTCCAACAACACTTAGCCTAACTGATATCACTGCTCCTCCATCAAAGTCTGTAGTGGCGTTTGCCAAATACTCTCCATCAAAATAGAAAACAATACGCTCTCCTTCAATTGGTCGGCTTGCATAGTCATAAAGCGTCGCCACGATAGTGAAATTCCTATTGGCCTTTACAACTTCTGGCGCGCCAATCTCTATGCTGGTTGTTCCTTTTTCAACCACGACAATTTTTGATGTTGAATTCGATGCTTTGTCATCATCCCATACTGTAAGAATTACAGTGTAAGTTTCAGCATGCTGGTACGCATGCATTATATTTGTTTCATTTGAGCTTGTTCCGTCCCCAAAATTCCATAGCCACTGAACAACATGTCCATCATCGTCTCGAGAGATATTACCTAAAAAGTTGATGTTTTCTTTAGCTTTTGGGTGTGACGGGGAAAAGGTAAAATTTGCAACAGGGTTTATGTTAGAAACAAAAAGAGTTTTTGTTATGGAGTCTGTCCCGTTTTTATCATCTTTTACGGTTAAAGAAACATTAAAAAGTCCTTTTTGGTTGAATTGATGTGTGAAATAGGTAGCATTAGTGATTGTTGTGTTGCCATCTCCGAAATTCCAGAGTCTCGATATAATTGTCCCGTTTGGGCTTACTGAGGTGTCGTTGAAGAATACAGGTGCAGTTATAGTTGCTATAGTTGGCAAGTATTGAAAGCTGGCAGTAGGCGGATAAATTGGCTGATAATATGAAACGATTTTCAAGCGAACTCTATTTTCCAATGGATTGGAACCCAAAGTGTAGTTGAATGAGATTAAAGTTGAGTCATCGATTGTAGTGATGGTCGCATTGGTTACTGGATTTGAGCCAAGCATAACTACCCACCCTTCCAAAGCAGTTGTATTAGGACTTAAAAGCGCTTTAGGCACCGTGACATTACAAAAACCCTTCCAACCAGTTGGTCCAGTAATAAAAAAGCTGATCTGTTTCTCTGTTTGATTGAACTTAAATGATCCCACCGTATAGTTGCAGCATAGATTCACTACTTGAGAGTTAACAAGATATTTTCTGATGATGCTCCAAGGTTCTATCAGTGGAGCATAATCATTAACAGCACATGCTGGTAATTCAGTATCACCAATACCGTCGCCTGCAAATCTCGGCTCACCAGTTCGGGGATCTGGGCTTCCATCATCTGCACCGTGATAGTCGCTCCAATAATTCCCTTCTGCGCCATTATCAAATTTGTTCCCAGATCCACCGAATACTCGTGCTTGATAGTCCTTTGTATTGTTTATGAAATTGTTACGATAAAGAGTGTTGAACGAAGAAGAGTCAATTTTTACACCTCGTGTATTATTCGTTAATGTATTGCTAATAACGTGGTTGAAGTTGCTGTTTCCGAGAATCTCTATCCCAGATTGTAAATTGTTCAACATCAGGTTGTCAATGATCAAAGTGTTGTTTGATCTACTTCGAAGGTTTACTCCAACTAAGTTATTTTTTATTGTGTTGTTAGAAATGGTTACGTTCAAAGCATTGAAAAGGAATATACCGCTGTTTTCAGATTGGTTTCCGCTGTTTTGTATCGTGAAATTTACGATTTTAACGTTGCTGGATATTACACGAATAACGTTTCCTGTGTATCCTCCATCTATTATTGTTTCATTTTTGTCTTCTCCAATAAGTGCCACAGTTTTTGTAACATTGACGTTTTCGTGATAAGTTCCAGATAGCACCATTATAGTGTCGCCAGATCCAGCGGCGTTTATGGCTTCTTGTATTGTGAAGTCTGCTGTTCCATCATCGTCCACAATCCAAGTTTTAGGTTCTGCATTAGCTGGATTTATAATGGAAGGCGTGATTCCCATTTTGCTTAGCGCTGAGATTATGATGATGGAAAATAGAATTGATAAGAGGATTTTTTGCTTCATGCTTGTTCATTCCAGTAGTTTGTAGATTCATATGTTTAGATATCATGTATTTCGATACTAAAAAAGGTTCTCGGCTTAACTTTAGACCATTCTAAATTATCAGGTAACAAATATTCACTCTTGCCTACAGTTTTCTTAGCTGTATTTCTAGTTAAAAAAAAATTTTTATGCTCAGCTTAAACTGAAGGGGCTTGTTAACTGTTTATAATGCCTGAGAACTGTTACCCGTAGTTGGTTGCGAAGTACATCACCAGTCAAACTGACCTTTTGTAATCTCTTAATTTCTTCCGCCAGTTCTCTGTCTTCTAAAGTCTCAGCTATCCATTTTTCAAAGTCTCCACGGTAAAGATGAAACTCTAAAGACTTCACGTTTACCTCATTTATTTTTTCCATAAACTCTTTCAACGAAGCTGCACTTTCACCGGTATAGTTTCCGATGGAAGTGAAAAAGTAGAACGCTTTTTCTCTTGGAAGAGTTCTGAGAATTTTCGATATCATTTCTTCTTTCACTTTTTGTTTTCTCCTATTTTATTATATGCTCCTCTTATAAATTTTAACTCTTTAGGGTTGTTAGTTATCAAAAATTGGGTCTCTTTAAACTTTTTCGTAAGTATTGATGTGCGAACTCTTAAAACTCCAGGCAAAGGTGCAACCACGTTAGCAATAAAGGAGTGAAGGCTTTCTTGATTCTCCGCAATAACCTTTGCTATTATCTGAAGCTCTTCTGAAAGAGATGTGTAAACTTCAAGGATTTCTGGCGCTTTGCATAGTTTCTCCGCAACTTTCTCGCTTTCTTTAGGGTCTGTGTAAATTGTCATCATGGCTGTGATTTTTTTTGCTCCAGCCTTTTCCGCATCTATCAAAGCTGCATATTTCTTGATTATTCCATTCTGCTCCATTCTTCTTATTCTGTCGTAAACTGTTGAGTGGGCTATTCCCAAAAGTTTACCTATAGCCGTGTAAGTCTGCTTTGCATCTTCTTGCAAAGCCTCCAAAATTTTATAATCTGTAACATCTAAGACTACGGTGTTGTTTTTGAGCTTCACTGTTATCTCTGCCTCTCTTCCAGTATCAAAAGACTTGTGTTTGAATTTATTGTTTTTTGTCGGAAAAATGTAGAAATTCCTCTGTTTTCTCGTCAAAGTTTTACTTCGACTTGCCGTAAATTTGTAGCTAAAAACTCTTATTGCCTACAAACTTTCAATAGAGAGGATATTTATCCTACATTTTTGCGAATAAACTGACAAATAAGTTTAAATTTATGGGTGAATAATAGAAGATTGTTCTAGAAGATTTTGACAGAAAGGGTCTGTGATGGAAAGATGAAGATGCCTAGAGTCTGGGAGATTCTTAAAAAATTTAAGGATGTATGTAGGGTTCGCGGTTGGAGAACTTCTGAAAGCGAAGATTGGATTGAAATTAATGATAAGTATCATAGTTTTCTATGGGCTAGAAATATTCATCCCTCTTCCTTTAAAAGAATAGTTTCAAATCGAAAGTGTGTGGTTCGAGAAGGTTTATCTTATCGTGTTGTTGAGGCATCATATACTGCATGGCTGTTCTCGGAGACACCTTCAGAGATTCTTGTTAAAACGGTTTTTGAAAATCCAGACTTTTCTGGGAGAATTGCCCTTTATGACCTAAGCCCCTTGTTAGAAGGAAAAAATCTATGCGTTAAACTAAACCAGACGGATAGCCCTGTTTTCCAAGAGTTTGAGAGTTTTCTTCGAAATGAACTAAAAGCTAAATTTAAGCCTCTTTCATCCTTTTCTAACACGGAAATCACTGAGAAGAATTGCACGATTGAAGAACTAGCTTAAGTTTCTAAGCGAAACTTTTCAAAGGTTTGATAAGGGAAAAGACTCTAAAATAATTGCTGTGAAAGGCAATGTCTCAGGATGCCGAAAAAATAAAGAGGCTTGTCTCGTTTAAGCAAAAACTTGAAAAAAGGGTTGAAGAGCTGGAGTCTGAACTCAAAGAGCTACAAGCCACACTTGAAGTGTTAAACTTCATACTATTGGAAAAGGGGTTTAAACGCGCAGAAATAACAAAATCACCTGCTGAAATAGAGGCTTTACTACCAAAAGAAGAGGTGACAGTTGAGCCTTCTCCTCCTCAGCCTCCAACAGAATATGAAAGCGTTACTCCGTTAAAGACTGTTACTGGCGAGCTTCTTGCAACGCTTCACGTAAGTGAAGATTCATTACGGGTGGTGCCAGCGGAAGATAAAAACTTTAACGTTAACACGCCGCCTTTTACCCCTTTTCTAGTGGAAAGAGTTTTCGCAAAAATGCAGGAAAAGGATAACGAACTAGCCAGAACCGGGCAAATAGTATCGGAAAAAATTTTCTGCTACAACATTGTTAGAGAAGGTGACGTAATTCGTGAAATAACAATTAAGCATGTTGACCAAGACCGTTTGAGGGAACTTAAATCGAGCATCCGCTGGACATTAGAAAAAATGTATGAGAAAATGAACAGTCAGAGCTAGAAACGCTCATTTTGGGCGGTCAAAGTAGATGTTTTTGCCTTTTGCAGATATTGGGATTCCCATGATAACTGTTGCTTCTGGCAGCAATTTCAGTTTTAATGCTGCTGTGCCAACACGATACATTATACGGTTGTCAACGTCCAAATTGCTTGCTGTTTTTGCGGCTGATCCTAAAGCTATTCCAAGGTCTAAGGCTTTAAAAATACATGTTGGACCAAAAAAGTCTTGTCCAAACTTTTTCT
>Ga0315280_10003401_pt1 | contig 24534 bp, 18 predicted proteins | sample YL17G06_40_MG_FD_203697 | JGI IMG/M metagenome (GOLD analysis project Ga0315280, IMG submission 203697) | Sediment microbial communities from Yellowstone Lake, YNP, Wyoming, USA - YL17G06_40 | ecosystem: Environmental > Aquatic > Freshwater > Lake > Sediment | place: USA: Wyoming | collected... | reverse complement strand
TGAACCCAACCTGGTCGCCAGATGACCGGCGCATTGCTTTCACGGCTTTAGTGGGCGGCGTCACGGACCTTTATATCTATGACCTGGAGACAGGTGAATTGAAAAGAATGACCCAGGATCCTTATGCTGAACTTCAGCCCTCCTGGTCGCCAGACGGACGTTCCATTGCTTTTGTCACGGACCGATTCTCTACAGAGCTCTCAATCTTGAGTCTGGGAAACTATCAATTGGCCCTGATGAATCCTGAGACAGGAGAAATTCAACAGGTTCCAGGCTTTTCGGCCGCCAAAAATATCGACCCTCAATGGTCCAGCGATTCCCTGAGTTTGTACTTCCTGTCCGACCACGGCGGCATCTCCAATATTTATCGAGTCGACCTTCGCACCCAGAAAATCTCTCAAGTGACAAACCTCTACACAGGAGTGAGCGGTATCACAGCTTTGAGCCCTGCTATTTCTATGGCTCATAAAGCCAATCAGCTTGTCTATAGCGCCTATGAGGAAGGCAATTACAGCATCTATTCGATCGAATCCTCTGAGGTGCTTTCAGGAACATCCGCACCTGCTCAACTTAGCCAATACAAGGCCTCGCTCCTTCCTCCCATAGACAGAGCGAGCTCTGAAATCCTGGGGCTCTTGAAAAACCCTCTGTACGGACTCCCTGATGCGTCTAAGTTTCAGATTGTTCCTTACAACTCTAAATTAACACTGGATTACGTCAGCCAGCCTCAGGTTGCGCTCGGCGTCGATCGATATGGGACTTATGGGGCAGGGGGGATCACTCTTTACTGGAGCGATATGCTCGGCTATCACACCGTGGCAACCATGGCTCAGACCGGCACCCGTCTCCAGGATACGGCTGCGCTGGTAGGATATCAAAATAGCCGCTCCCGATTGAACTGGGGGGGAGTTATTCAGCGGATTCCCTATGTCTATGGAGGCTATGGGGCCGGGTATGATACTGTCCTTGGCGAGCCTGCTTACATTGAGCAGGAGGATATCTACCGGCAAATCAATTATCAGATTGCAGGATTCGCCTCCTATCCTTTCAGCCAAGTGCAGCGCTTTGAGATTTCTGCCGGCTTCCAGATGATTGATTTCCAGCATGATGTGTACACTCGGGCCTGGTCATTATACGACGATATGCTTCTTGTTGATGAAAAGACATCCCTGCCAACTGCAAAAAGTATGTATTTTGGCTACGTCGGTGCGGCTTTTGTCTATGACAGTTCTTTCTTTGGTGCCACAAGCCCAATTGTGGGCCAGAGCTATCGTTTTGAGGTTTCGCCAAGCATCGGTTCCATTTCTTTCTACTCTTTGTTGACTGACTATCGTCGCTACTTTATGCCCCTAAAACCATTTACATTAGCGTTCCGAGTGCTTCATTATGGCCGTTATGGTAAAGGTGCAGAGGATGAGCGGCTATATCCGATGTTCATGGGGTATGACGGATTGCTCCGCGGCTATGATTATGGATCTTTTTCGATGGAAGAATATTTAGCCCCCGGCAGTGTCTTCGACCGGCTCTTTGGGAGCAAGATGATGATCGCCAATGCCGAGCTCCGCTTTCCTCTTTTTGGTGCGCTTGGCGTCGGAAAGGGATTTTATGGAGTTCTCCCGATTGAGTTTTTGGCTTTCTATGATGCGGGTGTGGCGTGGAATTCAAGTGACAAGCTCTCGTTACTCAAGCCTCTTAAAAGCGCGGGCATCGGACTCCGGATGAATTTCTTTGGCTATATCATCGCCGGACTGAATTATGTCTATCCCTTTGACCGTCCTCACAAAGGCTGGTATCTCGAGTTCAGCATCATGCCCGGCTTCTAAAGAAATCTCAGCCGAAGTCTCTATTCAATCCTCACGGAAAAAGAGAGGCTATCCCTTTTCATCTTTTCTGTTGCGCTCGATTCGTTTGTTTTATAAAATTTGTATCCCTAAACTTAAGAATTTTTGTTGAGCAAGATCTCTCTCTTGCCAATTGGGCTGGAGCAGGATGGTGAAAATGGAAAAGCCGCAAGACAAAGAAGGACTCATTAGAGGTTTAACCTTGGTCAGCGCCACAGCCATTGTTGTCGGTTCAATGATTGGATCTGGCATATTTATCGCTCCTTCAATCATGGCCGGCTATGTCCAGAGCGCAGGCGTTGTCACTCTGTTGTGGGTCGTTGGTGGGATTTTTACGCTCTTCGGCGCTCTCAGTTATGGGGAATTGGCCGCCTCTATCCCCAAGTCCGGTGGACAGTATGTTTTCCTCAAGGAGGCTTATTCTCCTCTCTGGGGTTTTCTGTATGGCTGGACTCTTTTCCTTGTCATCCAGACCGGCTTTATTGCTGCCGTGGCTGTGGCGTTTGCCAAATACCTGGGTGTCTTTATCCCCGGTCTATCCGAGAATGTTATTCTGTTCAAAATTCCGCTCGGAGCCCATGCTTTCACCTTTAACTCTGCCCAGGCCGTGGGAATTGTGAGCATCATCGTTCTCGTCATCATCAACTGCTTCGGCATCAAATTGGGAGCAGCCGTCCAGAATATCTTCACTTTCCTCAAAGTGATGGCTATTATTCTTTTAGTCCTGCTCGGGTTTGCCATCGGCAAAGGCAGTTTTTCCCATTTTGTTCCGTTATTGAAGCCTGTTCTTCCTGCCACTTTGAATATTAGCCTTTTTGCAGCCCTGGCTGTGGCCCTATCTAAAGCACTATTTGCCTATGATGCTTGGAATTCGGTCACCTTTACGGCAGAAGAGGTCAGGAATCCTCACCAGAACCTTCCTCTTTCTTTGGCCCTAGGCACAATCCTGGTGACTCTGCTCTACACATCGGCCACAGCCGTTTATTTTTATCTTGTTCCCGCAGGTCAAGCGGCCTCTGTACCTGATAACCGGATTGCGGCAGTGGCTGCCCAAGTTATATTTGGAGGGATTGGGCTGTATTTCATCTCCGCCGCGATTTTGTTCTCCACCTTCGGCTGTAATAATGGCTTAATTCTGTCAGGACCTCGGGTCTATTACGCTATGGCTAAGGACGGGATTTTTTTTAAAGGACTGGCAGCGATTCATCCCAAATATAAAACACCGGTTAAGGCCATCGTCTGCCAGGGGGCATGGGGCTGCCTTCTGACTCTGACCGGGACCTTCAGCGACCTTCTCACGTATTCAGCTTTTGCTTCAGTGCTTTTCAATGTGATGACGGTCATCGGGATTTATATTCTGCGTAAAAAACAGCCTGAACTCCCCCGGCCGTATAAAGCTTTTGGCTATCCTGTCGTCCCTGCTATCTATATTTTGATAGCTGTGGCTTTTGTGATTTTTATCCTGCAGGGAGACCTCTTGAATTCGCTCAAAGGACTTGTCCTCATTGTCATCGGCATTCCTGTTTATTATTGGTTCCAAAGCAGAAAACGAAAGAGTGAAAGAGTTTAGCGGAGACCCTCGGCAATAATCTCGGCGATGTCTTTAACTTGAACTTTTTCCGCCTTTTCATCCTTCAACCCGTCTTGGAACATGGTCATGCAGTAAGGGCAGGTGACACACAGCGTATCAGGATTTTGGGTCAGAGCTTCTTTGACTCGCGTCAGGTTGATCCTGGTTCCCAGGCTTTCTTCCATCCACATTCTTCCGCCGCCTGCCCCGCAACAAAAAGAATTTTCTTTGTTTCTTTTCATCTCAAAAGGAGCGCGGCCGGTAGCGGTTTTTATGGCCTGCCGCGGCGCTTCGTAGATATCATTGTGGCGACCCAGGTAGCAGGAATCATGGAAGACAATCTTTCCCAGGTCTTTGACTTGGGAGCTCAATTTCAGTTTTCCTTCTTCGAGGAGCTCGTTAATCAGTTCACTGTGGTGGATGATCTTGAGGTCCAGCCCGTACTGCCTGTAATCGTTTTTCAAGGTGCTAAAGCAGTGGGGACACTGGGTGATGACCTTTTTGATTCCTCGTTCCTGAAAAAGCTTGACATTCTCTTTAGCCATTCTGTCGAAAACAAATTCGTTGCCGAGCCTTCTGAGGCTGTCCCCGCAGCACTTTTCATCTTTGCCCAGAATTCCCCAGGAGATTCCAGTTGCGTCAAGGATGGTGGCAAGGGCTACCGTGACTTTCTTGTTCCGGGAATCAAAAGCGCCCGCACATCCCACATAGAAAAGATATTCCGTCTCACCGGCAACAAATTGTTTGACTTCGTGTCCGGATGTCCATTTCGCGCGCTCGGCCGGTGCGATGCCCCAGGGATTGCTTCTCTGTTCCATATTCTCAAAAAGGTTGAGAAGCTCTTCAGGGAATTTGGCCTCTATCTCCACCAGATGGCGCCGCATCTTGATGATTTTCGGCATGTGCTCGATGAAAACCGGACAGACTTCCAGGCAGGCACTGCAGGTCGTGCAAGACCAAAGCGCGGCTTCAGAGTTGCTGCCTTCGCCGCTGTCCCCGATCAGAGGAAGTTTGGGAGCTGTGCCCTTCTTGAGAATCGGCCCATTTTCCATGAGGTTTATTTTGATGTCATGAATAACCTCGCGCGGATTGAGAGGTTTTTGAGTGTTTGTCGCCGGACAGACATCCTGGCATCTCCCGCATTCTGTGCAGGAGTAAGAATCGAAAAGGTCTTTCCAGGTAAAAAGGTCCACTCTTCCCGCACCAAAAGTATTCCCTTTTTTAAATTCCTCCCTGGGCGGGGTGTTTGGCTTTCCCAGGCTTTGGAAATAGCAGTTGGGGATAGAGGTCATGATGTGCATGTGTTTGCTGAGAGGCAAAACATTGATAAAAGCCAAAAGCACGAGAGCATGAATCCACCAGAGAAATCCTGCTATCAATTCGAGGCTTGAAGGGGAGATACGGGCGATCGCAGAACTAGCAAGGAAAGATGAAACCGGCCTGTAAGTGCTGGCCAGCTCTTTTCCCAATGCAATCTCAGCCGAATGCATTCCTAAGAAAGCAATCATCAGCAGCCCGATGAAAGCGAGGATAAGAAACGCTTGGAAGCTTCTGGCTTTGACGTACGGCGTGCTCAAGTAGGCGGGAGGGAAGAAGATTCGCCTGGCAAAAGCGATGAGAATGCTGACCAGAGTGATGAGCGAGATGACTTCAAGGACAAAGGAAACAGGATGATAAATTCCTGGCGGGAGCTTGGAGAGGCTGACGGCCGGAAAAAGGCCATGCAGAAGAAACTCGCCGTTGGCGATAAGCAGAATGATAAACGACCAGAAGATAACAAAGTGGTTAAGCCCAAAGGCCCGGCTCACCACCCTTTTCTGGCCAAAGGCATAGAGGAGCATGGCCCAGATTCTTTTGAAGAAGTGGCTGAAACGATCTTCGGGTTTCCCCAGAATGATCAATCCAAAACGTCGATAGCAGCTCCAGGCGAACAAAACGAGAGAAGCTGCGAACAATAAGCTGAAAATCGTTGGATTCGGTGACATGTGTTTCTCTCTCTAAAAAATTCAGTGCCTTGTCGCGGCGACTTCCTTTTTGAGTCCTCGAACTTTTTCGGTGAGGGCCGGCACTACCTCAAACAGGTTTCCCACGATTCCGTAATGAGCGACCTGGAAAATGGGCGCATCTTTATCGCGGTTAATGGCGATGATAGTGTCGGAGTCCTGCATCCCGACCAGATGCTGGATGGCACCAGAAATCCCGCAGGCGATGTAGACTTTTGGCCTTACAGTTTTTCCGGTCTGGCCAACCTGGCGTTCAACAGGCATCCAGCCGGCATCCACTGCACTTCTTGAAGCTCCAACGACTCCACCTAGCTCGTCCGCCAATTCTTGGAGAATGGCGAAGTTTTCCTTGGCCATCATCCCTCGGCCGCCAGAGACGATGAAATCAGCGCCGGCAATGTCCACGAACTCTTTGTGTTGGGAGTCAGAGATAATCTCGATGACCTTGGCGAGGACATTTTCCTCGCGAATCGGGCAGGTCTCTTGGATGATTTCTCCCTGCCTTCCCTCTTTATATTCGGGCATGGGCATGACATGGGGACGTACGGTGGCCATCTGCGGCCTGAATTTTTCGCAGAGGATGGAAGCCATGATATTCCCGCCGAAGGCCGGACGAGTTTGGAGCAGATGACCTTTGTCTGTGATGGAAAGGCCTGTACAGTCTGCAGTCAGTCCGGTTTTGAGCTTGGTAGCCACAGCACCGGCCAGGTCTCGACCGAGTCCTGTAGCTCCCATCAGAAGTATCTCTGGCTTGTATTTTTCGATAAGATAAAAGACGCCATCAAGATAAGATGTCGTGCGATAATTTTTAAAAATCGGTGCATCCAAGAGGTATGCTTTCTGCGCACCGTAAGCGAAAGCTTGATGGCAGAGGTTTTCAACCTTATGGCCAATCACTACTGCGGCAAGCTCCACATTTAAACTTTTGGCTAGGTTTGCACCCACTCCCAAGAGTTCCCAGGAAACCTTGGCCGGCTCACCTTCAGTCTGCTCAACAAAAACCCAAACTCCTTTGTAAGCAGCAATTCTTCGAGCTATAGCAGCTTGCTCTGCATCTACTTCTTCAGCCGGGGCGGCTGCGGGTTTTGCTTGTTTTTTGAGTTCTTCCAGAATTCTTAGTTCTTCAGGAGTGAAGAACATTTCCAGTGCTTGGGAAGGGCAGACTTTGACGCACTTGACACATCCGATACACTTGGCTATGTCGATGATCGGCTCGCCACGTTCATTTATTTCGATGGCGTCTGTCGGGCACGCGGCCTGGCAACGGGCGCCGCAGGCAATACATTTGCCTTCGATCAGCCTTGCTTTTCCTCTTGGCTTTTTGATTGGTTTCGGTTTGTCCATGGCAGATCCTAAGCACTAAGATTTAAAAGGCCAGAATTTCCTTTTGAACGAGCCTTTGCATCAAAAGCTCAGCTGCTCCTTCCGGGTTGTTGATCCCGTCTCCGATGATCTCTCCTTTCTCACGCTCTGGAGAGAATATTTTTTTTACCCAAGTGGGGGAGCCTTTAAGCCCGATTTGGAACTCATCCAGCTTCATCACTTTATTATCCCAGAGCATGACTTCGGCTTCCTCAGAGAGAAGCCGCATCGGGACAGTCGGGTAGCGGGGATGGTTGATTTCCCTGACAACAGTGAGTAAGGCAGGGAGTGGAGCTTCCACAATCTCATGCCTCCCTTCGAGCTTTCTTCTTACCCGGATCTTCTTGGCTTCAGTGTCCAGGTGCTCGATTTTGTCCACCAGAGTGAGCTGGCTGTAGCCGAGGCGGGTGGCGATTCCTGGCCCGACCTGGGCAGTGTCGCCGTCAATGGTTTGTTTGCCGCAAATGACAAGTCCAACCTCTTCTTCTTGAGACAGCCTTTGGATGGCTGCGGAAAGAACATAACTTGTAGCCAACGTATCAGCTCCGCCAAAAACGCGGTCGGAGAGAAGAATCGCCTCGTCCACACCGAGAGCAAGAGCTTTTCGCATGGTAATTTCGGTATTGGGTGGGCCCATGGAGATTGCTGCAACTTTGAACCCATACCTGTCTTTTAGCCTCAGGCTTTCTTCCAGGGCATGCGTGTCAAAGGGATTGATGATAAATGGAATTCCCTCACGCACCAGAGTATTGGTAACAGGGTCTATTTTCACCTGGGTGGTGTCTGGGACCTGTTTGATGCAAGCTACAACTAACATCGCGAATTCCTTCCTTTCGCCATACCTAAAAAATATGGCTTAAATATTCAAAGTCATTCAGCCTTAATCTTGGAGGCCGAAGGGCTCAGCGCTAACTGCCCCTCGCTTAAAAGTTATGCTTTTATTCCTGCATCCAACAAAATTATTTCAGCTTCAAGCTGAAAACAAAGTGTTATGTTAACAAATTTTTTCATTGCTTTCAAGCGACATTCTTTATAAAATCTGAAATAAATTTGTTACAAATTTATCAAGAATAGAACGGAAGAACATGACGAAAAGAGGACTTGGGATTGGTTGCTTGGGAGTTCTTGTCCTTGCGGTCCTGATTATTGTGATTTCTGTCGCAGGGACCTATAACTCTCTTGTGTCTTTGGATCAAAAAGTTAGGGCGCAATGGGGCCAGGTGGAAAATGTTTATCAGCGACGCGCTGACCTCGTTCCCAACCTGGTAGAAACAGTCAAGGGAGCTGCCAATTTTGAAAAGGAAACATTCACTGCAGTGACTGAGGCCAGGGCCAAGGTAGGACAGGTCAGTGCGGGAGCTATGGCGAATGTGATCAATAATCCCCAAGCTTTCGCCAAATTTCAGGAAGCGCAGGACGGCCTTTCTTCGGCGCTCTCTCGCCTCTTAGCTGTAGTCGAGAGATACCCTGAGCTCAAGGCCACCCAAAACTTCAGAGATCTTCAGGCCCAGCTTGAGGGCACTGAGAATCGCATTGCTGTCGAACGCATGCGCTTTAATGAAACCGCTCAAGCCTTCAACACCAAACGCATGAAATTCCCTACGGTCCTGATTGCCGGCTTTTTTGGTGAACGCTTCAAAGAAAAAGCTTACTTCAAGGCACAGCCAGGTGCAGAAACTGCTCCCAAAGTAAAATTTTAGCGCGTGAAACAAAAGCTCCTTTCCTTTGCCGCATCTGGAGTCTTTCTCCTTTTTTCGCTCTCCGCAAGCTTAGGTACAGATATCAATATTCCTCCTTCCCCAGACCGGTGGGTGAACGATGAAGCAGGCTTTCTTTCTCCTCAAACCATCGCTGATTTAGATGCCCAGCTTGAGGCTTTCGAGCGATCAACCGGACATCAGGTTATTGTTTACATCGGACAGACGACTGGCGGGGTTCCTATTGAAGACTGGGCGGTCAAAGTATTTGAAGCCTGGAAGGTCGGCCGCAAAGGAATGGATGATGGGCTCGTTCTTTTCATCATGGCCGAGGACCGCAAGATTCGGATCGAAGTAGGATACGGACTTGAAGGGGTTGTACCGGATGCGATCGCTTCACGGGTGATCAACGAAATCCTCATTCCCAATATCCTGAGCGGCGACAACAACAGGGCAGTTCAGGAGGCTGTGTCTAGCCTAATTGAGACCATCTCAGGAAGAAAAGCGGCGGAGTCGCCCAAAGAAGGAGAACATCCGTATGGAAAGCCTTCTTTTTCTGGGGGTGAGCTCATCCTGATCGGAATAGCTGTTTTGTTTTTCCTGGTTCTTTTTATCACCCATCCTTCTCTGGCTATCTGGCTCCTTTTTTCAATTTTATCCGGCGGCAGGGGAGGAGGCGGTGGAAGAAGCGGAGGCGGATTCCGAGGAGGAGGCGGCCGTTCAGGGGGCGGAGGAGCCTCAGGCTCCTGGTGAGCCAAGGAGGAGAGATATGCGAAGATTGAGCCGCCGCAAGCTCCTAAAAATTATCGACGCAGAGCGTGTAATGAAGGCGATTGAAGATGCCGAACACCGCACCTCGGGTGAAATCCGCGTTTCAGTTTCTACTTATTTCTGGGGGAATGTCCGGCGTGTGGCAGAAAAGGCATTCGCTCGGCTCGGCATGACTCGGACACGACAGAGAAACGGAGTGCTCTTTTTCATAGTTCCCTCGAGGCGCCGCTTTGTGGTTCTCGGAGATGAAGGCATTCATGCCAGAGTCGGCCAGGAATTCTGGGATAGTCTATCCGAAATCCTTTCCGAAAAATTCCGCAAGGGTGAGTTCAGAGAGGGATTGGTTGAGGCGATAGAAAAAGCGGGCGAGATGTTGGCGGCCCATTTTCCCTATGACACCGCCACGGATATCAATGAACTTCCTGATACAATCGATCTTGAGGAACCCGCACACAAAAAATAATAATCGTAGCGGTTTGATTCATCAAACTTTATCGCATGAATGCAACCGCTACAACCTGAATGGGTAAAACCCCCTGCTGCCTGTCAGTCAATTCCCCCATATCCCACCTTTATAAACGATGTAAGAAAGGGAATTTATCACTCCTTTGGCCTTCTTGCGCCCTGGTAGATGTTTTTCCAGTAAGGCTCAGATAGTTCTGAAATCTGGACAATAGGCCTGAGGTGCGTCGTGGCGTTAATGAATTCCTTCTCGTTGAGCATCATCCCCACATGAGAAATCTTTTCTCTTGATTTCCCAAAGAAAACAAGGTCTCCCATTTTTTCCTCACCTGGCGGAACCTCGACAAGGCCGCTTTTTAACATCTGGATATCCGCATCCCTGAGTATCTCAATTCCACTCAGCCTATAGATGAGCTGGACAAAACCCGAACAATCAATGCCGAGAGGCGTGTTTCCGCCCCAGAGATAGGGGAGGCCGAGGAATCTTTTGGCGATGGCGACCGTTTCAGGTGGGGAGAGGCGCTTTCGCTTCATTTGAGCGTCCCTCACAACGCCGTCTCCAACCTGGATCCATCCTTTATCACCCGCAGGAAGTGTAACGTCGCACCATCTCTCTCCGCAGCTTCCGACTTCCAAGAGCGCACTGATCGGGGCCATTGTGAGGGGCTTGTGTTCAGTGACATCATCTTCCTTATAAATAAAAGCTATAAGGCTTTGGACCTCAAACACATTTTCCTCTGAGGCATAGAGTTTTTCACCTTCTTTATAAATTCTCAAAGAAGTGGATATCATCCATCCTTGGTAAGTGTCAGGAGTTTCAATCTGGAACCATTCCTCACCCTTGGCATTTTTTCCGGATTTTAAGATTTTGACATTGGTGCCGATAATGGCCTGACTCACGACATCGGTTTCATCAGAGGCGGCACGATGCAGATTCTCCACACTTTTGGTCACGACGCCCATCCTGGCTGTTTCTTGCGCCGCAAAAAGAGAAATAGAAAATAGAATTGCGAAAAAGAAGACAAAGGTTTTTTTTGCCATCGAAACCTCCAGCCGCCCATTATAGCATAAAAAGGGGACGGTTCTGAGAACCGTCCCCAACAGTTATATATGCGTAAGGAATAGGCTCCTGTCACGGGGACGCGCCTGGCCAGGACCCATTCTTTCAAACTTGATAATCACCCCGGAAAAAAAGAGGCTATCCTCTGGCTGCTACAATTTGTGGAATAGCTATGTTTTACTTATAATAAAGTTTGCTCTCAGGAGGTACACATGAAAAGGAAGGAATTCCTTTTTATCCAGCTACCTCCTCCCTTTTCCTCCCCCCACCAAGGGTGAGGGGAGGGTGGAGATGCGCTGACAAATTGGAATAATTAAGTGAGTTTGGCCTAATAAAGCAGCCTGCCGTATTCACTTGAATTTTGGATTTGGCCAAAGTATTCAAAAGCAAGCTTTGATATCTGCGCAATAACCTCCTCGCCCACTTTTTCGCTCTTCAAGTAGGTTGTCATGACACAGATAATATAAGGCCGGTCTTTGAGCTCCACTATTCCGGAGTCACATCTCACCATCTCCAATTCACCGTGTTTAGAAGCAACGGGAATATTTGCGGGGATGGCTTCCTTGATCGGGCTATCTTTTGATTCATTTGCCAACGAGAGAATCTTGAGCAGCTCCAGCCTCTGCGGGTCTTTGATGGCGGTTCCCTTTCTGATTTTTTCCAGGAGCGCCATCATTTCGAGAGGAGTTGAGATGTTCTCGTTCCCTGCCAGCGCTGCTTTGAGGTCCATCATCTTCCTTCTCAACCTCGTATTCTTAAGACCGAGGGAGTCCATTCTCTTATTCACATTGTCCATCCCAACCTTATCGATGAGAATGTTTGTGGCGGTGTTGTCCGAAAGAATAACCATCAAGACACAGAGGTCCTTCACCGAAAGAGAGAGGGAAGGATACCCCAGCTGAAACAACACGCCGCTCCCTTCGACTTTCTGGCCCTCCTGCAAAAGAATCATCTCATCGAGTTTGAGCTTCCCTTCCTCCACCTGCTTAAAGACTTCAAAAAGGAGGGCGATTTTGATCGAGCTCGCCTGCGGGAAGATCTCTTTTTCGTTCAGCAAGAACATTTTCCCCGTTTTAAGGTCTTTGATGGCGACGCCCAAAACTCCATCAAGTTTGGCTTCGATGTTTTTAATTTCTGCCTGGAATTTTTGATCCAAGATGGAGATTTTATCTGCGCGGGCGTAGGAGAGGCTAAAAATAAAAAGAACAATTGCGGTAAGGAATTTTGTCGTGATTTTCATTCAGACCTCCATTCTATTTTAAGCTAATGTAAGCGTTTGGTGAGCCAAAGACAACAATCCTTGAACGGGCACACCGTGGGGGCAGGCCGACTCGCAAAACCCATCACAGCTCTGGCACTTATCCGCTTTCCGGCTTTCCAGCTTGGCATACTGGCTTATGGCAAATTTTTCCCGTCCTTGCGATTTGAAATAATGATTGTAATATAAGATTTTCTCACTCATATCTTTCACCCTTCCTTCTGCTTTTAGCTCTTTGATGGCTGCATGGAAGCCTGCCTTCTGGCCCCGGACATAATTTTCAGCTGTGTCAATGTAGTTAATTCCCGTATCTAAGACGGCTTCGACCAAGGACACATCTGTATTTTCCCCGCTTCCAAATCCGATGTCAGAGACTTTGAAGCCGGTTCGACCCCATATCCGATATTCTTTGATTTTTAATTTGGATAAAGGAAGTTCATTCTTTCCTCCAAAACTCTTGACTTGACTCCTGAGGCCAATTCCTATTGCCGCAGCCACTGAACTCCCGATAAACTGGCGCCAGCTTATTCCTTTTTCGACTCGATGGAGTTTGTCTTGATCGCTCATCGCACTCCTTAATGAATAGAAATTTTTACTACTTTTTATCGCTCAAGGTCAACCGAAACATCAAAACCTCTTTTCTTTATTATTAAACTAAATTATAATCAATATCTTTAAAAAAAGGAGTCATCATGAAAAGAAACCTGCCTGCTATTTTTTGCCTTTCGGTCTTTTTGGTGATCTTTTCTGCAATTGCCTTTTCGCAAGCGCCTCCAAAATTAAAAGTATTTATCTCTGTTGATATGGAAGGGATTAGCGGCGTGATTAGCAATGAGGAGACAGGAAAAGGCGGCCAAGATTACAATCTTTTTCGTCAAATCATGACCGAAGAAGCCAATGCCGCTATTGAAGGAGCTCTCGCAGCAGGGGCGACCGAGATTGTGGTTAGAGATGCTCACGGAAGCGCCTTGAATATTCTGCCTAATCTTTTAAACCCTGAAGCCAAACTCATCCGCGAGTGGTCAAATGGGCCCCTGGACATGATGGAAGGGATTGACAAGACATTTGATGCCGCTCTCTTTATCGGCTATCATGCGAAGGCTGGAACTCCTGATGCCATTTTGAAACATACGATCAGCGGTACCATCTTTGATTTGAAGCTGAATGGGAGAGTGGTTCCTGAAGCGGGATTGAATGCTGCCATCGCCGGTTACTTCGGCGTTCCCATTGTCTTGGTGACAGGCGATTTGGCCGTTACGCGCCAGGCAAAGGAGATTCTGGGAGAGGTTTCAACAGTTGCCGTCAAAGAAGGAATCGGGAAAGCAGGCAAGATGCTTCATCCCGAAAAAGCCAAAAAATTAATTAAAGAAGCTGCCACCGATGCTCTCAAAAATCTTGGGAGGTATAAGCCTTTTCAACTGACTTCGCCTGTTACGATGGAGATAACCTTCACCAGAGAAGATCTGGCAGCCAAAGCTTCCTGGATTCCGGGGGCAAAAAGAACGGGTGATCGCTCGGTTGCTTTTACCAATAATGATTTTATGGAAGTTATGAAATTCTATTTATTTGCCGCTGAATAAGAAAAAGGTTCTCTTCCGTTTTATTTGGGTAAGGAAAGAGACAAGATCAGGAAACGGTCTCGTTCCCCTTCAAGCTTTTAACACCATTCCCTCACCGCCCTTCTCGGCGGCTTCGTAACTCGCAGGGCTCCGACCAGGTCATTCGAAGGCACGCTGCTTTTTCCCTATAACCCGAACCTCTAGGGCGCGCTTAGCAAGACGCAGGCTAAAGCGATTACCCTAATTATTTTGGCGGAGTGACTTTAACTTCCTGGCCTGGATAGATTTTTGAATCCTGGCTGAGGTTGTTCAAACTGAGGAAAGCAGTGAGGTCCATCCTGAATTTTTTGGCAATGCTCAAAAGAGTGTCCCCTTCCATGACTTTGTAGACGATTGCTCCCCCAAGCATCCCGCAGGAAATTGCAAGTTTCTGGCCGATGGCCAGTGTATCATCGCTGAGATTGTTTTCCGCTTTGATCTTCTCGACCGTGGTTTTGTAGGCATTGGCCAGCTGGTAGAGGGAGTCCCCATTTTTGACAATATAGTTAATCTTTTGCCCAGGGGGATAATCTTTGGGTTCATAAGCCGCTGTAACTCTCCTCCCGCTGGAAGGAATTTTGAGCCTCTGGCCTGGCCAGATATAGTGGACGCTACGCATGCCGTTCGCGCGGGCAATAGCAGCTATGGACGTACCGTAACGTTTGGCAATAATGCCGAGTGTTTCCCCACTCCGGACATAATGCACGATGGAGGTGGCTTCAGGGGGAATCCAGCGGGGAAGGGAAGCGACCATCTCTGCTATTTTTGCGCCGCAGCCAACCGGAACTTTCAAAGAATATTCATATTCGGGCGTGGCATCATAACGGAGTTCAGGATTGAGAGAGGCCAACGCCGAAGGATCCAGGCCTAAAGCTGCGGATAGGGAAGAGAGTTTGAACGGATGGTCGATAGTAGCTGTTTCAAAATGGAGGGGAGGATCGGGAGTGGGGAAGTTAAAGCCGTATTTTTCTGGATTGTTGATGATGATAACAGCGGCGATAAAGCGCGGCACAAACCGAGCCGTTTCAATGGGGAGCTGGAGGTAGAGGTCCCAGAAATTGTCGAGATAATCGATGTGCTGGGTGCGGATCACATTCTCGACCCGGATCTCCCCACAGTTATAAGCTGCGAGGGCGGTTGTCCAGTCGCCGAATAAATCATGAAGCTCCGAAAGATATTTTATGGCCGCCTGAGTGGATTTGAGGGGGTCCATCCTCTCATCAATCCAGCGGTCGCGCTTGAGGCCAAAGCGATACCCGGTAGAGGAGATAAATTGCCACAGCCCCAGGGCGCGGGCCCGCGAGAAAGCCCTGACTCTAAACCAGCTTTCGATCATGGGGAGCCAGGAAAGCTCTTCGGGCAGGCCTGCCTTTTTCAATTCATCAACAATCATCAGCCGGTATAGCCCGGATTGCTTATAGGCTTCTTCAAAATATCTCCGTTCTTTGGTCTGAAAAGATTGGATCTCGTCGTTGACAAATTTGTTTTCAACAAGAGGGATGGTTTTGTGGTTGTCGCCGGCAGCAACCAGGCGAGTGGCATAGATTTCCTGAATCCTTTGGGCCACAAGCAGCCTGAGGTCATTCTTCTCCTGGTTGAGAGGAGAATCTGGAGGCAGTTTCACTTTGAGGATGAGACCATAGGTTTCATCCAGAGTGACCAGGGCTGTGTTAAAATCCCCTCTCTCCCAAGCCCCTTGGGCTTCCTGGTAAGAGTTCAAGGCTTCTTCAAGGATGACAGCAGGGCCTGCTTTTTCTGGGATTGAGGCGCCTTCTTGGGCCTGTTGTTCTTCCGCTTTTTTCTCTTTTTCTGCTGGCTGCTCTCGGGGTTTTTGTTCTTGGGAAGGCTCTGGGGCAGGAGTTATCATCTTGGGCTCAACTGCTTGAGGCTTTTCAGCCTGGGAAGGCGGTGGGGGGGGGTGGGTTTTGATTTCTTTGAGGGCTTTTTTATGGGAACAGTCCCAGAGGCTGATCATAAGAATGATGGCGATCGTTAAAAGCAAAAATTTTTTTGATTTCATTTTTTTAGTTCTCTATTTTAGTCATTTTATGGTGCCATTGCCAAGCTGTTTTTAGTATATTTTCGAGATTGGAGTGGCGCAACTCCCAGCTGAGGATTTGCTCCGCCTTGTCTTTGGAAGCCAGGAGAACAGGGACATCGCCCTCTCGCCTGGAGACTTTCTTATAGAAGATTTTTTGGCCGGTGATTTCCTCAGCCTTCTTTATAACTTCAAGGACAGAATAACTTTTGTTAGTGCCGAGGTTGATGAACTCGCTCCGAGGATGGGCGAGCAGTCTTTTTAGAGCCAGGACATGGGCTGAAGCCAAATCTGTGACGTGGATATAATCCCGGATGGCGGTCCCGTCAGGAGTGGGAAAATCAGCGCCGTAGATTTCAAGGGTTCTTTTTTTGCCTAGAAGAGAAAGGAAGATGTTGGGAATAAGATGGGTCTCAGGTTCATGCGTTTCTCCGAGCTTGCCTTCGGGGTCAGCCCCAGCCGCATTAAAGTAGCGGAGTGAGATGAATTTTAAACCATAAGCTCTGTCGTAGTCTTGAAGGATTTTTTCGATAAAAAATTTTGTCCGGCCGTAGGGGTTGATGGGATTGAGAACATGAGATTCAGGAATGGGGATTTTTTCCGGGACACCATAGACAGCCGCACTCGAAGAGAAAATGAAATATTGGACGCTAGAATCAAGCATAGCGTCGAGAAGATTGAGCGTAGAAATCAGATTGTGAATGTAATATCGTCTTGGATTAGCATAAGATTCTCCCACCTGAATGAGAGAAGCGAAATGGAGGACGGCTCCGATATCTTTTGATTGAAAGGCCTTGATGAGGGATTTTTTATCCATTAGATCCCCCTCAATGACTTCGCCTCCGATGATCAGCTCTTTTTTGCCCGTTGAAAAATTATCGAAAATAAGAACTTCGTAGCCTTCCCCCAAGAGCTCTTTAACAGTGTGGGAGCCGATATAGCCTGCGCCGCCAGCCACAAGAATTTTCATAGATTTTTCCTTTTGACCATCTTTTTCGCTTCTTTGAGGCCCTCCGCTTTAGTCTCAAATTCATTGTCGAGTTGAAGCTTGTAGAGTGTTTTGAGGATCTTTCCCATGGACGGCCCCGGAGGCACACCTATTTTGATCAAATCCCGGCCCATGATAATCGGCTTGATTGTCTCTTTGGAAACATTCAATTCCTCAAATTTCCTAAGGAGCCATCGTGCCTCCCGGTCTAAGCCCTTGACCATTTTTTCTTTTCTCCCGGCACGGTCTGCCTCATCCAGGTAAACCAAGAGTTCAATCTCGCCGCCTATGTCAGCCGCCAGCCGGTTAAAGGCTTTTTTGGTGACTGTGTCGCGGTTCTGCCAGAGCTCTGAGGCCCGATGATGTGTTTTGATCAGGAGGAGTACCATTTTCCTCAAGTTATAACCATTCCAGGAGAATATTTTGAAGCGCTGGAAGATTTTCCTGGCGATTCTCTCGCTGACCATGTCGTGGCCGTTATTGGTGATGGCCATCCTTCCCCGTTTAAACTCCCAAAGAGCAGTTGCTGGCTTCCCGACGTCATGGTAGAGGGCAGCGAGAAGCAAAGCGAGCTTTCTCCCCTGGTCCAGGTTGAACAAATCTGCCAAGCTTTTGGCTTGGTCGGCAGTTAGCTTGGCGTGGTACCAGACTGTGTGATTTCCATACTCATCTTTCTCAGGGTGGAATAGGGGATCCTGGATGGAGAGCGTGAGGTTATAGAGTTCAGGGAAAAGCTGGCCTACGGCTCCAAGCTTGAAAAGCTCTTCGAGTCCGACTGAAGGCCGCGGTGAAAAGAGGAGGATTTTGAACATCTCTTCATTCACCCTCTCCACGCTCAGCCCTCGCAAATCGATACCTTTTGCAATTTCATATATTTCAGGGTCAACAGAGAAATTTAAGACTGAAGCAAACCGCGCCACCCGGAGTACCCGGAGCGGGTCATCGGGAAATGCTCGAGGATTGGTCAGTCGGATGAGTTTTCCTCTGGTGTCCTTGACTCCTTCAAAAGGGTCGACGAGCGCTCCATCCTTTAGCCTCATAGCCATGCTGTTGCAACGGAAATCGCGGCGTTCCAGGTCTTTTTCTAGAGGAAGACAGGGGTCCGCCGAAATGATAATATCCTTGTGGGTTTTGACTCCGGCACCTTTGGGAGCGTCCTTGCGGGGGAGGGCGACATCATAAGTTTTTCCTTCTCTTGTGAACTTGATAATTCCAAAGCTTTTTCCAACCAGATCAACATTTCCATAGGGCTCGATCTTTTTGACGATTTGCTCCAAGGGATGGCGAGTGATGAGGATGTCCACATCCTCAGAGGGAGTTCCTTTAATCAGGTCGCGCACATAGCCGCCAACAGCATAGACATCCCCCCCAAAAAGTTTGACGAAAAGACCCTTATCCCGAAATTTGGCGTTGAGCTTATCCATAGTTCTCCACTTCTCTGCTCGAGCTCGGCCTATTTTATCACATTACTTAAGGCTTTTCACGATTCTGAGGCCGGTGTATTCGAGGAGCGGTTGAGTATAGCCCGCGTTCGGGTCCGGGTAGCTTATGGCGCTGTAACCGATTCCTTTTCCAGCACCTTTTTCATCCGAGGCCCACTCGGCGACATTCCCTCCCAGGCCATAAATCATTTCCTCACCAACTCCGGGGAATCTATCAACAGGGAGGAGCAGGGGAGCAAAACCTTTGAGGGCTTTAACTTTTTCGAGCAGGAGTTTGGCATCATCCGAATTCAAGGTGTAGCCAGCCCAGTATTCCAGGTTGTTGTCGTTTTTATCCGCTTTTTTGGCGAGTTTCTCAGCTTCTGCAACTGTAGGCAGCCTATAGTTTTTTCCCGTGATGTTTTTCAGCCAGGCCGCATACTTTTTGGCCTGTTCAAAGGTGATGTTGCCCACAGGGTAATTCTCTGTCCCAGGCTCAAACTTGTATTTTTTGTCAAAAGAGGCCCACTGGGCACGGCTGACTTCAAAGCGGCCGACTTCAAGCTCCTCAGTTTTGACGAGCTCAGGGACAAGATACCCTTTTATTTTTTGGCCATAGGCGTTGCCGACTCTCGCAAACCCGGCCATTTTGATGGCGATATCGAGCGGAGAACCCTTTTTAAGAGCTTCATTCTGAGCTTCGACAGTCTTGAAGAAGTATTTGTCGAACCAGGCAATCTCTTCTTCCATTTTGCGCTGCTGATGGGTGAGTTTGCCCAGGCCATGCGGCTCTCCAGGGAAGACAATAAACCGGACAGGAGCCTTTCCGATCTGTTGAAGAGCCCGGTAGTATTCCCATCCCTGTTCGTAAGGGACGTTGGTATCCTCTGTCCCGTGGAAAATGATTGTCGGGATTTTCATATCCTTGAGGTGGAAAAGGGGAGATTTTTGGAGGTAGTGCTCGACTTGGTCCCAGGGCGAGCCTTTGAAATAATAATTGTCGAAGCTCACTCCGAATGCGCAATTCCCATAATCGCTGATCCAGTCGACATCCGCGGCTCCAACTCCTGCCACTTTGAAGCGGTCTGTCCAGACAGAAAGCGCTACAGTTAAGATTCCTCCGTTCGACCAGCCCATAGTCCCGAGTCTATCCGGGTCCACCATCCCTTTCTGGATGAGCGTATCAATCCCTTTAAGAATGTCAGGAATTTCTAAGTCGTAGTAATGGCCCTTGATGGACTCAGCATAACTCTGACCATAACCGCCCGAGCCGTGGTAGTTGGGGAGAAGGACAAAAGCTCCCTTTTGAGCCAAAAGATTGGGATAACCTCCCCAGGATTCATCAAAAACATCCATATCAACTCCGGTTGGGCCGCCGTGAATCGAGAGGAAAAGGGGATATCGTTTGCCTTCTTGGTAGTCATGCGGATAATACAGGATGCCCTCGACTGGCTCATCCAGGGCCCCATTCCATTTGATGACTTCAGTTTTGGCCTTGGCCTTGTCTTTAAAATTGGCGTTAACCTCGATAATCGGCTTTTCCGACTTGAGGACATTTCCTTCGAGCGAGGCGAGGAACCACTGCGTAGGTTGAGAGGCGGTGGAGTAAGAATAGATGGCCGTGCTTCCTTTTTCTTGGAGCGCGAGGCCATAAATGTTGGGATAGTGCGTTCCTTCGAGGTCTTTGTAAGTGTAGGAGCCTTCATTTTTGAAGTAGCGACGCCATTTTGGTCTTGCGCCATTGGCTAAAGCAGCGATAAAACCGTCATCTCTGACCTGAAAACCTAAATAAAAAAGTCCCCATCCCCAATCCAACGGGACTTCCTCATATTTCTTACTATTCATATCGAAATAATAAAGAAAATCCGCTCCCGGGCCCTCGTTAATATAGTCACTGGTCTTGAGAACAGAAAAATAAAATCCCTGGTCATCCATGGCCCAGGCCATGAGGACAGGTTTGAATGCAGGGTCAGGGAAAAGCTCTGTGCTGGATTTGTCCTCCAGGTTGACCAGAAAATATTTGGGCTTAATTTTTTTGTCTACGCCGTAGCGGACACTCTGCTCATTCCGAGTCAGGACCCATTTTTTGCTGTGGGAGAGCTCGAAATTCGAGATCTGGTCGGAGTTGGCAGTGATGCGGGTTGCTTTTTTCTCTTTGATGTTGAAGAGGAAGAGCCGCTGGGGTGTCATGTGTTCCTGGTCTTCGGCCACATAAGCGGTATCTTTTTTTTCTTTCTGTTGCTGCTCAAGTAGGGTGCGCGATTCGCGGGCGAGAAGCAAGATGCAATTTTCGTCCACCCACTCGTAGCTGATGACGCCCATCGGGAGATTTGTTACCTGCCAAGGCTCGCCGCCGCGGCGGTCAAGGAACCAGACTTGGGTGCCCAAGGTTTCCTCTTTTGGCTCCACCTTCTCCTCCTTTCCTTTGCGGCTGCTCAAGAAACTGATGAGCTTTCCTGAAGGCGACCATTTGGGGCTGAATTCGCTCTCATCTCCTCGAGTGAGCTGGAGTGTTTCGCTCTCATCTTTGAGGCTTGTGAGATAAAGGTGCGAAACCCTCCGGTCTTTTTCTTTATGGGGAGTGGTCTTGACCCAGACCGCCCAACCCCCATCGGGAGAGATTTCGATCCTTCCCGCATATTCTTGGTTGATGATGTCTTCAATTTTCCAAGCTGATTTTGAAGTCTTCTCTTCTGCCCGACCATAAAAAGAAAAAATCAAAGACAAAGAGAGAATGAGTGTAAGAGAGATAATTTTGAAACTGTTTTTCATCCTTCCTCCTAAATAACTAAAATTGTAGCGGTTTGATTCATCAAACTTCGTTGCCTGAATGCAACCGCTACGAATAAATTGTTGCAGCTTTTAACTTATCAAACATGGTCGAATCCCTTATCTCCCCCTTTTCTAAAGGGAGATGAAGGGGGATTATTTGAATTTTTTTAATAGATCCGAAACCGCGTCTTTGTGGACCATAAAAACCAGAACTTTGAGTTTTAGATAATCGTCGCGGTAAAAGAAATAACCTTTGTCCTTTCCAAGATAGGCCGTTTCCCAAGAGTCTTTGATCAAAAACCATTCAGGATTTTTAGCTTCTTTGTATCCCACGAGGTGAAGTGAGTGGTCGTCTGTAGAGGTTTTGTTATCGAAGCGAAACTCCCTGCTGTCCTGGTCAATGACTGGCCGGGGAATGTCAAAAGTTGGGATGATGGCGATGTTGTTTTCACCACTGTTTCCCGGCTCAGAAATATCGGCAGCGATGGCTGCAGTAAAGCCTTTTTCGATGGCCTTGACAATGGTGCGGTAAAAGTCAGGCAAAGGGATGTTATGGTAATCCTGGCTGTGCCACCAGTTGTCGGGAACTCTGTACTCGCCTTTGGTGTAGAAAGGGATATATTTGAAGCTCATAAAACAAAGATAATCATTCAAGGGAAGTCTGAGCACATTCTCTAAATATTCGTTTGGCGTCATGGTTTTTCCATCGACTGTGATCGTCTCCGGCGGCTTTCCCAGGTGTTTATCCAGGATGCTTTTTATAACCACGATGGTCCTTTCTTCATCCCAATCTCCCTGTTGCTTGCAAAATTCCAGGTAGTTCTTGAATTCTTGAAAGAGCTTGGAGTGATCGTGTTCTTTCTGGTCGGCCGGAAGCCCTCCATAATCCGACTCACGGACAGCTCCATACTTTTTCATCCGCTCGATGACAGCATTCGGCTCCGAGCCCTCGCCGAGGGCTGAATTCCCTTTTTCCCGGATGAAGCGTCTCGCTTTTTCGACATATTCCCAGTAGACCGTGTACATCTCAGAAAGCTTTATTTCCTTATTAAACAGGCGCTTGAGCTCGGATTCGAAGAAGGAGGTGGCGGCAAAACACCAGCACGTCCCTGTTTTGTACTGGCGGATGGGTGGGAAATGGAAGCATTGCTTGAATTCTTGCGGAGAGCCTGGCTTTTTGATCTTTGAAAAATCTAGAGAGAGAGAAGTTGTTTCTTTTCCTTCCTGGGTTTTTTTGACATAAATAGCCACATCCTTCTCGGCAGGCGTTTTTTCTCTCTGGCTGCTGGGAGTTAAAGCCGACAGCGTGAAGAAAAGAAGCAGGCAAAAACAAAAAGCCAGCGATTTTCTTTTCATAGGCTTATTCTCCTTAATAAAATTGTTGAGGGCTCAGGTCTTTCATTTTTTGCCCTATTATAAAAACAATGAACTCTAAAGTAAAGAAAATCTCCCCACCTCAAGCAGGGGAGGAAGTATCTTAAATTCCGTGATGATTGAATAGCAGCTTTGAAAAGGGCTTTGCTCCCCGCTCCAATCAGCAGCCTGAGAGCACCGTCTTCCTCGGCTCCTCCGGCCCAAGGCTCCAGGCAAATCTATCTTATTTTGGGGACAAAAAATAAGTTTTTCTTGTAGCATTTTTTTCTGTGATGATGCAGCTGTCATCAAAGTTGGGTGGCACGGCGGAGGGGCTCCCCGCCCGCCCGCAGCCTCACGGCGCTTGAATCATCTCCTTTGCTGTATCTTGCAGGAGCGGAGGCGAGGACGGACGGGGGCGCGCCTGGCCACCCATTCTTTCGAACTTGATAATTGCCACGGAAAAAAGATGCTGCGTGCAGGGGACATTCCCATTTTCTTTTTAAGCCATTTAGTGTATCCTAATGGACTCAAAAAGGACGAGAGGAATGACGACGCTGCGGAAAATTATCTTCGGGCTCCTGCTAGTGATCTGGATTTTTGGAAATTTGGTTTCCACCGGAGCCTCAAAACAGGATTTAAGCATTTCTCTCCAAGAGAAGGTCATCCAAGGACTAAATTCCCAAGGATTGACCCTCGCCTTTTATTGCAGCATCAGAAACAGTTCCGATTTGCCTTATTATCTTGTCCGGTATGATTACCGCGTGATGATCAATGAGAGAGAGTATCTGAGTTTACAAACGACCTTGGATGAGCCCTTGCGGATCGCTCCTCAGGGTGAAACTCTCGTTTCTCTGCCTCTTAAAATCAGTTATTCCTTGCTTTTTCAGGCATTTCCCGGGATGGAAGCCGAGGATAAAGTGCCCTGCTATTTGACTGGAAATATGGTGTTTGCGAGCGAGCGACGAAGGGATGAAAAGATTCCGTTTACATTTTCTGGAGCATTCCCGATCTTTAGAGATCCTGAAGTTGAACTCCGCGCCATTCGCTTGAATGATCTGACCATCGGCGGTGCAGATTTGACTTTTGAGTTCAAGTTTTCGAGCCAAAATGGCTTTGAACTCCTGGTGGATAGGATTTTCTACAAACTTTTCCTCGGCGACAGAACTGTGGCCGAGGGTGATGTCAAAGGGGACAAGAATATCCCGGCTAGGGGAGATAAGGTCTTTTCTCTTGCCTTGCTCCTCAATTTTTTTGAAGTGGGAAAAGAAGTTTATGATGCGCTTCGGCAGCCCTCCACCCTTTGCCGGTTCTTGGGTGAGATCGAAGTCAATACCATCTGGGGAAGGCTGAAGATTCCTTTTGACCGAAGCGAAAAAATTTCAATTGTAAAAGTCTCTTGAACAGAGCGCTTTTTTCTATGATCAGTGTTATCATTCCAACTTATAACCGTGCCAGCTTTTTGAAAGAAGCCATCCAATCGGTTCTGGACCAGGACTATTTCTCGGATAGCTTTGCTTCACATTTATTCGAGCTGATTATTATTGATGATGGCTCAACCGACCGGACGAAGGAGGTTGTGGAATCTTTTGGGGACAGAATCAGCTACCATTATCAAGAGCACAAAGGCGTCAGTGCGGCCAGGAACCATGGGCTTCAACTCGCCCGGGGAGCGTATATCGCTTTTTTGGATTCAGACGACCTCTGGAAAAAAGAAAAAATGCAGATCCAGATGAGTTTCATGCAGGCATTTCCGCAGGCCAACGTCTGTTACACCGAGGAAATATGGATGAGGCGGGGAGTCCGGGTGAACCCCCTGAAAAAACATCAGAAATATTCCGGCTGGATCTTTGACAAAGTTCTGCCCCATTGCCTTTTAAGCCTTTCTTCAACCCTGTTCCGAAGAGAGATTTTTGAGGAGATCGGGAATTTCGATGAAGATTTGCCTGTCTGCGAAGATTATGACCTCGGGATTCGGATAGCCCGGAAATACCCCATTTATTTCATCTCCAATCCTCTGATCATCAAACGCGGAGGTCATCCAGACCAGCTTTCAAAAAAATACTGGGGTATGGACAGGTATCGCGTTCAGGCTCTGGAAAAGGCTCTTTCTTTGGGGCTGACTCCTGAGCAGGAGCTTCTGGTGAAGAAGGAGATAGTGAAGAAAGGCCGGGTGCTGATCAATGGCTTTCGAAAAAGAGGGAACCAAGCCGAGGCGGAGAGATATTCAAAGCTTATCAGCCGGGTTCACGAAAGGAGCTCATGAAAATTGTTTCTAAAACCAGTAATTTAATCCGATTGTCAATTGGTATCCGCTGAGGTCAAAATCTTCAAAACCTT
>Ga0315280_10003400_pt1 | contig 24536 bp, 19 predicted proteins | sample YL17G06_40_MG_FD_203697 | JGI IMG/M metagenome (GOLD analysis project Ga0315280, IMG submission 203697) | Sediment microbial communities from Yellowstone Lake, YNP, Wyoming, USA - YL17G06_40 | ecosystem: Environmental > Aquatic > Freshwater > Lake > Sediment | place: USA: Wyoming | collected... | reverse complement strand
AAGAAGCCACCACGCGGCCCAGATGGTTTTCGTTGAGAATCAGCGTGTGGTCCAGACACTCCCGCCAGATGGAGCCAATGAATCGTTCGATGAACAGATTTTGCCAGAGCCCATGGGGCGCCGTGACAACTTCTTCGATGCCCATTCTCCTAATCCGCTGCCGAAAGACGTCGCCATATTTCCCATCGCAGTCGCGAACCAGAAATCTGAGCGACCGGCCGTAGGGAAAGGTCCCGATGATTTGCTGGGCGGTCCACAGGGCCGTCGGATTGGCCGTCACATTGAAATGCGCCACGCGCCGCCGATCGTGATACATCACCACAAAGCAGAGCAGAACATGGAATGTGACGGTCAACAAGTCTGGTGTTGGTTTGCGCAGAGGATAGCGAAATCTGTTGTTTTCCCTTGGAAACCCTTTTCCAACTTGTCGTTCGGCGGAAGAGAGAAACGGGAAAATGGGAAAGGCAGTACACAGTAATAGTGACCGTGCAGCCGGAAAAGAAGAAAAGATTCCGGGTTTATGTAAACCCCCCCTGGAGAAAAAAGGAAAGTGTTGACAGAAGTGAAGATTCCGAGGGCCCAGTTTCCCGATGTCGTTTTTGGCTGATTCTATTTGCTGTCGCTCGGTGGAGGGGAGCGGGGCCGGAAGATGTCCACCTGGCGCTTGTGCAGGCAGGGGCGGCACATGGTGCAGCGGCAGGGTGTCGAGATCTACCGTGACTTTCGGTTGCCGGTGCGATTCCGTCTGACAACCAGGAGTTCCCCATGGCGTTTCTGGCTTTTCATCAGGCGGGCGGTCAATTGTTTGAGGTCGTTGTTCGCTTCGCGGAGCAGCTTCCGGCGAGCCGCTCGAACTTGCTCAACGATCGGGTCAGTCCAGACCTTGGTTCTCATATAGAAGCTCCTCTGGTGTGCAAATAGTCGGAGAGACAAAACCAATCTCGCTGTTGATCTCGGGCAGTCGTCGCCTCACGAGCCCACCGGCGATGTGCCGGCAATTCCAAGTCAGAAGGTAGTCCATCCTGTTCCATGTCGCAATGGCCAGGTGCAAGCCATCGGCGCCTGCATCGCGCGGGAGAGGAATCTTCCGGGCATAAAGCTCAGCCAGTTCGCGTGCATCGTCGGTGATTTGCAGCACAGGGAATCCGTGAAGGAAGGCGATACGCTTCCTGGCAGCTTCCCGGTCGCCCTGTTCCGCCTCGCGGTGAACCAGTTCTGAGACAAACACGTCATAGTGAGGCTGACACCGTTGCCACCATTCGCGCGTAATTTCCTGATGCGCCAGAACCACGATGTGACGCGACGGCCGCGCCGCCAGGTAGCTGACGACCGTCGTCTCGAGGTATAGGGGTCGGCTTCTTGTTCACTGTTTCTGCCGCCTGCTTGAACTCGAAATCCAGCCATTGCCCAACAAACTTTCCCTGAAGATAGTAGGCTACGATCTTCTGTGCAACAGCAAAGCTAAACGACTTCACAACCATTGGCTGCGAGCAGAGTAGGCTATCGGCTGCTTCTTGCGGACCCACCGCGTCAAAGGGACCGCCCTCTCGTTCTTTGCCTTTCGCTTTGACAATGTGGACCCGGTTCTGCCAGAAAGACCCTCATGCTTGAGACGACGGTCGTCCCTATAGAATCGCTGGTCGCCCACGGGTTTTCGCGGCGGGTGGTCGAGATTTGGCGCAAGCACGGCTACCGCGAATTGTTGCCGCTGCAATCCAAGGCGCTCGCGGAATACCCGTTTCTGCGCGGTGGCAATCTGGTGGTCTTTGCGCCCACCTCGTCGGGCAAGACGTTTATCGCTGAAATGGCGGCGGTGCGACAGCTCGAGCAGGGCCACAAGGTCGTCTATCTTGTCCCCACCAAAGCGCTCGCTGAGGAAAAGTTCCGGCAATGGCTGGCGATGTACCGCGAACTTGGCTTGCGAGTCGTCATCTCGACGCGCGAGCGACCCGAGGCCGATGGACAAGTTCTCGAGGGTCGTTTCGACCTTCTGATCGCCGTTTATGAAAAGATGAGATCCTATCTGGTCATCCAACCGGAGATTCTCAGCCAGGTCGGGTTGGCCGTCGTGGACGAGCTCCAGATGCTGGCCGACCCAACGCGCGGTGCAACGCTCGAAATGGTCCTGCTCAAACTGATCGGCTCCCCGTCGCCGCCGCAACTCATTGGACTTTCGGCGGTCCTGGGCGATGCAATGCGCCTGAGCCGGTGGATGCGAAGCGACCTTCTGCTTTATAAAGAACGACCCGTCGAGTTGCGCGAAGGCGTTTTTAACTGTGAGGATGGCCAGTTTTACTATACGTGCTTTAATAGCGGCGAAGAAGGCCGCGAACGGCTTGTGCCCGAGGTCGCAACCGGTAGCGAAGCCTCCTTGCCTGCGACTTCACCAGAAATGGCCGACGAAAGCCTGGGCCGCGAGGTCTTTCTCCATCTCGCTTATCGCCTGGCTCACAACCTCGGTGAACAGGTGCTCGTTTTTGTCCCCACGCGCTCGATGAGTCGCCAGTGGGCCTATGAGATTGCCCATCGTGTGGATTTCGAACCGGTCACGGCGGCACTCGCGGAGTTGGAAAGCTTCGAGTCGTCGCACGCCTGCGATCTCATGAGAGAATGCCTCCGGAGGTCCGTTGCTTTTCATAACGCCGAACTCAGCTGGGAGATGCGGCGGCTGGTCGAGCAGTATTACAACAGCGGCGACATCCGCATCCTCATTTCAACCTCAACGCTTGGCCAAGGAGTCAATCTCAGCGGTCGAAATGTCCTCCACGTCGGCCAGATGGTGACCAGCGACACCTGGACCGGCCAGCCGGCTTTTGTTCCGCTCGGGCGCGATCGGTTTCGCAACCAAGGCGGACGTGGTGCTCGTTTTGGGCGCGAAAGTCGCTTTGGCCGCTCGATCCTCGTCGCTCGCGATACGGCGGAAACGCAGCGTCTGGCGCGCCTCTATCTGACGGGCGGCGAGGAATCGCTTCCGCCGGCGCTGGCTGGCCGAAATCTCGAAACAATCGTTTGCGATCTCGTCGCCTCGAACATCGCTCGAGCGCGAAAGGATGTCGCGCGACTGCTCGAAGCCAGTTACACCTCGGCCATTCTCTGGTCAGCTGATCTGACTCGATTCCGGCGCGAGCTCGATGCGGTCATCAACGAGGCTGTGGCTAAGCAACTGCTGGTCGAGCGCGAGCAAGGCCGGCTCGAACCAACGGGGCTTGGCCAGATCGTTGCCGTCCACGGTATCCAGCCGACCACGGCCACGCGCTTTGCCCGATGGTTCAGGCATCTGGGCGATCGCCGGCCCACCGACGGCGAACTGCTTCTCGTTGCCGCACTCACACCCGATGCCGATGACTGTCCCGTGCCGCTCTCGATGCGCGAACGCGCTTCGTCGGTCTATGCTGCCGCTGTCGGTGAAATCATTGGCGCCACCGCGCCGTCCGACGACTTTCTGCGCGAGGCTCTTGACCCGCCTGGCGGCTGGACTGACACGCTCGTCGCCGCGCTCAAGAAATGCGTGGTCCTCCATCATTGGATCGGCGCGACGGAAACGGAGATCATCGAGGAGCAATCGGGGATGTTCGCGGGCACGCTCACGTCGCTGGCCCAGCATTTCCAATGGTTGGTCCAGGCGCTCGCTGCGGTCGTCGAGACGTTGGGTGGGAAACGAACGGTTGTCGCTCAGGCCAGGCGCTTGGCCGAGCGCCTCTACTACGGCGTTGAGCCGCGATGCCTGCAACTGGCCATCCTCAAGGTCGAAGCGATGACACGCGGCTATCTGCGCGTACTGATACGCGAGGGATTCGAATCGCCCGAAGCGGTCGCCGAAGCCGATCCTGAGCAATTGGCGCGATGGATTCCGAAACGCGTAGCAAGCGAGTTGATTGCCCGCGCCCACTATGTCCTCGAACAACAAAAAATGCGCCGCGAAAGCGAGCAGGCGACGCTGGCTGCGGAACGTCCCCGCTCGCACCGCCGGACTCGCTCCGGCAAACGCACGCCCTCACCGGCAGAAATCACGGGCAGGATGCCCGTGCCACCACGAACCGACCTGCCGCGCCTGGTCTTCGATCGCGATCAACCCGATCGCGTCGTCGTCAACGATACACCTGTCAGACTCACGCCTTATCCCTATGAATTGTTCCGATTGCTGGCGGCAAACACGGGTCGGGTGGTCAGTTACCGCGAGATTGACGAGGCGCTGTGGCCCGACGCCAAGGTCGAACCGCAGCAGATTTCGGCCCACAAGCGCGCGATTGTCCAAGCCCTGAGCGGCATCATCGGCCGCGAGAGGGCTGCGCAATTGGTCGAGACCGTCGCCCGCCGCGGCCTTCGCCTGAACATCCCTCCCGAAAACATCCGCTTCAAAGATTGACTCTGCCCCTGCTCCCGCAATTCAGTTTTTTCAACCACTGGGGCACGAGGAAAAAGGCTACGGTTTCTCGGGACGCACAAGAGAACGCAGCACCAACCCAATCGCTACACCCAGAAAAACAAAGATGGCGAAGTTGATCAACAAGGGCTCGACGCGATCGAGTCCCCAATGGTCTTCGACCACATTGTAGAGACGCCAAAGACCGAAATTCGCCGGCCCGGCGAGGGCGAGAACGATCCACAGAACGAGCGCCTGCCGCGACAGCTTCCGCGCAATGGACCTGTGAACCAGCGCACCGATCAGCGCCACCGCCGGTGTTACCACAATCAGCGCCAGAAACAACACCGTCACCATCCGTTCGTCATAGAGCCATCTCATCATCGCGCCTCACGCCGAACCGCCCGAAGGGAAGCACAATGCCCGCACAGGCGTCAACCGCGATGTGGCGGCACAGAGTGACAGCGGCCGACGCAACTTCGCCCTCCGAAACGACCCGCACTTTCCCACCATCCTCCCATCGCTAAAGACACCCTATGCTCGAGGAATAGTCTCAATCAGATCTTTACCCCATTGATCCGGTGCTTCAAACCCTGTCCTTGTGACGGAGGGCCTTCCAACCATGGTGATAGAGGAACTGGTTCGCGAGGTGAGCGGGATTTTGGATTGCGTTTATCTCATAGTCGGTCCCCTCCGCCCGCTCGACGACATACAGCCAGAACTGCTCGCCAAGTTCCTGCGCCTTTGTGAACTGAGTCGCAGTGAGCGCAACACCGCGTTCCCCCCAATCGCCTGGAAGCGACTTCACCTCAATGAATCGTTTGTCTCCTGACGGATTCGTTGACTCGATGTCGTAACCCGGATGCGTCTGACCCTTATATTTGGGTTCGCGGCCATTGTCGCGTTCGTATTGCAGAACTTTCTGGATGCCTGTATTGCCTATCGCACTTTGCTTTTCGCGTTTGCGTGCTGTATCTTCGTCTTCTTCGGCCAACCCAGCAGGCTTGACATACACGCGCGTTTCAAGTCGCACCTGCTCTTTATCAGACTTGGTTTCCTTCTTGGATTGGACTTCTTGCTCCTCCTGAGCGGGCTCAGTACTTTCTGTTTTTCGAGGGACTTCTGGGCATTCCGCGACTTGTTTGGTTGTCTCCGTGGCACGTTTTTGGGCCTGGTATCGCCGGAGCAAAGTCTGTGCACCCGGATCGCATAGAGCGAGATTCACAAGTTGTGGGTCAGCGCCATGCGCCTTAGCCAGAGCATCAATATCTCGATGCCGCATCCCGAGGATTCGTTCAAGCGCCTCGTTCTTTGCGAATTCTTCAGGCAGATCGTCGAGCGATAAGTCGGATGGGGTATGACAATGTCCGTCTCTCCCTGGTAGCCAGGCAGATCCCTTTAGAGTCTTCAAGAAATTAGCATCGAAACGCTGCGAAAGTCCCTTGCAGTAGAACCAGCGGTAAATACCTTGAAAAATGTCGGGAATACTCGAATACGACAGCGAGGCGGATGCCATCTCTTCCAGGAATACCCAGAGAGTACTTGCGAGCCTTCTGGCCTCATCCGGGTCCAGTGCTTTGATGCGCCTCAAGCAGTCATCTAGCCCGTGCAGTTTGTAATCAGTGAGCTCAATTTCACGAGTGAATCCACGTTCTCTCCTGAGCTCGTTAAGTTTCACCCAGTTGAAATCAGGACGAAACGGCTTGCGTCTTGGTCTGTCCTCTCCCCCCAGCGACTTAAGCAGGCCTTGGTTCTCCTCTGACAAAGACTCGTTCATGAACCACACCTCTTCACTGCACCCTTGGAAATAGGCTTCAAGCGGCGGCGTGCGCAAATAAACATCTGACGGTGCCATGAAGCGAGTTTCCGCTGAATCAAGTCTGATTGCGCGTAGGAATGGGGTTTTCTTCAATTTTGCTTCGAGTGTCGTCTTGTACCGGCCCTCAGCCGTGCGCATCGCCTCGAGAATGTTCTCCAAGTCCTTAGCATGCTGGTCATTGGAGATTCCCTCGTGCCGTTCATAGCGCGGCAAGATGTTCGTTTGCACTTCCGCAACGACACCGGGCTGCGTCAATCCCAGTTTTTCAAAGAATTTGCGAGCCCGCTCGTCGGCAGCAATTTCTCGCTTTACGATTGGAAATTCCGTGTGGCCTTCGGGTGGGAGGTAAGCGTTCGGAACATTATCGGCGCGAAACGGTACGACATGGCTGTTGTCCGCAAGGCGGATGAACTGCTTGTTTCGCAGCGGGCCTGTTGCGTTCCGCCAGTCTTTTTCTTGCCAGAGCGCCCCCTGGTCCGACAGAAAGATGTAAAGCCTCACCACCCAGTCGTCAGTCTGCGCAGCAATGAACTCGGGGTTGAATCGCTGAGCGAACTTCTCCGGGGTCACTTCCTCTATGTCCAGTTCTTTGGTCAGGTAGTCGTACAGATCCCGCGACCTATCCGGTGTGATTCCGCCCGAGAGCCACTTGATTGGCTCTTGCGCTCCATACAGAGTCGCTAGTTGCTGATCGCTAAGAAGATTGCGCAAGCCAGCCGAGCTCGCCAGCTTTGCCCGTTGGGCTGAAACGAAAGTCCCGTCGGCTGTGGGTAGAAGTGGCTGTTCCTTCAGAGTGTTTCGCACCTCGTCATAGATCGGCCGAAACAATCCGTGTTCAGGAAAGTCAGATGAGCGCAGCGGAAGCGATTCGAGAAAACTGACTGTGAGCAGGCCCATATCGCGGATTTTCGGCAGCACATCAGCGACCAGCAATGCGGTCTGGTTGATGAGATCGCGATTCCATGCATCATCCTCATGAATCGTCTCGCGCTGTGGCGTGGTGTGATACGGGCCTTGAATGAGGAACTTCAATTTCGTCTCAATCTTCGTGGGAAAGAATACCGCAAGGATCGAATTGCCGTGTGGAACAATGCGCATTTGGGATTCCTCTTCATCTCGCCCCACACGAAAAGCGAGCTCAACCTTAGCGTTTGCGCTGTCTGCCTGTTCCAATGATCGCTCTAACACCAACCAATCTTCGCATGATTCTCTCCCTTCGCACGAACTGACTAGCCTAGTCGTTGGGGACTTTGCAGCGCTACATGGGTCTCGCCGATAAGTCCCCTTCGCGCCACCTTCGATTTCCCAGCGGACTTGCTTCGTAAACCTGAGAAACAAAAGCGTATGGCTGCCTAGATCTTGAAGACGCCCAGCGATTTCCTTGAACGCAACCTTTGGCGTAGTCTTTGGATGGTCGAATGGCAAAATGAACAGCGTCTCCCCATCAGAAAGATTAACTGCTTGAGCCAAGTCCGGGCGCACGTAATCACGGATTCGGAAGTGTTCATCACCCGAATGGACTTCCGGAGAGCAGGTATAGGCATGCACGGATTTGAACCCAATGCCAAATTTCCCAATGCGACTCGGGTCATCAGCCCCAGTTCCTTCGACTAAGCCGCAAATGCCTCGAACATCCGCTTCGTCAAACAGCTTGCCAAAATGCCGACATTCCAGACGATCAGGAAACAGATGGAACGAGACGGACTTCGTGAAATCATCATCAGGACATGTCTTGACCCGTCTCCCGATCGCATCTTCAGCGTTTTGGAGCAACTCATACAGGAAGTGTGTGCGTTCGGTATAGAGAGGAACCAAGATAGTGGACACCAAACGCCCAATGTCTGTTAGGGCGCTTCGGGTCTTATCTTCGGCAATCTGCTGATAGTCTGTCGCCATTTCGACCACCACCTTGTCAAATCGCTGTCACCCGTCCGTCATCGGTGCCCGACAATTCATCCGTCCGAGAAATCACTATTTCCGGATTCTGATCCGGTGCGCTTCCACGAGCAACAGCCGGCCTTGGTAGTCATCCATTTCGCGGTGGGCAGACAAGTAGTTCAACAGCCGATGCATCATCGCCGGAAACACCTCCGGATGGTTTCGGACCTGAAGGGCGATGATGCCTTTGTATTGGGACGGTGGGTAGGATACAATTTCGGCGAAGTCGCCATTCAACGACACCAAAACGGTATCCAATTCCTGCGCCTTTTCGATGACGAGCGGATCATCAGAATCCTGAGGAATGTGCTGCTTGAGGACAAATACTTCATGGCCCGCGTCGCGCAGTGATTGGATCACCGAGCGGGGAACACAGTGGTCGGCGAAGAACCGCAGGGGCATCACACCGCCTCTTCGCATTCGGCGATGTCGCGCGCGTAGTCCAGACAGGCGGCGATGTGTTCGGCCCGGAGGTCGGGAAATTCCGCCATGATTTGTTCGGCGTTGTGGCCGGCGGCCAGATAGCCCAGTATCAAGCCCACCGGAATCCTCGTGCCCTTGATCCGGGGTTTGCCCCGCAGGACGGTAGGGGTGCTTTCGATGTAGTCGTGCCACCTGACGTTCATTGTCCAGATCCTTTCCGCCGTTCGCCGCCTTGTGTTGTAGCCTTGTCTGTCGAAAATTCGTGTAACCGACTTAGCGACCGCCCATCCGCGGCGGGGAACGCCGTCCTTGCCTGTGGCTGAATCATGGGGTGCCAAGAGCGACGGGCGTCAAGCAGAATCGGCGGATGAAAGCCCAGGCGTGGGCGCGGGCCTCGTGTTTCCATCGTCCCCCCAACGCCGTCCTTGATAGCTTGGCCAAGATGTGCCCCGTGTTCGGGAGATGTACCCCCGTGTTCCAGTGTTCCCGAATCAGAAAACGCAATTGACAACGGCGGCGCGACCACCTTGCATTGGCCGCGCATCGTTTGGCCGGCCCGAACGCGGGGCCGCAATCCTTTTCCGGGCGGAAGAACCGAAAAAACATGGGCAAGACGTACAGAATAGCCGTCATCGGGGGCGATGGGACTGGACCCGAGGTCACGCGCGAGGCGATCAAGGTTCTCAAGGCGGCGGCGCAGAAGTTCGCCTTCAAACTCGACCTGACGGAATTCGATTGGGGTGGCGACCGCTACCTGCGCACCGGCGAAGTGTTGCCTCCGTCGGCCATGGACGATCTTCGCCAGTTCGATGTCATCCTCCTGGGTGCAATCGGCCATCCCGATGTCAAGCCCGGCATTTTGGAAAAAGGCATTCTCCTGCGAATTCGGTTCGAGCTCGATCAATACATCAACCTTCGACCGGTCAAACTTTATCCCGGCGTGGACTGCCCTCTCAAAGACAAAGGCCCCGAGGACATTGATTTCGTCGTGGTGCGTGAGAATACCGAGGGGCTTTACACCGGAAGCGGCGGATTCCTCAAGAAAGGCACCCCCGACGAGGTGGCCGTCCAGACCTCAATCAACACGCGCCGGGGGGTGAATCGCTGTTTGCGGTTTGCCTTCGAACTCACGCGCAAACGCAAGAACAAAAACACCCTCACTCTTTGCGGCAAGACCAATGTCCTCACTTTTGCCTTCGATCTCTGGGAACGCGCCTTTCACGAGATCGGCGAGAGCGAATACCCCGACGTCAAGCGTGACTATGCCCACGTGGATGCCACCTGCATGTGGATGGTCAAAAACCCCGAATGGTTCGACGTCATCGTGACCGACAACATGTTTGGCGACATCATCACCGATCTGGGTGCGATGATCCAGGGAGGGATGGGAATCGCAGCCGGCGGCAATCTCAATCCCGAGGGCGTTTCGATGTTCGAGCCGATCGGCGGCTCGGCGCCCAAATACACCGGCAAGAACGTCATCAATCCTCTGGCGGCGATTTGTGCCGGTCAGATGATGTTGGAGACGTTGGGGGAGCACGACGCCGCCGACGCGATCGAAAAAGCCGTCATGCACGTCACGGCGTTCAAAGTAAAATCGCTCGCCGCCGGCAAGATGGGCTACTCGACAACCGAAGTCGGCGACCTTGTGGCCGAACAGGTCACGTGATCTTTTTCCCTTCGCAAATCCCGATGGGCTACTTGCAGGTCATTGCTGCGGCGGGGTCAACCAGAGGTCAATCGGTTTTCTGACTCCCTTGGGGCGGAACGGTAAAGCGACCTTGCGGGCCGTGCGCGCCGATTCATAGCCGGCGCAAAGCGCTTCCATCACCACGCGGCCATCCTCGCCGGTAGCGATTGGCTCTTCCTTACCGCGCACGCAACGCGCGAAATGGCGCATCTCCTGGGGAAAGCCATAGTTCCATAATTCCTCGAAAACTGGATAAGTCCAACCCTTGGTGGTGGGTGCTTTCTCAACGGCGTAGCCGTAACCGTACTCGCTGTACGTAGGAAGAGCATTGCCCATGAGCAGACTGGCATAGGTCACACCGCCCTCGCCATAGACCTCGATGCCATCGTCCATGCCGCCACGGCGCGCCCAGCTGTCTTCCACCAGTCCCACGGCACCGTTTTCAAACTCCAGAATACAGATGGAGTTGTCCTCGCCCTTTGTTTTGTTAGCATGAACATAAGTGCCCATCTGGCAGAAGACATTTTTGATCGCGGGGCGTCCCAGGAACCAATAGCAGAAGGCAATACCGTGGCAGCCCATGTCGAGGAACACACCGCCGCCGGATCGTTCCACATCCCAGAACCACGGCGAATGGGGGCCAAAATGTTTTTCGCTCTGCTTTACCAAATAGACCTTACCGAAGGCTCCCTGGTCGGCCATCTCTTTGGCTTTGACGTACTTGGGGGTGAAAAACAACTCCTCGCCATAAAGCAGCAGCACACCCTGTTTCTTGCAGGTCTCGATCATCTCGTCGGCTTCTTCGAGCGTCATGCACATGGGCTTTTCGCACACGACGTGTTTGCCCGCGTTGGCGATGTCGCAGGTCATCCGGGCGTGTAGGTAGTTGGGCGCGGCAATGGTGACCATCTCAATGTCTTTTTCGCGAAGCATCTCCCGGTAGTCGTGAAACACGCTGGGAATACCGTATTTCTTCGCCAGGGCCTCTGGGTGACCCGACGTAGGGGAAGCGACAGCAACCACCTCGGCTTCCTCTGGCCTGATCTGGAACGACGCTACGTGGATCTCGGCCTCAAATTGAGAGCCGATGATCCCGACTTTTACTTTCCCCTTGTTTGCCATGGCATAATCTCCTTAGCTTTGCCTTGCTTATGCCGATTCATTGCCGCGGTTGAATTCGATGGGAGGCCGCCCGCTGTCTCAGGGGGTCCAGGTGTAAGGATCGCCATGACCCTGCTTTCGGGTCCATTCGACGGGCGAAACACGATTGATCGGGCCGCCCGTCTGGTATCTCCATTGAATGCCCGCGCCGTTCAGTTGCTCGTGTGCGATGAACGGATCGCCGAACCGCTTCATCCAGTCACGCGTCAACTCCAGCATCCGCTTTTTCGCGGCGGCATATTCGGGATCTTTGAAACGGTTGTGCTGCTGGAGCGGGTCGTTTTTCCGGTCATAGAGGACATTCATCATCGCGTGCTTTGTGAAGCCGTTGCGCTGGTAGGCGAACACATAGTCGCGCGTCACGACGCCGCGCCATTGCAGGATGCCCCCGTGGAGCATCATGGTTGGAATGGATTCCACCGCATTGTCGTCGCCTTTGCGAATCGCGTCGGCGAGATTCCTACCCTGGCAGCTTTCGGGAACGTTGAGACCCATGAGAGCCAAAATCGTCGGCATCAAGTCGAGCGTGCCAACCAGCAAGTCTGATAGCTTTCCGCCTTTCAGCCCGCCGGGAAATCGCAAGAGCAGCGGCACACGGTCGGAGTAATCCTGCGGGCAATCTTTGGGATAATTCCATCCATACGCGCCGAGTAGATCGCCGTGATCGGCGGTGAAGACCACGATGGTGTTCTTATCGAAACCCTTGGTACGAAGTTTGTCAATCAACCGACCGAAGGCGATGTCAATTCCGCTGACCTGGGCCATGTAGTCGCGCAGCTGCTGCTTGCGGCGTTCGCTCCTGTCGGGAACGGTCGGCCGAAGCGTGACATCGCGCTCGGCATACATCGCCTCGAGTTCGGGCAGCGTGTTATACAAATAGTAGAGGCCCTGCTTGCCGTGGTCGTGCGGCGGATGCCACGAGACGAAGAGCGCGAAAGGCCGATCCGGCGTCTGTTTGTCGAGGAACTCAATGGCCTGCCGCGTTTGGCCGTAGGGCTGCCACTCGTTGAAGATTTCCTTTTCGTCGCGATCGTTCCAAAAGTAGGACAGGCCAGGGCGATACTCGGTCGTGCAGTTGTCGGTCAGGAACACCTCATCGAATCCGTAGCGCAATTCGCCGCGCGGCACGGGCCGCCGGCGGTCACCGCCCAGCAGGTGCCACTTGCCGATGTAAGCGGTTCGATAGCCGGCATCCCTGAGCACCTCGCCGAAGTATTCTCCCTTTCCGGGAATCATTGTGATGTCGTTGGCAAAGGCGCCGTTGTGGAGCGGATGCATGCCAGAAAGCAACATGCTGCGATAGGGCGTGCAGACGGGGCAAGACGTGTGGGAGTCGGTGAAGCGGATGCCCTCGCCCGCGAAGCGATCGAGATTCGGCGTGATGATGTCACGATTGCCGGCGCACCCCAGCATGTCGAAGGAATGTTGGTCCGAGAAGACAAACACAAGATTGGGGTGGCTTTGCGGGACAGATGTCTTGTTCTCTGCGCCGCGCGCGAACGCTGGTGCCATCAAAGTCGCGGCACCAATCCCTCCCGCGGTCTTGATGAATTCACGTCGTGATACCGACTGGGTCACCTTGAAGTGGGTCATCATTGTTTCTCTTGTGGTTCAGAATTGTTGATCTTCGGGCTTTTGCCAAAAGATCATTTCGAGGCAAATGGACTGTTCGGTGCAATCAGTGGCTTCGGCGAGGCCACGCGGTCGCAGTCGCGGCAGCCGGGGCTGCGTCCGGTGATGCCGAGGTCCTTATCCATCTTTGCCGCAAGCGCCAAAAGCCGCTTCACGACTTCCGGGTTTGCCGCAGAGATGTCGGTCGTTTCGCCGATGTCCTTGTCGAGATTGTAAAGAGTCTTTTCCGGCAACCGATACTTCCACGGGCCGCTGCGGACAGCCTCGAGATCGCCGGTGCCGCCCTTGAAATAATAGAACGCCTCATGCGGCGTCTTCGCGCCGGGTTCGCCAAATAGCAGTGGGCGGATGTCCTTCCCATCAATGAGTCGGTCTGCGGGCACCTTGCCACCGGCCAAATTTACGAATGTGGGCAGCACGTCCATCGTGCAGGTGATTTCATCGCATACACTGCCTGCCGCGATTTTGCCCGGCCACCAGGCGATGGTCGGCTCACGCACCCCGCCTTCCCAAGTTGATCCTTTGTAGCCGCGCAGCGGGCCGTTGTCGGCTTGTCTGGTGCCGCCGTTGTCGGACGTGAACAAAACCAGCGTGTTGTTGCTGAGCCCCAACTCACGCACGGCTTGCAGGACCTGGCCGGCGCTCCAGTCTGCTTGCTCAACCCAATCGCCATAGGTCCCGTTGTTCGACTTGCCTTTGAACTTCTCACCCGGATGCAGCGGGACATGTACGGCGGTGTGCGCCAAGTAGAGGAAGAAAGGCCGGTCCTTGTTGGCCTTGAGAAACCTCACCCCTTCTTGCGTGTAAAGTTCGGTCAGCTTGTCCTGGCCCTCGGCTGTTACAGCCTGCACGACCTGCTCATCACGCAAGAGAGGAAGCGGGGGATTATTCCGGACGGGTTTGCCGTCCTTGGCCTTCTTGTTGGGATTGCCCTTGCGGGGGCCCATGTCGTTGGAGTAGGGCAGGCCGAGGTAGTGATCAAAGCCGCGGCGCGTGGGCAGAAACTCGGGCTGGTCGCCCAAGTGCCACTTGCCCACGCACATCGTGGCATATCCCTGTTGCTTGAGCCGCTCCGCGAGGGTCTTCTCCGAATGGCTGAGACCGATTGCATTTGCGGGAAACAAGACGGAGGGCATGCTGCAGCGCTTGGCATAGCAGCCGGTCATCAATGTTGTCCGCGAAGCTGTGCAGAGCGGCGCGGCGTAGAAGCTGGTCATCTTTCTCCCCTCTGAAGCCATGCGTTCGAGGTTGGGCGTGCGGTTTTTCTTCGAACCAAACGGGCCAACGTCGCCATAGCCAAGATCGTCCATGTAAATGATGACGAAGTTGGGTTTGCCACCTGTTTCTCCCTTTTGCGCGGCTCTCACCGTCGCGGTCAGCCAACCAGGCAACGTCAGCGCCAGCGCGCCTCCGGCCACCGATAGAAATTCACGCCTTTTCATGTTACGGATAGTCATAATCGAAACCTCCTATTCTCTACATTGTCACTTCGCGCCCACACGGTTTACGGTCGGCCACTATCTGCTTCTGGCGGCCATCCATTGCGCCCTGGCTCCCTGCAAGAAACTGGCAATCGGCCACTGGTATGACCAGACGGCGCTGCGGCGGCTGTGGCGTTTTCCCCCGGCCAGCGCAAACTCACCCAAGCCTCGACCTCGCCTCCATTCTCGCAGGGTAGTAGCCCCGGCCTGATGCCAAGCCTTCTCCAAAAAGCACTTACATCACCTTTCAGGGCATAAGCCGTAAACTCAGGCCAGGAAAGTTTCAGGTTTCAAGTTCTAAGCGCGCACCAGCTTTTCGACGCGAGTTTTCCAGCGACGATGGAACCAGAAGTATTGTTCCGGGTACCTACGAACGACCTGTTCGAGCACCCCAACATGGGCATGAGTCAAGCGCTCGACAGCCACCTCGCGCTTTTCGCCCGGCAGTGGCTCGATCGGCGGAAAAATCAGAAATCGGTGATGGATGGAGCCTACACGGACGGCAAAAACCGGCAGAATGGGTGCTCGAGCCAGGTGGGCGAAAACCGCAGGCCCCAGCACCGTCGAGGCGGGAACGCCGAAGAAGGACACCGCAATGCCTGCCCGACGAGCGTCCTGGTCGGCCAAGAAAACCAAGATGCCCCCGTCTTGCAAATGGCGCAAAGCCGGTTTCAATCCACTGCCTGTGTAAATCATATCGAGGCCAAGGGAGCGGCGTGCCGAAAGCAAAGTAGCTTCAACAAGCGGATTGTGTAATGGTTTGGCGAAGACTTTCAGGCGATAGCCCTGGCTGGCGAAATACGCGCCCATCAGTTCCCAATTGCCCAGATGTCCCGTAAGCACGATAAACGGCCGCCGGGTTGCCAGGACTTGTTCAGCAAAACCAAAGCCTTCAACACCCTCGACCAGTTGATTGACCTTATCGGGTGAGAGCCTGGCGAGCAGCAGACCTTCGATCATCGTGCGCCCGACATTGTGATAAACCGAGCGTGCCAGACGACGTCGCTCCCTCGCGTTCCACTCGGGAAAGGCTTGCGAGAGATTGGCAAGCACCCTGCGGCGGCGAATGCCGAGGCGATAGGCAATCTCGCCGGCGGCGGCTCCAATCGCGATTGCCACCCGCCAAGGCAAAAGCCCGAGCATCTCGCGAGCCAGAACAAGCATCATCCATTCGAGAACATATCGCGCCCGTTTCATACCTTTGTACAACCTGACCCTGATAGCCGCACCGGCCTGAGCGGTAAAGCTCGAGGCAATGGGATAACCGGAGGATTGCAAAATCGTGTTGGCTGACAACGGAACTGGGATGCTGGCTCTATCCACGGAGGGCCTGAAGATGCTTCTCGGCCCGCTCCTTGTGTTTCACATCATTCATGCGATCGCTCAAACGCAAGACGATTTCCCACTGGTCAGTGGCTTTCTGGCGCCATTCCGGGCGCTTCTCGTAAACGACAGCCAAGTTGTTGCGTGCCGGAAGATATTCGCCGTCGAGTTCGATCGCTTCCCCATAATAACGAATAGATTCCTCATAGTTACCGCGGCGCAACGCTTCGGCTGCGTTGCGGCACAGTTCATCAATGCGTTCGTAAATCTTTGGATCTTTGGCACGCGGCGGAGGTTCCTCGATTCTCAGGTTCTCCGCCGGTTGCACAGAGGGCGCAGTTCCCGCGGGGGTACCTGGGCCAAGGGTCCGGATGAGATTTTCCTCGCTGGCCAGCGAACCGACCAGCTTCTTGGCCTCCTCGCCAGTGGCCACTTCAAAAATCTCGTGCAGTTTGGAAATAGCCAGGACTTCTTCGACCGCCACCGAGGGACTGACCAAGGTCATGCGGGCTTTGATCTGGTTGCACTTGATCTTGATTCCAACCAAAGTACCCAATCCCGCACTATCAATGAATTCCGTTTTCGACAAATCCACAAGAACGGTCGAGACCGCCGGGCTAAGTGCGGCCTGCACGGCTTTTTTCAGCGGCTCACACTCGTCTAAAATGAGCCGCCCCTCGATGCGGACCAAGAGGCGACCTTCGGCCAGAAAAACGTTAGTCGTCATGGGAGCTCCACCGCTGGCGTTTTTCTCACTATACCCCCGCCGAGGCGCGAAGGCAATGTGATTGGCGGTGCCGGGGTCGCGGCCGGGGCGGGAGGTGGCGCAGCGGGTGCGGGAGCCGCAGCCGGCTGTGGGGCCGCCGCAACGGCCGTCGGCGCCGTGCCCGTTGTCACCGCGGGAGCGTACAAACCCTCTATCATTCCAACCCACGCGATCGGCACCGTGGTAACCACGTTTTGGATCCTCCCTCCCTGAGGAGTCGTTTTCAGCTTCCACTGGTCAATTTCAAACGGGTTACGATTGTGCGAAATTACCCAGACAAAATCCAAGGCCGTTTCCCACGAGGCAATAAACCCAACCTGAATGGGCACAGCGTTCCCCATCCAAACGCCCCCTTGGAGGGGCACCGGCTCGGGGACGGCAAATTGGGCCATGCCGGGTTGCCCCGCGACAGAAGGAATCCCTGGGGTGCCAGGAATCGGGCCCCCTTCCTCCTCCCCGCCGGCAGCGGCCGCGCCTGGCCAGCCGGGCCATCCGGGCCGCGGATAACCTGGCATCACTGGCCAGCCGGGAGTCCCGGGCATTACGCCTTCTTGCTCTGGCAGAAAGAAATGATCAAAATGCTGTTCAGGCAACAAGCGCGCTTTGTTCTCTTCCTCGGCGGCTACGTCAATTTTTCGCGTGGGCAGAAGGACGACTCGGTTAATCTCCTCAATCCCCTGTTTTTCGGCCAAATCCATCAACTGGAGCAGGAATTGCAGCTGCTTGATCGCGTGCAACAGAACCTCGGGATTGTCGGGCAACCGGATTTCGAAAAGATCGTAGAGTTCATCCAGCGTGCTGACTCGAAGTCGGATGTTTCCGACCTTTTCCTCTTTCTCTTTCTGCGCCCAAATCAGCCGAGCATGGGCGACCTTCTTGATTAGCGGTACGAGATCGCCGTAGCGATAAGCGAGCGAATTGGGATTGAAGGGATTGGGATCGAGAATGTCGGGATTGACCCTCAACATCATCAGGTTGTTGTTATATTCCTGTCTGGCCATTTCGCGCTGCAGAGGATTGTCCAGCACGCGAAGCGTCAGCGCGTTGTTCTTCAACCTCTCCACCAGGTCCCACAGTGGAATACCCGTAGGCAATTCACTGGGGATGTCCCAACCAGGGTCAGCCTGGGTCGGACGCCATGGGTCGGGCTGGCCGGGGCGCCAATCGAGAAATGTCAGTCGAATCTTGGCATGCCTCTTCCGCAGATCGCATACCTCGCCGATCAATTCGAGCAACCGGTCCTGGCGTTTCTTGATCCCCTCCTTGCTATTGTCAAAGAACATAGGCTCCCACTGAACGTTGAGGTCGCGCGCCAGCTCGCTGGCGAAATCCTCATAAGTCTGAGTCTGCTGGATGAACTTGTTGATCTGAGATTCCTGCTGACTGCTGACCATCGAGGTCCATTGACCCCGTTGCGTCTGGTAGTCCTCGAAGGCCTGCCGATAGGCTTGGCCCTTGCTCATGAAGATAAACCAATGCACAGCTCCGATCGCGACCAGACAGAAGATAATCATTCCCGCGACCTTCTCTCGATTGCCAACCTGGAGATTCATTGCACGACCCTCGTGTGCCTGAATTCTCTCAATTTGGAGTTGAGCAACCCGTAGGGGCGTATGTCAACGAAATAGTAGTTCATCGCGAAGTTTTTCCGCAGAGGCTGCTTTTTACGCGAAGCGACCGCGAGCCGATCGCTGCGGGCGGCGGGGACACGTCTTGCTCATTTCCGCCCTTGACGGGCCGCTCGCCAATGTGTTCTGTGCAAGCCAACGCCATACTGACTGTTGCGGTCAGGAGGACGAACATGAATCTGTCAAGACGCGGCTTTTTTCAGGCGGCAGGAACGGCTAGTTTGCTTAGGGGCGTTCACCAGGCTTTGGCGATGGCCTTGGCGACGAGTCGGCCCGCGCGTCCGTGGCGGCCCGCGATCGGCCTCAATGGCTTCATGTCGTCCAGCCGCACGTTCAAGAAACAATACCCACTCAGGGAGATTCTGGAGTTTGCATCCCGCGAGAGGTTCGAAGGTGTCGAACTGGTCAACAACTGGCCCGAAGGGCCTTATCCGGACCCTGATGACAAGGCGCGTTGCGCCGCCTTACGGGAACTGTACGACCATTATGGCCTTCGCATCTTCGCCATTCAGTCGAGTCCAAAAGGCCGGCCCCACGCCCCCGATCTTGCCGAACGCACTGAATGGCTCAACGGTCTTGAACGCCAAGCGCGCTTCGCCAAGAGTGTCGGCTGCGAGATCGTCGGTCTATGGCCAGGCGGAAGGCTTGGCGACCAGACGATGGATCAGGCCATCGCCAATCTCTGCGAGTCCTACACCAAGGCGGCGGCGATCTGCGGCGACCTCGGCATGATTGCCGCGATCGAGATCGAGCCGCCGTTCGTCTTCAACACCGACGAGCATCTCAAGCGCATCCTCGCCGGCGTCCGGCATCCCTCCTTCAAAGCCATCTATGACCCAAGCCACTACGACCAGATGAACGGTGCTCGCGGTAAACCCGAGGAACTTCTGCGCCGCATTGGCGTCGAACACATCGGCCACGTCCAGTTTACCGACAGCGACGGGACAATCTTCAAGGGAACTTCGCGCCACCTCGGCTGCGGCGATGGAAAGCTGGACATTCGCGAAAACCTGCGTGTCCTCTGGGAGGGCGGCTATCGAGGCTGGTTTATGATTGATGCCTGGAATACGGAAGACCCTTACGATGCGTCGCTCAAAGGCAAGCGCGCCATGGAGTCCTTCCTGGCGACGGTCGAGAACGCCGACTCACGCAAAGACGTGAAGCTGCCAGGCGCCTGATCTCGGCCAAACATCTGGAGTGCGGTAGGTTGCTACCGCAGTCCACAGGAAGGAGGACGCCGACAAGATGAACCGACGTGAAATGGTAAGAGCAGCAGCGGCGGGCACGTTTCTTGGTCCATTCGTTGGATGCGCTTACCGCCGAGCAGCCGGTGCGAGAGAACCGATTCCCAATTGGAAGGAGCCGGTTCTAGGCTACCTGAAGAGTCTGGCTCGTCCCGACGGCGGTTGTGGCTGGGAGGATCAGCCCGACTCGCACCTGACGCCGACCTTCGCCGTGATCGGTTGCTACAGATTGTTGAAAAAGGACCCGCCAGCCAAAAAGGCCCTCGCTCAGTTCGTCCACACCCACCACCCGATAACGGGGGAGAACGCCGAGGCGGGAAAACACGCGGCCGACTTGCGAACGTTTGTCTATCAGCAAATCCAAAGCTTGCTGTGGCTGGGCGAGGACGCAGCGTCTTTCAAGGGCGAAGTCCAGAGATGGACAAAACCTTCCAGCTATCCCGTTGTCTATGAGCGACATGGCTACCCGATCTTTCAACAGGAGATGATGGCTTTCACTTGCCGAGATCTGCTGGGTTTGCCAATGGACGACATTTCGCCGGACTTGATCGCTTATCTCCTGTCGCGTCGCCGGCCAAATGGCAGCTTCAATAATACGCCTTCTACGGAGGGCTCCGACGGACACGTCGTGAACACGCTGTGGGGAATCCGAGCACTGCGCACCATTTACGCGTACGAGCCCCTCAAAGAAGAAGTCATCAGCTGGCTTCGGGCCTGTCAGCTTCCATGCGGAGGTTTTACCTACCAGCCGCGGGCAGACATCGGAGGAATAGATGACGTAGCTTACACCTGGGCGGCGGTTCATCTATTGAAAAACTACGATGCCGTTCCCGCCGATCGTGACACTTGCGTGCGCTATCTGCGTTCGCTGTGGAATGCCGATGGCGGCTTCGGCGACCGTCCCGGTCTGCCGTCGCGGCCCGAGGCTACTTACTATGCTCTCGATGCGTTGCACGTCCTCGGCGAGACTCCCGGAACAATGCGCCGGGCCGCCAGAGTCGTAGAACCGCTGCCTTCGGGACTGAAAGTTTTCACCATTCAGATCGAAGCCCAGGGCAATGGAAGCCCAATCGAGGCGGTCGAACTGGCCCGCGCGTTGCGAATCCATCTGTGGGGGGCAAAGAACGCGCTCCCGGGCTGGGTGGCTCGCGCACAGGCCATCGCCAATCAACAAAAGATGCCGGTTACATTTTTCACTTCCAACGAGGAGTACGGCACTTTTGTGAGTTTGGCCGGCATCGTGACCTATAGCCACACAAGCGACCCGATTGCCCCCGCCGGTGTTGATTTTGGCCCCTCGATGGCAGGCGAACAAGACAACTCCTGGGTTGAATTCCGGCAGAAGCGCCTTGCGCCGCTCGAGAAAGCCGGCGGGCGAATGGTTTGGCAAATCTGCGACAATGAGGAGTTCGCTCGCATCCAGATGGACGACTCCGTCGAGCGTGGCTGTGGCTATACCGCCATCAGCACGTTCCACTTCCACCAGAACTTTGCCTACATGCTGCCCTTTGTGTTTCGTTACCGCCATGTCATCCCATTTGTTTCGCTCCAGGACGCCCACGGCAGTGAAGCCTGGTGGTGGGCCGACGAATTGGCGGGATACCGCACGGTTTTTCTTGCGACCGAGCCGACGTGGCAGGCCTGGCTCAAAGCGCTCAAGCGGCAATGGGTTGTCGCGATCCGCCATGATGGCGTCACGCGCTTCCATACACGAATGCTCGGCGGCGCCCCCGGCGTGCAGGATTTCGTTCGACAACATGAGACAGAATGGAAATGGTGGGGAGACCAGCCAGACGATATTCAACGGCCTCTGGTATCGCTTGTGGCCGTGACGCCGGCAGACATCTTTGAGGCAGCACGACCAGACGAGGGGGTCACGATCCGCGTCCGCTGTTGGTGGCAAGGGCGCCAGTGGCGAGAGAAACCTGTCGTCGAACTGGTGAATCTCTCTGTTGACGGTAAGACCGTCTCACCTACACTCGTCGAAAGAAAGGATGGCACGGCCGCGAAAAAGGGCGGCGGGGGAAAACTTGCGGATCACTATCACCAGCTTCACCTGCCCGCCTCGGCCCCTGGCAAGCACACGGCCACGGCCACCGTGCGGGTGATAGCGACCAAGAAAGAATTCCAAAAGACGATCCACTTCACAGTCGCCTAATGGACTGCTGCTTAACTTCAGAGCAAGGGTAGGCCCGACACTCCGGTCGGGCACCTCTTACGAAAGTGCGTTCGGTGTTCATCCGCCTCAGGCGGATCAGGTTGGAAAATGGAACCACGCTAAAGCGTGAACACCGAACCTTTTTCATGCCTTTCTGGGTGGCGCAACGCGCCATGATGGCTCTCATGCAATAAGTGTGGGACGGGAGTGTCCCACCTAGCGGTACGCGGTGGTGTCAAAAGTTGCATGAAAAGGTGATGGTGAGGAAGAGGGGTTGTTGGGAGGTAGGGCGAGGATGAATGTATCGCTTTGGGGACGAGGCAGGTTTGTAAAGAGCGAAGGGGCCGGAGGGGAATCCAGCCCCCTGCCTCTCACCCCGTCCGGTACTCGGGCCTTCGCCCGCTGAAGGGCTACGGCCCGCAGGCGGGTCGCTTCCTCCGCCTCAGGCGGATAACCCTATCCTCCCGTGGGGCGAAGAGGAGACCAAGTATGCACCGCTCCGTGTTCGTTTTCGCATTGGCGGTTTTCTCGATGGGCAGGTTCTGCGTCCCCGCATGCTCAGAAGGCGCGTCGGTGAAGGTCGAGAAGTGTCTCGACATCACGCCGGTCTGGTCGGGACATCCGGTTGGCTTCGCTTTGCTGACTCATACCGGGCTCAGCGGCTTTCTGCTTGTCACCGTATAAAGGCATAGCGCAGAGCCGTGAACTAACGTTGATAGATCATCGCCGGCGAATGCGTGAGCAAAATCTCGGGAAAACGTAACGGGCGGACGGCGATGGTAAAACGAGTGTCTCTCGAATCATTTCTCCGTAGCCGCGGGTTTGCCGTCGCACTGGCCGTTACGTGCACGTCGCTGTTCTCGGTTGGTCCTATCTACTTCTATCCTCACCTCCGAATCGGCCCGCCTCAGCCCATACCTTTCTCCCATCGTTTGCATGTCGGGGTGAAGGAAATTGATTGTCATTTCTGTCATTATTCCGTCGAGCGCTCTCCCTAGGCAGGGTTGCCTTCGACGGGAAAGTGCCTTTTCTGCCATAAATACGTCTAACTGAACATCCTTACATTCGTGATCTGCGTCGCTGGGCGCACCGTAACGAGGCGATTCCCTGGCGAAAGGCCGTCTGGGTGCCCGACCACGTTCACTTCTCGCACCAGCGGCACACTCGCAAGGGTAGCCAATGCGTATGGAAGGCATACCCCACATGCTTGCTTGTTCAGGCTTCAAACGTCCCTAGGGGACGTAACGGGGGTGGGCACTTCGCCGTCCCACCGATGAATCTGTGGGCCATCGTCGGGTGTTGCTATGGGGCTCCGGAAGAGATCTTTCGATATGGAGGCAGAAACAACCCTCGACAAAACCGAGATGCAGCTACTTCACCGCTTCGGCCTTGCGCAAGAAATCCGGGTCTATGGTAATCCCAAGGCCCGGCCCTGTGGGGACCTTGATCACGCCGTTCTTCACTTCCAGCAATGGCGAAAACCAGGTGTCGCGTTTGCGCGGCGCGGCACCATATTCCTGAAACTTGCCCATGTTCGGTGTGGCCGAGGCAAAATGAACCAGATACGCCGTGCTCAGGCCGCCTTGGGGGCCGTGTGGGGTGATTGGCATTCCCGCTGCCTCCGCCATTCGCGCCACTCGCGCCGTTCGAATGAAGCCGCCATTGTAGTCCAAATCGGGCTGCACGATGTCCACCACCCGATTCTTGATCATCCAATTGAATCGCGGCAGACTTGTGTCCTGTTCGCCGCCTGCCACGGGGATCGTGAGAGCATCGGCCACGCGCTTGGTTTCCTCCAACTCCTCAAATGGGCAAGGTTCCTCGTAGAAAAACACATTGTGCGCTTCGAGCATCTTGCCCACTTCGATGGCTTTGGCTGAATCATACGACCCGTTGGAATCCACCATGACGGCGATCGAGTCGCCAAAGGTCTTGCGCGCCAGCGGAATCAGACGATCCGTCCGACCGGGCGAGGCATCGGCGTTTTTGCTCATGCGCCCGCCGATTTTGAGCTTGCAGGCCTTCGCCCCGGTTTCCTCGAGGCGTTTGCCTACCCATTCCACTTCCTGTTCCGGCGTAGTGTCGCGCCTCATGCTGGACATATAGACTGGGATTTCGCTGCGGATCACGCCGCCGAGAAGCTCGCCGACGGATTTCTTTGCGATCTTTCCCAACATGTCGAACAGGCTGAACTCCACCCAGCCGACGCAACACCACAACGCCAGCCCCGCCAATTTGTAGTTCGAGCTATGGACATAGACGCCGTCCACAAGCGATTCCAGGTCGCGCGCGTCCTTGCCCTTGAAATACGGGATGACCAATTGCTGGAGGATGGGATAGAGATACCGAATTCGATCGTTCGGTTCGGCGATTCCAACCGCGCCATCGGTCGAGGTCGAGCGGACAAGATAAGTCCCGCCACTTTTCAGAAGTTCTATCGCCGCGATCCTGACCGGCGACGTCGAAACCTTGTCCAATTGGAACAGACGTGCCTCCGCCGCCACCGCTGGCGCTGCTGAAGATGATCTTGGGATCATCGCCGCCGCGCTTGCGCCCAGACTTGCCGCGAGAAACTCCCGCCGATTTGTTGTCATTAAATTCGTCCTCCTTTGCACTTGGCGTTGAATTGAACGTCGCATTTTTCCATCGAACATGAGCACCGACCAATTCCCCTGCGCCGTTCACATTGTGAACAGTCGAGGCCGGGATCGAAACCAACCGATTCTGAGTATTTGCTGCGCGAAATGCAAACTAAGAGCGCCTAAAAGAATGAGAAGGTCTTCCTGTCCCAGCGGGACAGAATGACAATAGCCCAGCCTTTCAAGGCTTGTCATTACCCAAATCTCCGGAGCCTGCGGGCGAGATGAACGCCTTGAACCAAGAGAGAGAGTTCTTTCATCCCGAGCCACA
>Ga0315280_10003399_pt1 | contig 24545 bp, 17 predicted proteins | sample YL17G06_40_MG_FD_203697 | JGI IMG/M metagenome (GOLD analysis project Ga0315280, IMG submission 203697) | Sediment microbial communities from Yellowstone Lake, YNP, Wyoming, USA - YL17G06_40 | ecosystem: Environmental > Aquatic > Freshwater > Lake > Sediment | place: USA: Wyoming | collected... | reverse complement strand
GGTGACACAAACTATTCAGCAAGCTCAAACACAACTTATGTTACTGTAAATGATGTTGTTTATCCAACATGGTCTAGCAACAACACATCACCGGCTAGTGGAACAGCATATTCACAACTAGCAAGCTATCAGTTCAATATCACATGGGTAGATGATGTTGGAATAAATGAAACAATTTTAGAATGGAATGGAACAACAAATTACACTTATCCAACTAGCATATCAAGAGATGGTACCGCTACTAATGGGGTATACTACATAACATTAACAGACTTGCCTGCGGGAACTTATACATACAGATGGATTGCTAATGATACCTCGAACAATGTGAATAATACGAACACTTTAACTTATTCAATTGGTCAAGCTCCGACGTTAACGAGACTGTGGATAAATGGAAATGAGAATAGTGCTGAATTCGAGCAAGGTACTGCTCTTAACTTCACAGCAACTGTCAATACTTCTTATGGAGTTACTTTGTATCTAGCCTCGAATACAACTGGTTGGGGTGCCGACAAATATAACAGCAGCACTACAATGATAACTAATACATCAAGCAGTAGTGGCTATATTGGCAATTGGTTTAACATAACTGCATACTTTGCTGGTGATACAAACTACAGTGCAAGTAGCCAGACTTATTATCTAAATGTAACATCAGATGTCACAGGACCGACTGTTTTAGTTTATGGATATACAAATGCAAGTGTTAAGAAAGCCGATGCAAGTTTAGCACTTAACATCTCTGCATCTGATTCAGGTGTTGGAATAAATGCTAGTTCATGTGTTGTAGGAATCGGTAGCAATAGTTCAGTTGGTAGCATTTCCTATTTATCTGGATGGTGCAATGGAACTGTTACTGTTCCGTCAGGAATAGGTGCAGATGGAAATAAAACAATAAATGTAACTATAAACGATAGTTCGAACAATGTTGGTTACAATAGTAGTTATGTCTTGTGGTTAGACAACACAGCACCAGTATTATCAATATCAACACCAAGTAGTGGACAGTATGTTAAAGCATCTGGCGGAATAATTTGGGTGAATGGAACTGTTTACGATCTTGTGGCAATGGGTAGCGGTAACATAACTACAAACAATACCTCTAATTATACTGTTTATTCGTTCAATGGAACTAACAACACTGCATTTAATATAATCAACGCTTCAGCAGTTTCAGATGGTTCTGTTGCTCTTACTGTTTATTACAATGACAGCGCTAATAATACTGGTAGCGCTTCCATAGAATTTTATGTAGATAACACTGCACCAACAGCTACTGCTGTGACAACAGGCACTAAAGCCGCTAATGCTAGCCAGAGTGTGCAAGTTACAGTTACAGATGCGATGACCAATGCTACGATAACTTTGAATTACAAGAGAGGAAGCATCGACACTAGCTGGCAATCAACAGCTGTAAGCGGAACGCCCTCAACATCCACAACATACACTGCAACCATAGACACATCAATGCTTGGCAGCGGTGAATATGTTTATTATTATGTCACAGGAACAGACAATGCAACCAATAGCATTTCTGCAGTGTCGAATAATGCAACCAACCCATTAGCATACTTTAAGGTTGGAGCAGAAGACACTACTGCACCAGTTATATCCTCTGTAACAAACGGAACTGTTACTGCCAACTCAGCATACATTACTTGGTCTACAGATGAAGCATCAACATCAGAAGTTCAATACGGATTGACAACAGCTTATGGTTCAACAAGTGGTGTAAATTCAACTTCAACCACTTCACACACAGTATACATTTATGGCTTATCAGCTAGCACGACATACCATTACAAAGTCATATCCAAAGACTCTTCCAGTAATGAAAATTCATCCTCAGACTACAACTTCACAACATCTGCAGCTGATACAACAGCACCAGTTGTAATAAACTCTGGACCAAGTGGAACCATATATGTCAACTCAACCACAATATGGGTGTACACAGACGAGTCTGCTAGTTGTAAGTACGACACAGCCGACAAAGCTTATGCCAATCTATCGAGCACTTTGACTGCCACAGGAAATAATCACACAGCAAGCTTAACCTCCTTATCAGACGGTAGTAAGATATACTATGTCCGATGTAACGACACAAGCGGAAACATCATGATTTCTTCAGCAGTAATTTCATTTATAGTCAACACGTCTGATGTTACAGCTCCACAAATTTCAAGTGTGAGCAGCAGCGTAAGCAGTTCCTCAACTGTCACGGTCACCTGGACAACAGATGAATCATCAACCTCACAAGTAGAATATGGTCTAACTACAAGCTATGGTTATATCACAGGAGAGAATGCAACTCTAACTACATCTCACAGTGTAACCATTAGTGGACTCTCAGCAAGTACAACCTATCACTACAGAGTTAAGTCAAAGGATGCTGCTAGCAATCCAGCAACTTCTGCAGACTACAACTTCACAACATCTGCAGCTGATACAACAGCACCAATAATAATTAATTCAGGCCCAAGCGGTAAACAAACTTCTTCAAGTGTTACCATATTTGTGACTACAGATGAAAATGCAACATGCAAATACGACACCACAGACAAAACTTATTCATCAATGAGCAATTCGTTGACTGCATCTTCCAACAATAGAAACCATACCAATACCATAACAAGTCTAAGTGATTCAGCTACAAATTATGTTTACTTCGTAAGATGTAATGACACGAGTGGAAACTTGCAAACTATTGGAACATCTGTAAGCTTCTATGTAGACACAAGATCAAACTTCAACATAACAGTGCCTAATATTTTGGGCGAATACTTGTGGGCAACAGGAAGCAAGTGGAACTCATTCGCATTGCCATTATGGTTGCTCCAGAATTCAACTACACTAACATACTACAATGTCACTAGTGTATTAGCTTCAGTGAATGGAAACTTTGACAACTTTTATGTCGACATAGGCAACAACAACACTTGGAGATCTTATGTTCCAGAAGAACCTGTAAATAGCTTCATAAACTTCACATACAACGGAGCTGCTTCAGTCTACTACATACATATGAATACAACAGATAGAATAGAGATCAACTAGATTTTCATGCTAAATGAGGTTCGGTGAATGACAAAAAAACAAACAGCAAAGATTATGTTTCTTTTGTTTTTCATCTTTTTAATTCCATTTGCATACTCGCAAGCGCCACCTGTGGCTACTTGGTGGGGAACCTTTACTATTGATGGAAATTCTTCAACTAATGGAGAGATAGTTACAGCTTATGTGAATAATGTTGCAACAGCTAATGATACCGTGGGCCAATACACATCTGGATACTATATTTTGGATGTCCCTTGCACACAAGGTCAGAATGTAACTTTCAAATATTATGATATTACAGCTTATCCAACAAATGTAACTGTTCAGACTTGCTCGCAAGGAGTAAGAACAGAATTGAATTTGAACGTTAGTAAACTAGCAAATGGTCAATCATGTGCAGATGCCCATTCTTGTTCAGGTAGTTATTGTGTCTGCAGTATTTGTAGAAATAGTTCAACGTATTGCGGTGATGGATGCTGTCATTCTCTATTGGGGGAGACATGCAGCAATTGTGCATCAGACTGTGGCTCATGTAGCGGAACAACAGGAACTACTGGAACAACAGGAGCAGCAGGGACTACAGGGGCAGCTACTGAAACATCAACTGCTACGACAACTCCAACGCCTGTAGTGAATGAAACGCAAATCGTGACGAAAATAGAAAATGGAACTGTTGCAACTTTCAATGTTACCAAGTCAGATACTTTGAAAATTGAATCGATTGATATTGAAGTTAAAAATACTGCCAATAATGTTCAGATTACAGTGAAAGAGTCTTCTCTACCTACTGGAGCTAATGTTGCCATTGCTGCTGACCAAGGAGCTGTTTACAAATACTTGCAAATCACAAAAGTGAATATACAGGATGCAGACATTAACAAAGTTAAAATTAAATTTAAAGTCGAAAAATCTTGGTTAACTGCAAATAACATTGATCCAGCGACTGTTGCGTTGAACAGATTGGTTGGAAGCTCTTGGACGAAATTAACTACAACTAAATCATCTGAAGATTCTACTTATATTTATTTTGAATCCGAATCACCTGGTCTTTCTGTTTTTGCGATTACAGGAGCGAAAAAATTAGTTACAACAACTACAACTTCTGCAACCACATCAACAACTAAAACTACAACAACCACGCCAACACCACCAGTCCCAGGAGCACCAAGTATAGTTGTAGTAGGAATAATCCTTATACTAATAGTTCTAGTAGTGATAGTCTGGATAGCTAAAAAACCAATAATTCCAAAAGTTATGACAGCAACGCTTTAAATGTTTTCATTCTTGTGCATAAATCATAAATCTTTAAACATCTTGTTCTAATCAGAGAAAATGATTGAAAAAATATTAATTTTAGCCTTGATAGTTGTTCTAGTTTTTTTCGTATATGAATTTGTCAAATCACTCTGGACCATAGACATTTGTCTGTCTTATTACCAGAGATATGGAAACTATAATTATACAATTCCTCTGACTGATAAAAAGATTACAACCTTTGATTGCTACCATGAGAGTTTGAACAGCTTGAACGTTTTTATGCTGATAATAATCTTGATATCTCTTTCACTCGGTTTTCTAGTCAACTACTCAAGAGAGTTCAGTATAGATGTTCAGAAGAAGTGATTTCTCTTAAATAGAAAACCTTATTTTGCCATAAAACCCAATATTATAATAGGGCAAATCTAGTGGGTTGTAGAGTTCAGGTTCAAAAGACCTTCCTGCAACTAGGTGTTACAGGCTCTGACCGTCGATCTAAGATAAGCGTTGCGGTATTGGGTCACTGCGCGTGAGCTGCTTTGCTTGTCTCGCTGAATGGCAACCTGTAATATTTGAAGAGTCCGAAAGTCTGAAAAATTTGCTCTGTACTAGGTCGGAACGAAAGTTTCAAGGAGTACACTGCGATTGGACTTTTCCGCTGAGCCCAAATCCTTTTTTCTTTTTGTTTATCAGAACAAGCTTATAATAAGTTCCTTTTCCATTACCAAATTTTTTCAAATGGCCTTTTTGAACTAGTTGAACAAGCTCCCATTGGGCTATTCTTCGAGTGACTTGATTTATTTTTTGATAAATTCTTGTTGTGACCCTTTCGTTCGCTTTCAAATATTCAACAGCTCTTTGCTGGTTTAAATTCAAGTCAGGATATTCAACCTTTTCAACGATGTTTACTTCCATGCTCTTTCCAAGACCAAACTTCTTTGTTAGAATGCCAATTACATTTGCTCCAAAAAGTCCTGCTAAAATTGCTATTATGTTTGTTCCGATCTTCCAAAAACCGACTTCGTTAAGAATTATTGCACCGAAGAGACCAAAAACAATGGAAGCACCAAATTCTATTGCAATTCTTTTCCAACCAAGTTTGATTGTCTGATAGTTTGAATATGCCTTATAAATTCCATAGACTGCTCTGACAAAAGCCCCGAAAGCTGCATAACCTAAGAGCATAAATTCATACATAGTTACCACTCTAGAGTAACACTCTTGATATTTAAATACTTTTCGCTTTGGGCTTTCCACTGCACATTTTACGCACATTTTCTGCACATCAATTTCAATGTGCATATCGTGTGCATATACTGTGCATTAAAATTCGAGGAATTTAGGCTGTTAGACGGGAAATAAAGCGTGTTTTTTTCCACTGCACATTTTACGCACATAACTTTTCTGAATTTAGAATTTCATGCGGGAGGTGTGCTCTCTGGTTGGACTACAGTGCGAGAGTATTTTAATAAGTGTTAAAAGGCGTGAGACTTAATCCCTAACCCAAATCCATTCTTTCAATAGGAATGTTATAAAGCATACTACAAGACTTACAGCCATAGTGAAGTACTTTCCACCTGCCACTAAATCCTATTCCAGAAGTGCCTTCATAAGTGTTTCCTTCTGATATCAAACCATTTCCACACATTAGACATCTTTGTTGATTCAATATAAAATCTACAATAGGGTCGTATTTTGGAAGTCCTTGACTAAGTAAATGAAGTTTGTCACGTGTAATCAAGGATGTGAAATCAGAAGGTGATTTTAACATAATGTCTAATTAATTGATAAAAGATTTAAACTTGCGCACTGAAGTCCGACCCTAGTGCGAGAGGTGGGATTTGAACCCCCGAAGGATCAACTTTAACATAGAAGACTATAATTTTATCTAACCAATTCTGCTCTTCCATAGGGAATTATTTTCTTGATTTCTTCTTCAGGAATTTCCTCACTAGATTTTTGAATTTCATAAGGAACCTTTGCTAACAGCAATTTCTTAATTTCTTTGGCCAATTCATTTGCACTTCTATCGCCAGAAATTATTGTCAGCATGTAAGGCGTTTGTTTTTTTACTGCTGTAGGTGGACCAAAAATTAATTTTGTTTTGAAAACTTCTATTTGTTTTATTCCGATTGAAAGTCTAAGCTTTACTTTTTCTATCCACTTTCTTTCACCCTTGATCATGAAACTGCCCAAAGGAAGACCGCCTTCCTTCACCACTTGTTCTGGCTTGATATAATATACATTCACGTTTGCCAGTTTCTGATCCCATGCCGATGAATAGCATGCAGCCAGTTCAGCAGCTTCGTAGATTGTTTCTGGAGGCAAGACATCAAGTTTCTGATCATTTCTTATCACAACAAACGGCGAACCATGTATGTCTACATGAAGAACTAAATCTTTCGGTCTGGTATATCTTTTTATTATCGTCTCATTGTTCCTTGCATTCTTTCCTGCAATCACAAGAATGTTGTTGCTTGAGAAAAACCATCTGTATCTTTCAAACCATTTTTTGATTGCTTTGACTTTTGGTTTTGCTTCTGCTTTAGGTTTAACTTCAACCTTTCCAACAATCTTTTCCATTCTTTCAATCTTTTCTCTTATTTTCTTTGACTGCTCAAAAAAATAATTTGCATTATCTTCGATAGGTTTTCTGAAATCTATTTCAATTTCAACTCCACCAATCAAAAAAACAATCCTTGCATCTTCAGGCCTTAATTCTTTAACTAATCTAGCTTCATCGCTTTCCTCTGATTTTATCAGTTGATCAATCTCTTTCCAATCCTTTCCCTCGTCTTTAAGTTTAAGAATTCCAGCCAAGATTCTGCTTATCACATCATACTTTTCGTACAGAATCTGGCCAGCCTTTTTATATTCTTTCTCTCTCTCTTTCAATTCCTTCAGTTGGTCTTCTTGTTTTTTTGTTATCCTCTCAATCTTTTCCTCCTGCTTCTTCACTTCCTCAACTTCTCTAACCTCTTTCTTAACTTTCTCCAGACCTTCAAAGTAGGCTTCCACCGCTTCGTTAAAACCTTCAAACAGAATTCTCTTGTTCTCCGAGTATTGAATCAGTTCAAACGGCACGACATCCACTTGCTTGTCGTCCTGAAGAACAATGTTTGCTTTTGTTTGCAAACTTTTTAGCTGTTCAAAAAATCTAAACAACTTATCAGCTTCTTGTTGGTTTAGAGATGAAACTAACTTGTTTTTTTCAATCTCAAGCTTCTTGCAAACTTCCTCAGCATACAGTCCTCCTAGACCAAAATCTATAGCCAAACATCTGATCAAATCTTTATCCAGACTTTTTAAAATTTTTTGGAATTCAAAGAACTCATACTTGAACGGATTGACATTTGTTGGCGGATGCTTGTAAATTGTTTTAGGCCTTAGTGTTCTGCTCTTCCATTCTTGTTGCTCATATATGCCAATTATCATGTTGTTGGAATCTGTTAAAATCAAGTTGCCAGAGCTGAAAAGTTCAAAAATTATCTTATAGCCTTCCAAATCAACTTCAATAATTCTATCAAACTCATGCTGTCTCAAATCTGTTATTGTCTTGTTTAGCAAGTGCTTTCTCAATTGCATGCAGAAGTTTAAAGGTTTCTCAGGAGCTTGCTGGGAGATTTTTGTGACATAAATTACATTCGGCAAAACAACTTTCAGAAAAAATTTTTCTTGCTTGTATATTTCAAAAATAAAAGTCTTGTCAACCTGTTTTATTGCTTGTATCTTTCCGTCTACTAATTTTTCTTTCAGTTCCTTTGCTAAGAACATCAGATCTAAACTAGTTATACCTTCTTTCATAGGAAGACACTAAAATTAATTTGTAGTATTAGAATTAAGAATTTATTTCTTCTCTTTAGTTTGCAATAAACTTCTAATCTCTTCAGCACTCTTCCCAAAATATTTCTCAAAATCCACAGAAGTGGTGATTGTTTTAGTTCTCCCAGACTTCTCAGTCTTTATCAATCCCTTTTCTTCCAGAGAAGCAATGTATCCATAAGATTTGTTGCCCTGATATTTCACGATTATCGACTGCTTTATTGGCTGTTTCACAGCTATTATTGCCAAAGTCCTCATCATGCCATCAGACAAATCAGCAAACGGAGCAAGCCTTGCAACTTTTTCTCTATATTCCTGCTTCACTCTCAGTTCATATCCTTCAGGTGTCTCTACTAATTCAATTCCTCTATCCCCAGTTTTCAAATCAGTCTGCAATCTTACAAGCAGTTCCTTCACTTCTTGCTCTGAACCAACATCAACTATTTTTGATAGTCGTTCAAGTGTCAAAGGTTTATCAGAAACAAATAAAGCAGCTTCAAGTAAAGCCTTCTGATTCATAATAATTATTTGGATTGAAACGAAATAAGTTTAGACAGACCTTGTTTAAGAATAAGTCTTTTTATTTTTCTAAAAAGGAAAAATCTCTATTATAGCATCCAAGACACAAATCATCTCTTGTTAAATTACTACCTTCTGTTATAGCATTTACAAACTCATCAATCTCAATAAATTTAACACTTTTAACATTAAGAAACTCTGCTATTTCTTCATTAGTTTTTAATTGGTTAGCTAACAACGTTTCATCTCCAAACTCTGATGATGTATCAACCCTACAATATGCTGTGTTTCTTGGAGTCCCTATTCTTACATGAATTTCTTCTGCACCAGCTGCTCTCAAGTATCTAATCGGTCCCATTTTCAGTTGCGTACCTCTTCTTATGGAGTCATCGCATACTACTATTTTTTTACCTCTAATTCTTTCATCTACTGTTGAAATTTTTGAGGTGGCTTCCCTTTCTCTCTTTTCCTGAGTTGGTCTAGTGTAACTTCTGATTGCATACGGATATTTTATCTCACCTTCTGAATAAGGACATCCATATCCTCTTGCATAACCTTCAGCATAAGGCTTTCCAGAATCTGCAATTCCTAGAGCAAAATCAATTTTCAAACCTTCTTGTTTATCCTTTTTTGCAAGTGTTGCGCCACATCTCTCCCTAACTGTAACTACAGGAATGCATTCTACTACAGAATCTACCCAAGAATAGTATCCCCACAAGAATGAGCAATGTTTCCTTATTCTTCCAATTCTTCCTTCAACCAATCTAACTTGATGAACACCAGAAACATTAATTTTAGCAATCTCTCCTGGCTCAAAGTCCTTTTCAGGTTTCATTTCAATCTTTCTGAAAGCCCTCGACTCTGTAATAGTAGCATAACCCTGCTTACCTTGACCAAACATCAGTGATCTTACTGCTAACGGACTTTTTGCTACATAAACTTCTCCTTCTTGATTTAAGATGCCCAAACAATATGTACCTCTTATATTTTTTGCTAAAATATCTATACCATCTGGAAAGTTTTCACCTTCAGAAATTAGATTTGCAGCAATTTCCACGTCATGAGGAGTTAAAAATACACCTCCTGATTTCTTTTTGACTTCATCTCTGTTTGCTATATAACCGTCCCACGCCAATGCAAACTTGCCAAGCTTAGGAGAATCAAATACTAGAGGCTGCTCACTTTCAGTATTACTTGTATATCCAACACCACAATATCCTTTTAGATTTTCTGATGGTTTAAAATCTCTTACCAAACCTTTGTGCATTTCACATCTAATTTCCTTACCATCAAAAACAGCACCGCCGCAAGACTCTTGGCCAGTGTGATTTATATTAAAAAGTCCCCAGTACAAATCGCTCATGCAATTGCTTTTATTGTCAGTATGATAAACAACAGCTATACCCATATTTAGTCTCCTGAATGTAGATTTTATTATTAAAATTATTTATTGTTGTAAGATTTCCATTCTTTAATTACTGTCATGTAATTACTCTTAAAAGTAGACAGGTTCTGCAATATATAAATCTCTCTTAAATTTATACCAATCAGTTTTTGATATAGAAAATTTTCCTTTAGCTATTCCTTTAGCTCTAATATATGCTGATTCTGGCACTCCTTTTAAGAAATTATACAAAATATGAGATCTAATTCCAGTAAGGCTCTCTATTTCTTCCAAAGAAATACTAACTCTCTCTGTCGGAGATTTTTCAATCATTTCATCTACTATAGGAACAACTGTATTACGTAGATGTATTTCTTTTAATGACATTAGATAAATAATAAACAGTTAGTTATAAATTCTTAACTTACTTAAAGTTTTTGAAAAGTACCGTGCTACACTTTTCATTCTGTGCGGGAGGTGGGATTTGAACCCACGAAAGATTTAAATTTGAGTTCTCTTGCTTATATATATTTCCTTGAAAAATTCTTCCTGCTCGGTCTTTATTTTCTTGCTCTGTTCTAAATGCAATAATGGGATGAAATGATCAACTATTTGCTCCCTATTCCATCTATCAACTATCTGCTTGAATTCCAACTTATCTTTTTTCAACTTTCCCATCAAATCATCAATCTCTTTCATCATCTCTTCTATTTTTTTTGTTATGTCCTCTTCTCCTATGTTGGCTTGCAGCTGCTCTCTCCACACCCTTCTCCTTATCTCCCTTTTCACTCTAACAGTCAAAGCTTTTTTTAACGCAAATACCAATTCATCCAGGGTGACTTGTCTTTTAGGAATTCTCTTCATGGGCAACCCCAACTGAATCAATTTAGGATCAATCCCCAAATCTACAAAAGGCTTCTGTGCAGCCTCTTCAATAGTCTCCTCTTCTTCAAAAATAGAAAGATAGTCTGCTTTCAGTCTAAGCAGCACGGTCGAAACAAACACAATCTTTGCAGAAATTCTAAAGTCTAACTGCTCTAATTTTTTTATATAACTTAGAAAACTGTCCGTAAGCTTGACCAAATCAACATCCCACGGGTTGATGCTTTCAATGCTGACAATCTGATAAAGAACTTCTTCCCAGCTTTGCTTTTCAATTATCATCTTCAAGATGTTCTCTTCTTGATTCATTCTTTTGGCAACTCCAGTCCTATTATTTTTGATTCACCAGACTCCATCGTCACACCATAGATCCTATCACCATATTTCAATGTTGTATCATTGTGTGTGATCACAACAAACTGAGCCTCTTTTGACAATGATTTAACTAGGTCAGCGATCTTTTTACTGTTTTCCTTATCTAATGCAGCATCAGTCTCATCCAAGATATAGAACGGAGCTGGTCTATATTCTTGAACTGCAAACAGAAAAGCTAAAGCAGTCAACGTCTTCTCGCCACCGGACATGGAATCTAGATTCAATAACATCTTTCCAGCCGGGTTTGCTTGAACAATCAAACCGCTTTCCAAATCCAAAGGATTCTCCAGTTCCAAGCTGGCAGAACCTCCTGTCGTCTTCAAGAACATTTCATTAAATCTTTTGCTCACATCCTGCAAGCACTTGTAGAAAACTTCCCTTCTTCTCTGCTCTATTTGCTCCATCATGTCCAGCACAGCTTTCTTCTCTTCAAGAATCTTCTCGTACTTCTTTTTGTATTCATCAAACTCAGTTCTGAATTTATCGTACTGCTCAATTGCTTTGAAATTAACTGCTCCTAACTCCAACAGCTCTTTTTCTGATTCTCTTATTTCACTCTCCATTCCTCTGATGCTTTTTGCCACAGGCTTGATGTTGCCATATTGTTGTATTTCTATTCTAACGTTTTCTAAATCAGCCTCAATCTTTGCCTTCAAAATTTTTAATTTGTTTAATTCAGTCTGAACTGCCAACCTGCTCTCATAACAAAGCTTTCTCTTCTGTCTCAAAGAATCTAATTCTTGTTCAGTGTCTATCTTCAACTTCCCAGCATCAACCAGCTCTCTTGTCTCTGCAGACTCTCCATATATCCTCAACTTATTCTCAAATTCTTCTATCTCCTTTTCAAAAGTTTTTATCTGTTCTTCTAATCTTTCTTTTAGTTTCAAGTATTCGTCTATTTCAGTTGTCTTGGCTATTGCCCTTGCTTTGAAATAATATCCTCCTACCATCACACCGGTCCTTTCAGCTAGATCTCCATCAAGTGTGACCATCCTAGCTTTACCTATTCCTATATTCTTGGCAACATCAAGACTTTCAACAACGAAGGTGTTTCCAAAAACAAATTCTATTGCTGACGAATACTTTTTATCAAAACTTATTAGTTTAGAAGCAAGGCCAATCACACCTTTTTTATTCAACAGCTCCTTTTCTTTTAATTCAAAATGTTTTATCTTGTTTAAAGGCAAGAAAGTAGCCCTTCCTATCTTCTCTCTTTTCAAGAAATCAATGCAAAACTTAGCCGTGTCATCACTATCAACTATTATATCATTCAAGTGAGGTCCAGCAGCAATCTCTATCGCAGTTTGATACTTCTCAGGAACTTTTACCAATTCTCTCACTGCTCCAAAAACATTTTTCATCTTCTGCTCAAGAATAGTTTTAACTGCTCTGGGCATCTCCCCAGATATTTCAGCACTTCTACTTTCTATGACTTTCATCCTGTCAATCAAAGAATTCAATCTTTCTATTTCTTTTTTGTTTGAGTCGATCTTGTCCTTGTCTATCAAAACTTTTGTTCTAAGAAAAGAGATCTCCTTCTCTACTTCCATGTTCTTGGACATCTTGATTAATCTTGCTGCCAATTCTTGTATTCCCTTTTCTCTTTTCTCAAGCTCAGATTCTATGTATTCAATTTCCTCTTGCAATTTCACATTTTCCTCTTCTTCCTTGGCAATCTCAACATCCAATTCCTTACTTTTTTTATCATAATCCTCCAATTTTCTAAAAGCAAGCGAAGCTCTGAGCAATCTCAATTTATTCTGCAATTCCTGGTATTTCAAAGCAGCATTTCTTTCGTCTTCCAATCTTTTAAAAATATCATACCTTTCAGTTATCACAATCTCAGCTTCTTTCAGCTTGGCATCAACAGCTTCCAAATCTTTTTTTGCTTTTTCTTTCTTGTCGCTGTATTCAGCTATACCAGATATTTCATCAATTATGAATCTTCTTTCAACAGGGTTCATCTCGATTATATTCGTCACATCGCCTTGCAAGACGATGTTATGACCGTCAGGATAGATTCTAGCTGCTGAGAGCAACTCTAGAACTTTCTCCCTTGTAGTTGTCTTGCCTTGTATCTTGTAAATGGAAACACCCCTTCTGTTCACCTTTCTTGTGACTGAAACTTCTTCATCATCAAAAGAAAATGTTTTTTTCGAGTTGTCCAGGTACATCACAACAGAAGCATAGTCAGCAGGTGTTCTTCCGTTGCCGCCGTGAAAGATTAGCTCATGCAGCCTATCAGCTCGCAAAGATTTTGCCGATGTTCTTCCAAGAACAAAACAGATTGCGTCAAGTATGTTGCTATTATGAACAAAAATACCGTTTGCTATAAAATTATGGCAATTGGGAATTGACAAATCATAAACCCACTTTTCCCCAGGAACCTTCTCAATCTTAACTACTTTATCCCAGAAAATATCTGAGGATATGATTTTCTCTAAAATACTTATCATTTCCTTTGATTTTTCAACCCTTTCTGTAATTTGTTCCTTTATGAAATCGTTCAACTTCTTCAGGTTCTCTGGTTTCGCTTTAAATTTGTGACCAACCCAGTGGGTGTTGATTGTTGTTTCATTTAAACCTATTGCAACACTGGCATCCTTTCTTAGAATTTTCAAATTCTTTAGTGTATCAATCAAGAATGCTTGTTCTGCCTTTAAATCACCTTTTATTCTTTCAATCTCATTCAGACGGCCCTTGAATAAAATCAATATGTTTCTTATGCCGTCACTTGTTGGATAGCACCTGTCTTCAACATAAGCAGCAAGGGTTGGGTGCTGTTTTCTTAATTTCTTAACTTCAAGCCCAAGAAGTCTGGTTAAATTTTTTACTATTTTATTTACATCTCTTGGTAAGATATCTTCAACATTCCTTTGAGATTTTATTTTTTTAGATAGAAAGAATTTGATTCTTTCGATTTTCATTTTTGAAATCAGCGGTATTTTTTCATAGAGCTTCTTGATATTCTCCATACCACTTATGTAAACACTATAATATTTCTCTTTCTGATGTGCGGGAGAATTAGTAGCTCTCTTCAATTTTTCCCGAACAGAACTAACTATGCCTAAGCGCAATAAAAGAAACTGAACTTGATATGCAAGTTTTTTACTTTTTGTTGAATATTCAAACTCTGGGTTACTTTTGCTGACATAACCATCACAATCAAACAATGATGCTAACAGATTTGATACCACTTTTTCATTCGCAAATAAAAAGATTTTTGGTATTTGTTTATTTCCAGAAGAGATTTTTTCTAACTCGAATAAATTACATAGAAACTTATAAAATTTAGTCGAATTATGGGACACTATTTTAATTTTTCCTCTTATTCTCAGTTTTGATTTCAGGTTCATTTTCTTACACAGATTTAACATATCTTCGATTAAATCGTCATCTTCATTTGTAAAATCAAATCTATTACTTCCTATGTAACCATCACCTACCAAATAGCCTAAAAATCTTGCAAAGCTTTCATCTGGAAAAGAAATTTCTAAAGCAGTTTCTAAATCCAAAGATTTTCCATCTAATCTGATTATGGAAGGGGTTGCAATTAGATCGCCATTATTCAATTTGCTGGCAATCTCAGAAACAATTTTTCCATTTCTAAATATCATGACGGGATGACAACCGGTCGTTACAACCTCTTTGGCTGATCTTGTTTGCATCTTGTATAATTCTTTTTCTCCTCTTCTCTTGATGAATGCAAGAACATCCTTCTTTTCTATTTTCATAGTTTCTGGATTTAATCCAAGGATTTTCAAATTTTCTGGATTTTCAAAGGTTAGAACTCCATCATCAAGCTTTTGAACATTACTGGAAGCATTCAATCTTTCTTCCACAATTTCTTTTATTGCCTTCAAATCACCATTCGCCAGTAAAACCTCTGTGTCTCCGCGGGTCGATTTACCGGAACCGTTCGGTCCGCACACGGCATTAAATCCTGGCAAGAAAGGAATAGATATTTTCTTGTTAAAACTCTTGAATCCCTGCAAGACCATTCTTGTGATGAACGTGTTCATTTCCTCACCTTACATTTTATCTTACCATCAATCTTCATTTTTATCAATTCCTCCAGAGCTTCAGAAAAGTTTTTCCTTTCTTCTATAGCCATCTTCTTCAATTCTATCCAAAGTTCTTCGTCTACCACTATTGTTGCACGGGTTTTCATAATATTTATTTGTATTACTAGTAATATAAGCATATAGTAATAAATACACGATTTTTGATTGTTATTTTTAGGTTAAATGATCCAAATTCCTACTATAGGAAGAAGTTATTTTTTAGGCTTTGGTACTTTTGGTAGAAAATCTGATTTGTACACTTTAGAAACAGTAATCACATCGTATTTAGTTATTAGTTTTTTAAATTTGTTTTTTATTTCAGAAATAAAAATGTTTAGCTCTTGTATATCTTTGACATAAACATCGACATCTACATAATCTGTAGGTGTATCGATCACAACAGCTACATTAGGATGCCAACATAAAAAAGATATTAACTCTTCTCTTTTTTCTGGAGAAAAGTCACTTAATTGAAACATACAAATGAACCATAAATATCCTAAAGATAGATAGTTAATATCCACCGTGTATCCTTGTATAACTTTGTTTTTTTTCAAATACTCTATTTTACGTTTTATTGTTTTATCACTCAGATTTAGTTTTTTCATACATTCTATTGTTGTTGCTCTTGAGTTCGTAGATAAAATTTTAAGCAATTTATAATCTTTTTCATCAATTGGAATATTTTTGTTTTCTCCAACTAAGAAAAACATTGTTCTCTGTTCAGAATTTTCATATAATAATTTCCTGCAAATTCTATATTCTTTCATGTCAAATAGGACAATGTGTTCAGATATCTTATCACCAAAAAGTTTCATTATTCTTTGAAAAGTGTTATTTATATCATAGACACTTCTAAAAAGAAATGTTAATAAAAGGTCCCATCCACCAATAGTTTTTCCCACCCATCCTGTAAGAGAATGAGAACTTATTTTTGATATCATTTTTTGTTCAGATACGTCAGGAGTTCCTCTTAATTTAACAAACATAGAAACACAACTCAAACCTATTTTCTGTCTATCTATGATAGTCTTAAAATAGTTAATTACACCGTTTTCTTTCATTCTTTCTATCCTATATTTAACGAGTTGTTTTGAAATTGACACTTTTTTCGCAATTTTTGAGAGTGGCTGTCTAGAATTAGCCTCTAATTCATAAAGAATTTTTTTATCAATTTTATCAATTTTAGATTCCATGTTATCTATTAAAATTATATTACAAAACGGATATAAAGTTATATTTTTTACCAATTTGTAAAAAAAATCATCTGATGCTTTTTTATTTTTGAATTTAGAAGAGAATATTAGATGTTTTTGTTTTTAGTTGCTTGAAGTTTAGAGTGATAAAAATGAAAAGATTTACACCATTAGAGAACAGGAAACCTCACATAAGAGCTGCTGTCGTCCCTTATTGCAATTTCTCTTGTAAATACTGTAGGCCCGGTGGAGAAGGGATTGCAACAAGCGAAATAATGAATGCCAAAGAATTTATTGAAATATTAAAAATTGCTTCAGACGTCGGTTTCAAACACATAAAATTTACTGGTGGTGAACCGCTTTTGAGACAAAAAAATTTCGGAGATCTAACAACAATAATACATGAAATCAGACCTTATTTCGATGAAATTCAACTTGTAACCAATGGTTCACTTTTAGAGCAATATGCAGAAGAGCTTAAATATTCTGGATTAGACAACATAACTGTAAGTCTCGATTTTGGTGATGGAAAAAAAATTAATGACTATGTTGGCGTTGATGCCTTCGATGCTATAATGCGTGGGCTACAAAAATGTAAAGAAATAAATCTACCTGTTACTATAAACTGTGTTTTTTGTAAAGAAAATTTTAATGAGCTAGATGGTTTGATAGATATTGCCCACAAATTTTCAGCCAAGTTAAAGCTTATAGACATGATGAGCCTTACAAATGAAGAGTATTGGAAAGAAAATTACATAAGTCTGAATGTGATAGAAAAAAAACTTGAGACAATGGCAGTTTCAACAGGTTGGGGTTTTCCACCAGGTGGGTTAGGAACCCCCATGCCAGAGTATACACTTAAGAATAGTTTGAAAGTTTACTTAAGAGACGCAACAATCGGAACTAACTATCATGAACTTTGTAAGAATTGTTTGAATTTCCCTTGTCAAGATGCTTTGATATCTCTTAGAATTACAAGCGATGGAAAACTAAAAATGTGTTTGATACGCGATGATAATTTAGTTGAAACATTAAATGATTTGCACAAAGGAAACATTGAAGTTGTAAAAAAGAAGATAAAAAGTTGCTACGAAAGACTGATAGAAAGCAAGTTTTATCCTTTTAAATGGGAACCAAAAGGCATTGAAAAAAATAAAAAAACTGTGAGCGACGTCAAAAAACTTTGTTTGGCCTATCTAAAGAAACTTCAGTTTGAAAACCCTGAATTGGAAACAGAACTTTTAGTTGAAGAGATTTTTGGAAAAGCTAGGATGTCTCACATATTAACAAAAGAAGAAAAAGAAAGGCTTGAAGAATTTTTCAACAAAGTTAGCATGGGCATACCAATTCAATATCAAGTTGGTTACATAAAAGTCCATAATAATAAGGTATTCATAACAAAAGATACTCTTTTACCTGGACCTGAAATTGAATATCTCATAGATGCCTGTATAAAAACACTCAAGTCATTGAAATTAAAAGAACCGACTATAATTGATATGTGCACAGGTTCAGGTTCAATAGCAATTGCTTTAGGTAAAGTGTTTCATAAAGCAAAAATTTATGCAACAGATGTTTCTAAAAAAGCACTTATGGTAGCAAGAAAAAGTGTTAAAGAGAATAAACTAAAAAATGTTGCATTGGTTCAAGGACATATGTTTAGTGCACTTAAAAGATTGAAAATTGAAAGTAAGGTAGATCTTTTTGTTTCAAATCCCCCCTATGTGATGACAAACAATATAGAAAAACTTCCTGTTCAAATTCAGAAATGTGCACCAAAAATTGCGTTGAATGGTGGAAAGGACGGATTCAAATTTTACAGAACCATTATTAAAAACTGCACCAGATATTTGAAACCCGGTGGATTTTTAGTACTCGAAAATGAGGTAGGTCAAAGTAGGGATCTATTAAAAATGATAAAATCAGAGAATCAATTTGATAGACTTGAAATTATGAAAAATCACAAGGATGAAGAAAGGATAATAGTTGCGAGGAGATCAAAATGAAAATTTTGATTGTTGGTGCTAGTGGGTTTTTGGGTTCAAATTTTTTTATTGAATTAAAGAAAAAACATGATGTCATTGGAACTCATTTTAACAACAAAAATATTGAAAACATGAGGAAATTAGACATTAGAAATAAGTTTGAAGTTCTTCATCTTATAAGAAACGAAGAGCCAGATTTAATACTTGATTGTGACGGCTTGACGACAACAGATTTTTGTGAAAAACAAAAAAGTGTTGCATATGACATAAACTTCAAAGGCATTAAAAACATTTGCGAAACAGCCAACTGTAAAGTAATTTATTTTTCAACTGACTATGTTTTTGATGGTCAAAAGGGTTCATACTCAGAAACAGATATTCCCAATCCAATAAATTTTTATGGGCTTACAAAACTACTAGCTGAGCAAAGAGTATTGTCTACAAACCTAGAAAATCTAGTTGTAAGAGTTTCTGGATTATATGGGTTATCGGAGATAAACAATAAGTTTCTAAATGCATTTAATGAGAAGAACATAAAAGCATGTATTGACCTATTTTCATCACCTACTTTCATTGACGACCTGTGTTTGAATTTCGAATCTCTCAGAAAATATTCTGGGATAATACATTTTGGTGGTCCCGAAAGAGTGAACAGGTGTGAAATGCTAAAAATGGCTTCTAAAACGTTTGGTTTTAAGTGCAAGATAATACCTGCATCTTATAGAGAAATGAACTTTTTGGCAAGGAGACCTAGAGACACGAGTTTAATCAGCAACATATTTAATCCATCAAAAACAAAAATAAAAGACGCTTTGTTAAAAATGAGGAGAGAACTAAAAAATGAAAAACATAACTTATCTAAAAAATAGAGCCAATGTCAAGCTCAAAGTGAAAGAACCATTTAGTTTTAAACACAGTGTTAAAAAACCTTCTCATTTTTATACAATGCTAGAATATTATGATGAAAGTAATAACTGCTTTTACCGATCTATGAGAATGAGAGAAAGTCTCGTTGGATTAAAGATGCAACCCCTTAAAAAGCAAAAAAGAGAGATTGGTATATATCTACAAATATTTTCTGATAACTCCTTAGATAAAAACGATATTGAACAAATCAAAGAAAGGGTTATAAGATCTTATGGTTTAGAGGAAGATATAACGGAATTCTATTCTTCTGTAAAAGATCAAGAACTTAAACAAGTTATAAGAAGAATGAGAGGTATGAGAAATAGTTGCTCCGAGAACCTTTTTGAAATACTCAACATAGCGATAGTACTCCAAAATTCTAATGTTAAAAGAAGTGAACAGATGATGACTAACCTGTTAAACAATTTTGGTGATAGAGTTTTTTTTGATGGTGTTATGTTGGATGTTTTTTATAGTCCTGAAAGAATGTGTAAAATTTCTGAAAAGAAATTACGAGAACTCAAGCTAGGTTATCGCGCAAAATACATTTTAGAAGTCGCAAAATTTTTCAGAAGAAAAAAGAATTTTGAAGACGAAATTCAAAAACTAACTTTTGATGAAGCAAAGAAAGAGTTAATGAAAATAAAAGGTATAGGATTATATTCAGTCAGTCTTACCTTGTTCTCTTTTCTTAGAAGCCCAGTATTTATTAATTTTGATGTTTGGAATAAGAAAATACTTTCAAACTTTTTGTTTGGAAAAGAAGTTGAGCTGGACAAGCTTGAAAAAGAGTGTGAAGATAGATGGGGTTCATTCAAAGGTTATGCTGCTCTATATGTTATAGAAGATCATTTTATTAGAAACCCTGAACTTCAACGCTATAAATCAATGAATAATCAGTCAGAACTCCTAAAAAATTATTTAACTTTGGGAGATGATGTAAATGCTTAAAGTAGATATGCATATTCATTCGATAGCAAGTGGCCATTGTGTTAGCACTATAAATGAAATTATAAATTATGCAAAAAGCAAAAAGATGACACACATTGGTATAACTGAGCACGGTCCTGATATGGAAGGTGCTCCGCACCAAGGCTATTTTTGGATATCAAACAACATACCAAAAAATTTTGGAAAGCTAAAGGTTTACTTTGGTTGCGAGGCAAATATCATTGGTTTAAATGGCGAATTAGATTTGAAAAAAGAATATCTTGAGAGTCAAGACATAATCATTGTAGGTTTGCATGAAAAAACAACTTATCCACAAAATTTAAGTAAAAAATCAAACACAAAATCTATTGTAAACGCAATTAAGAGTGGATATGCATCTGTCATAAGTCACCCTATAAGACCCGAATTTCAAGTTAACATACAAGATTTAATTCATGCAGCGGTAGAAAGCGATGTCATAATCGAACTAAACACGCAGTTAATGAGAAGTATAGTAAACACAAACTATATGAAAGATTACGAAGAACTGGTCAAAGTAGCAAAAGATAATGGGGCTAAAATTATCATAAATAGTGATGCTCATGCTCACTACTTTGTTGGTGACGATTTCATATTGAAAAAACTTAAGAATACTTTGGGAATATCGAAAATTGATTTACTTAATTTCAATCCTAGAAAATTAGAAAAAATTTTGGAGTTGCATAGGAATGTCTAAAAAGATCATTTTGTACCATCCTAAAACCCACCATGAAAAAAATTATAGATTTTTTTGGATACCTTATTCTATTTTAAGTGTGGCCGCACCTCTAATTGATGGAGGTTATGATGTAGAAATTTGGGATAACAATCTTAATGAAAGGACAGACTACAGAAAAAAATTAAGTTCTGTTTTAGAAGACACCATCTGCATTGGTGTTAGTTCAATGATAGGACATCAAATCACATGTGGTTTAAGATTCTCTAAACAAGTAAAAGAAATAAACTCAAAGATACCAATTGCTTGGGGAGGTGCTCTGTCAACTCTTGTTCCAGAAACAACCCTTAAAAACAAATTTATAGATTTTATTGTGCGGGGCCAAGGAGAAAGTGGATTTTTGGGGTTGATTCACTATTTAGAAGGTAAACAAAAATCAATCCCCAAAAATGTTGGTTATAAAAACAATGGAAAAATTAATGAAGGAGAAAACACGGTATTTGAGGACAAGAATACATTTCCCAGATATCCATTTAAAATAATTAATATCAAAAGATATATCAGAAACGATCCTCAAATTAACACTAGAGTTTTGAATTATGTGTCTAGCCAAGGTTGTCCATTCGGTTGTGGTTTTTGTACTGATACTTCTATATATCATCAAAAGTGGTCTGCTCTTGATGTAGATCGTGTTATCGATGAAGTCAGATTTCTGATCAAAGGCTTCAAATTAAATGGAATAAAGTTTTATGATTCAAACTTTTTTGTTAACAAAAAAAGAACTATTGATTTTGCAAGAAGGTTTTCTGAAATTTCAGTGAGTTGGGCAGCTTCAGCTCATCCTAAAAATCTTCTTGATTTAACTAGTAAAGATTTTGACATACTAAGACAAAGTAACTTAAAAAGGCTGTTAATAGGAGCAGAGTCGGGTGTACAGGAAGAACTTAACCTTGTGAAAAAGGGTATAAAAGTTAAAGATATAGAAAAACTTGCTGATGCACTTAATAAGAAAGACATAATAGCAAGTTTTACATTTATCGTTGGATACCCAAAAATGCCTGAAGAAAATATTGATATAACGCTAAAGTTTGCTGAAAGGCTTGCAACAGAGTATAAGAATCATGAATTTAAGATTCACATCTATCTTCCATTTCCAGGAACACCTCTTTATGAGTTGGCAAAAAATTGTGGGTTTTCACCCCCTTCAACTTTAGAGGATTGGTCTAGATTAGACTATTATGAAAAACAAACCCCTTGGATTAGTAGTGAACACGAAACAGATGTTAGGATTTTTAACGAAACTTATTGCCCATATGTGTCATAGGTGGTGAAATGAAAATAAAAACAAACTTAAATCTTTTGTGTTATAGGTGATAAATATGAATGAAAGATCAAATCAAATGGCAATACTGAAGGGTAGAATTACGGGAATCTGTCCTAGAGATGAGGCTACGAATGTTCTTGAGATTTATGATGGTTCAAATTATATAAATTGCCTTTCACCAAAAGGTTATTCTGCAAGCCCAGGGGACATAGTTTCTCTACGTCTAGAAGAACACAGTGTTGAAAAAGTTGTTTGTGGTTTAGAAATTTTGACAAGAGCAGAGAGAAGATTGCCTACCAGAAGCGAACTAGAGTATCGTGGAGTTGATTTCAAAAGGAAACAACCTGAGGTAACTATGATACTTGATGGTTCAAAACAAGTTTTTGAATATAGGGGTAGAGTAATTTCATTTATAAGAAAATTTCTGGAAAGCCGTGGTTTTATCGAGGTCGAAACACCTTATCTTAACATAGCGCCTGAAATATCACCTGTACCGGATTTCGTAACCGAGCGACCGAGAAACTTTATGCCATTTCACTTAAGAATCACAAACACAGAGTACATGAGAAGGTTGATGGTAGCGGGTTTTGACGAAGTTTATCAAATTGGTAAATGTTTTAGAGATGAAAAGTCATCGTTTAAACACCATCCAGAATTTACACAACTGACTTTTGGTGTTGCTTATCAAAATTATAATTTCTTGATTGATCTAACAGAAGAACTCATTCACCAGGCTGCTGAAAAAATTGTAGGAAAAACAAAGTTTAATTTCAGAGGTCAGGAGATAGACTTGACACCGCCATGGAGAAGAATGACTATGAGAGAATCTATAGAAAAATTTGCTGGTATTGATATAGAAAAATATCCAAGCAATGAAGAGCTTTCTAAAAGGATGGAAGAAATGGGAATGAATCCACCACATGAATTTCTATTTAGTGGATTTTTGATAAGAAATGCTTTGATTGATAAGTTAGTTGAAGATTTTGTTGTTCCTCACATGGTTCAACCAACTTTTATAAAAGAGTATCCATACTGTTTGGGTGGTCCTGCTAAGGAGGTCGAAGGCAAATCAGGATACAAACAAAGGTGTGAAGTCTTTGTAGGAACAATGGAAATAGCTAATTACTCGACACCTCAAAACGACTTTAAAAAAGTAAAGATGTGGTATGATGAGACCTTACAACAGAAAATAGAAAGCGGTTGGAAGAATCAATTTTTAGATGAGGGTTATTTATTTGCTGTGAGTCATGGAATACAGCCTTGTGCTACGGGGGGTTTTGGAATCGACAGGCTTTTAATGTTGCTTTTAGAAAAAGATGATATAAAGGATGTAATTTTGTTTCCTGAAAAAGCGTAAAGGTGATAAAACAATGAAGTTAATAAAACCTCCAAAGTTAGAAAAGGGAGACACAATAGGTCTAGTTTCTCCATCAGAACCAATTTTTTTCCCTGAAAGATATGAAGGTGGTATAAAAGTTTTGAAAGAATTAGGATTTAAAGTCAAAGTTGGGAGACACACACTTAGAAACATAGGGTATATGGCTGGAACAGATCAAGAGAGGGCTGAAGATATAAATATGATGTTTAAAGATCCAGATGTTGATGCTATAATAACAACTACAGGAGGTAGCTCTGCAAACAGAGTTTTACCTCATATAGATTATGATGCTATAAGAGATAACCCTAAAATATTTTTAGGAATAAGTGACATAACCCCTTTGCTTCTTGGTATACATGCAAAAACAGGTTTAGTGACTTTTCATGGGCCATATTTACTTTATGGTATATGTAAAATGAGTCCATACAACAAAGAATATTTCTTAAAAGCCTTTACATCAACAGAACCTGTTGGAACAGTCAAAGAGGTTGCTCTAAGAAAAGTTTTGAAAGAGGGAAAAGCAAGTGGTAAATTAATAGGTGGAAACATGAGTGCAATGAGAACTCTTATTGGCACAGGATATGAACCCGATTGGAGTGACTCGATTTTCTTTTGGGAAGAGTATAAAACAGAACCGCACATCGTTGATCGTATGTTAATGCACTATAGACTGGTTGGAACTTTGGGTAAAATATCTGGCATGATATCGGGAAATTTAAATGCTTGCATTGAAAAAAAGTATGAAAGA
>Ga0315280_10003398_pt1 | contig 24546 bp, 19 predicted proteins | sample YL17G06_40_MG_FD_203697 | JGI IMG/M metagenome (GOLD analysis project Ga0315280, IMG submission 203697) | Sediment microbial communities from Yellowstone Lake, YNP, Wyoming, USA - YL17G06_40 | ecosystem: Environmental > Aquatic > Freshwater > Lake > Sediment | place: USA: Wyoming | collected... | reverse complement strand
CTTGGGTCAGCGACCGCAGCAGTTGCTCGCGTTGCCGAGAGGAGAGCTTGGGCGGTCGTCCCGGTCGGGGGCGGCGCTGCAATGCGGACCGGCCGCGGCGGCGATAGGCCTCCCGCCATTTCCAGACTGCCTGTCGGCTGACCCCCAGGCGGCGGGCGATTGCTGCCAAGGCGTGCCCGGACTTGAAGGCCTCGACGGCTTGGAGGCGACGCGCCTCCATGACTACCGCATCTCGTTTCCGCGATGGGTTGGCGCTCATGTCCCCAGTATAGCGCCAACCCGGCGAATGTCAATGTATTTATGCAGGAGTCTATAGGCCTTCTTTGCCTAGCGGTCGCAGCGTGCAGCGGTCTGTAGGGCGGGGCTTCCTCGCCCCGCCGAATCCGGCGCGCGTTGGAACGCGCGCCCCGCTAACTGGTGACCGCCCCGACAGACTCTTTGGAGCCAATGCCTCGCTGACTGCGCCGATTCCCAGTAATGCCTGACGGCACGCTAGTGCGGCGCGGCCTGCCCAGCCGGTAGGCGGACGGGACCAAGAACTGGCCGCGAATCTCCTCGTGTCCCCCGAAACCAGGGCGTCATCACCCGAGCGGCAAGAGACGGTGCCGAATGCCGCTCCGATCTACGACGCAGACCGACCGCGCGAGAACATGCTCGGGCAATCGGTCAAGCACGCGCCCGAGCAATTCCTCCATCTGCTGCTGCGTGTAATCGCCGCCGCGAAAGAGGATGATTCCCGGCGCTGTCTCATGGGACAGCGCCAATAGGTGTGGAAAGTCGGTGTCGGCCGTGATGACCACACGCGCTTCTGCCGCAGCTTGGTTGAGCAACTCGCGATCATCTGCCCGTTTGAGGCCGAGGGAACATGCGTGAACTGCATCGTGGCCGCGCTTGTTGAGCCAGGCAGCCAAGCGGGGGGAAAGCGGCATGTCCACCAGGAACCTCATCAAGCGAACTCGACGACTTCCTCTTCCGCCAATGCCGCCGCGTACGCGAGGGCCTCACGGATGTCCTCGGGCTCCAGATAAGGATACTCCGCCAGGATGGACTGCGCATCCTCGCCCGCAGCGAGCAGACCCAGCAAGCGCGACACCGGGAATCGCAGGCCGCGAACGCAGGGCTTGCCCGCCATGACATCCGGGCTAACAGTGATGCGCTCGAATCGCGTGGTTGGCATCCGCGTCTCCCCTCATTTCTTGGTCATTATAGCACGCAGGTGGCGAGATGCGGACGCATGCGGGGTTCCGATGTGGCAGCATCACCGCTTGCGCACGGGCGACGGCGGCTCCAGCGAGGCCGCCATCCTCTGCAGCTCGGTGGGCCTGATGTCGCCCATGAGCGCGTAGGCCATGGAGCCGCGTTGCCAGGTGAAGACGACGGCGTAGGATAGCTCGCGGCTGCCGCGCCGTGACTGCTGCGCGAGAGCCTGCGCTGGCGCCTGGAAGAACGAGATGGTATTGAGGCCATCGCTATAGCGCAGGTGGGCGGCGCGCTCGCCGTGCACCGGGACGACAGTGAGGCCCTTGAAGACATACCCGGTGGGCACGTAGCGCGGGTAGAGGGGCTTGAAGGCCAGGGCGCCGCGGTCGCCGGACTCGACGGCGCGGGGAGGTAAGAGCAGGCGCGCTTCCTCGGGGGAGACAGCCGGATCGATCTCGAACTGCTCGAATGCGGAGACGCTGATATCGTCCTGGCGCCAGTTGCGGAGCTCGGAGCGCAAGATGAAGCCGGTGGCGCGATCGAGCCACATGCGCTTGCTGGGATTGCCGGGGTGCTTGGGGCTGATGAGCAGCAGCATGCACTCGCGATTGGCGACCAGGGAGCTGGCGCCGACGCGCAACTCGTAATTGCGCTGGAGAAGGTCGAGCGAGTCGAACTCGGGCGCGGATGGGGCGTGGCGCCAGCGCTCGTCCGGCGCGGAACGGCGCCAGCGGTCGGCGCCGATCTGCAAGATGACGGTGCCGGCGAGTGACGGCGGCGAGAGATACTCGGTGCGCGTGGTGGCAGGGCGACGATGCAGGACGCGAGCGGTGGCGGTCATGGCGCGGCCGGGCAAGAAGGTGCGGGTGACGCGAGAGCCGCGATAGCTGTGGAGGCGCTCGGCCTCCTGAGCGCGGCGCAGCAGGTCCGCGCCGGTGGGCGCGGTTTGAACGCCGGTGGGCGCGGCTTGCGCGACCATGCCTGCGAGCGCGATGATTCCCAGCGCCGGCAGAGCTCGCGCAAGCAGCGTCACCGCCGCTGTCCTTCTTCGACGTGCGCGCGCACCATGAGCATGCCGTCGCGATCGCCGAACGGTTGGGCGCCGCGAAAGTCGGCGTATTCCATTAGCAGCGGGGCGACGTTGGCGCTGACCGCGGCCTGGGAGTTCGACCCGCCGGGGAGATTCCGCGCGAGATAGGCGCCGGCGCCGGCGATCGCTGCCGCCGCCGCGCCAGCGACCACGGCGCGGCGCAGGTAAAGCGCGGTGCGCCGCAGAGGCGCGCGGCGCAGCCGCCGGAACCGCTCCAGGCGCAGGGCGCTCATGGCTCGCGCCGCTAGGTTGTCAGGCGCGGGCCGGTCACCCAGCTCGCGCAGCCGCGAGCGCAGCGCCCGCAGCTCGGCCGCCTCGGCGCGACAGCGTGCGCACGACCACAGGTGCTGGTCGAGCTCCTGCGTGGCCGCCGAGTCTCTGGGCGCAGCTTCGCCTGGCGCCGCCATGATGAGTTCGTTAGCCAGTCGCCTGGCGCGGTTGCACTTCACTTCTCTGTTTCCTCCGACGGTGGCGCAAGACGCCGCCGCACCTCTTCGCGCGCGCGAAAGAGACGCGACTTGGTTGTGCCCACCGAGCAGCCGACGATGCGCGAGATCTCCTCGTGCGTCAGCCCTTCCACGTCATGCAGGATCAATGCGGCGCGCAGCTTGGTCGAGAGCCCGCCGATGGCGCGCGCCAGGTCGGCGCGAAGCTGCCGCCGCTCCGCCGCTTGCTCGGGGCCGAGCCCCTGGTCGCATTCCGCCAAGAGCAGGTCATCGTCCAGCGGCACGAGCGCGGCGTGGCTGCGCCGCCGGGTGTAATCCACGCACGCGTTGACGGCGATGCGATAGAGCCAGGTGGAGAACGCCGCCTGCCCGCGAAAGCTGCGCAGCGAGCGATAGGCTTTGAGGAAGATGTCCTGGGCCAGGTCGCTGGCGTCGTCGCTATTGGCGGCGAAGTTGGCGGCGATGCTATAGACGCGTCCTTGGTGGCGCGCGAGGATGACGCCGAAGGCTTCGAGATCGCCTTCGAGCACCCGGGCCACTAGCGCGGTGTCTGACGGCCACAAGGTGGCGTTCACCTCGGTTGCTGGTGGCTGCGGTATCAAGGTCGCCCTTCGCTCGCCCACGATCGCCACGCCGCCGCCAGCGCCCCATTGCCGCGGCTGGTCGCGGCGCGGGCCGCATCGGGGAAACGCCAGCGGCGCATGATATTGTGTATTCGCCACGGCTGGGTCTGTCACCTGTTATCGGCGCCTGCGCATGATTGGGGCAGCCAGCGCATCGGACGCGCCGAAGAGTTCCCGGCGCTACCCGCCGCCTGGCTCAATGCATCACCTCCCGCCTCGAACAAGACTTAGACGCGGCGGCGCGGGAAAGGGTTTCCTTGAGCGCCAACCGACGGCTGCCGGCGAAGACCGGACCGATGGTCGGCGGCGAGGGCAGAGAGGCTGTGACCTTCTTTGACGGGTACGTCGTTGTGGGAGCCGGGCTATACGGGCGGTAATTCCTCTTCACCATGCCGCTGCCGCCACCAGCGGTCGAGAATCGCGGGAAAGGCGACGAGGGCGGCGTAATACCCAACCGCGGCTGGCGGCGACAGGGGGCGCGCCTCGAATGACGCGTACGGAAGGTTTGACGCGAAGTAGGTAAACCGCACCGCGGCGAGCAGCAACGGCGCGTTCACATAGTTGACCATGGTCGCCAGGGGCGCGCTGATGGAGCCAAGGACGCAGACCGCAATGCCCGATGCGAGCAGAAAACCCGTGACCGGGATGACGAAGAGATTGGCGACGAAGCCCACGGGCGATATGTAGCGGAAACTCGCGGCCATAAGAGGCAGCACCGCGAGCTGGGCGGACACGGTGGCGCCAAGGATGACGGCCAGCCAGCGCGGCAAGGGTCGCAGCCAGCGCATGAGCTTGGGCCCGAGGTAGGCGAGGCCGAGCACCGCGGCCAGCGACAACTGCAAGCCGACGTCGAACAGCCCCTCGGGGTGCACGGTGAGCAATGCCAGAGCGGCGATGGCGATGATGGTGTAACGGTCGAACTCGAGCGCGTGCTCGTCGGCGACGCGCTTGGTCTGGCGGAGCATGAGACCCAAGGCGACCACGGCGCCCATGATCGCGGCGCGCGCCACCGGGCGCCCGCCCTCGGTGAAGAGCGCGTAGATGGCGATCAGCGCGAGCACCAGGCCAAGGGTGGCGTGTGCGGGCAGCGGCGCGATTCGGCCATGCGGGCCGGCCGGCGCGCCATAGCGGCGGCGACGAAGATAAATGGCGACGACACCTGGCGCATAGACGATCGCGAACAGCAGGGATATCTGCGAGCCGGAGACGACCAGCACGTGCACCACGCCGGCGCCGCGGAAGGCGTTCATGACTTCGGGCGGCAGGGGATTGGCCTTGGCGCCGAAGACGATGCTGCCCAGCAGCGCGCCCAGCGCGTCGCGGTAGGGGCCGGGCATGGTCTCGCGCATGATGCGGGCAACGTGCTCGCGAAATGCGATGCCGGCGCGCGCGAGCGGGCCGAGCCGCGCGGCGCCGAGACGCTCGACGAGGCGCGGGTCACGGACGTAAGCCAGCGCGGTCATGCCGGCCGCCGCGACTGCGCCGCGGCGCGTGATCTCGCCCGGGTTGGCTGCCTGGCGCGGAGCGTAGATGACGCCGGTGAAGCGCACCATATCGCCGCGGTCGAGCGGCGCCTTCGAGATGCAGGTCAGCCAGACGCGACCACGCGCCGGCGAACGCGCGCCGGTGGCGGGGTTGACCCCGCCCGTAACGTCCACCGCCATGCTCAGGCTGGAGCCGAAGCGGCGGGGCTCGCTGACAATGACGCCATCGAGCGTGCGCGCGGTGCGCGCGAAGGTACAGACGTCGCCCGCGCCCTTGACCTGAGAGAGGGAATAAGCAAACCCGCCGGCGAGACCGGCGACAAACAGGACCAGGGTCGCCGCCACCCGGCTGCGACGCAAAGCGAGCAGAATCGTCATCGCCGCGACCGCGCCCATCGCTGCCAGCATCCACAACGGCGGGACATCGTATCGCGCCCCCGTCCATATGCCCACCGCGAAGAGCGCCACCGCGCAGCCGAGCGGGCGCCGGCGGATTTCCTCCATCGCCGACACGAGCAGGCTGGAACCAACGGCGTTGGGTTGGCAGTGGAAACGGTCAATGGTATCGGGAGCGTCAACCATCGCCTTGCCTGGCCAGCCATTCCTCGCGCGTGATTTCGAGGTCTATCTCCGCAAACGTCTGGCCGTCGCGGCTGACCTGATCGGGAACGCGGCGGATGACCTTCATGCCGCAGGCCTGAAACATGCGCCGGCTGCGCTCGTTGAACTCAAACACAAACACGCCCACCCGGTCGGCAGTAAGCGTCTCGAAGGCATGGCGCAGCAGCAGCCGCACCGCGCGCCGGCCGTAGCCCCGGCCCCAGTACTGCTTTTCGCCGATCGTGATGTCAATGCGCCAGGCGCGGTCGGGCGGCTGCTTCATTGCGCGCTCCATGTTCATGCGTTCCAGCCAGGTCTCGCCGATGACTTTGCCGTCGCTAATCTCGATGATGAACGGCAGCGCGTCCCACTTCTCGACCGCTCCGCGATAGATGCCCTCGATATCCTGGCGGCTGTAGTGCGGATTCTCGGCACCCTCGTCATAGTACATAACCTCGGGATCGGCGAACCAGCGCGCGACGATGTCAAAGTCGGCCTCGGCAAACGGGCACAGGCGCACGCAGTCATCAGCGAGATGGACATCGTGAGTGGGCAGGCGCATACTGACTTTCCGACCCAAAGCATCAGCAAGAAGACTATAGAGTGTTTGGCATTAGCGGAGGGCCGCTGATGCCCAAACACTCTTCCGGACGAGGTTCTTTATGTGCGCACCGAAGCCCACGAGTCATTCCGATAATGCAAGAACCTCGATAGTTGTGTAATTCCCCCCGGCGCCGCGGTTCCCTGTTGCGAGAGGCGAAGACCGCCCCGATGTTGAAAGCACAGTTGATGCATTGGTAGCGCAGCCGTCTCGGCTGCGAGTCGCTGGCGAAGACCGCCCCAATGTCGAGAGCGGAATTGACCGGGGTGGGTCGGGCGAAAGGAGGGTAACCATGCTCGCCGGCAGCGCGAAGGTGGACATCACGCCGCCCGTGGGCGCGTCGCTCGCTGGCTACTTTCACGACCGGCGCGCGAGCGGGGTGGCCGACCCGCTGTACGCCAAGGCACTGGTTGCCGGCAGTGATGACGAGGCGGTAGCGCTCGTGGCGCTGGACCTCATCGGTCTGCGCCGGGCCGAAGTCGAGCAGACGCGGCGCCGGGCGCACGAGTTGTGCGGCATCCGCCCCGAACGGGTCATGATCGCGTGCACGCATACGCATCTCGGCCCGGTGACGATTCACCTGTTCCAGAGCCCGTGCGATCTCGACTGGCTCGCGACCGTGCCCGAAAAGGGGGCGGAAGCCATCGCGCAAGCGTGGCGAGCGCGGCGCGACCACAAGTTCGCCATCGCTACCGGCCGTGTCGAGACGATCTCCTTCAACCGCCGCTTCTGGATGACGAGCGGGGTGGTAGAGACCAACCCGGGGCGGCTCAACCCCGACATCGTGCGTCCCGCGGGGCCGATTGACCCGGAGGTCGGGGTACTGGTGTGGGGCGAATGCGACAAGCCGGAGGTGGTGCTCGTCAACTTCACATGCCACCTCGATACCATCGGCGGGGACGTCATCTCGGCCGACTACCCGGCGTACATGGCCGCCAACCTTCGCGCCGCGCTGGGGGATGTGGGCGTGATATTCATCAATGGCGCGTTCGGCGACATCAACCACATTGATGTGCACGATGCGCACCCGCGGTCGGGCATCGAGCAGGCGAAATGGATGGGCGAGGTGCTGGCGGCCGAAGTCTTGCGCACGCTTGCCGGCGCGGGCGCCCGCGAAGCGGGCCCGAGCGCGACCGAGACCGTCGATGAGCGGCACCGCCGGCTCGATGTTCCATCGCGGCCGCTCGCTGCCGAGGTGATCGAGGCCGCTCAGCGCGAGCTGGAGGCGGCTGCGCCGGCAGGCGAGACGAACGCGGCGCAGATGTATGCGCGCGAAGTGGTGCTGCTTGCCGAGTCGGCGAGGCCGACGGTAGTTGCCGAGGTTCAGGCGCTGCGGCTCGGCGATGCGGTGTTTGTCGGACTGCCTGGAGAGCCGTTTGTCGAACTGGGGTTGAGACTGAAGCGCGGCTCGCCTTTTGCGCACACGTATATCGCCGGGCTGGCGAATGGTTGCGAGGGATACATTCCCACGCGCGCGGCATTCGCCGAAGGCGGGTACGAGGTGCGAACCGCGCGGTCGAGCAAGCTGCATCCGGAGGCCGGGGACGTGATGGTGCGGGCGGGGGCCGAACTACTCGCGGAGCTGCGGCAGGCGGGGTAGCGACGCTACTGGATCAGCGCGCGGCGGGCTCGCGACTGTCGTAGGCGACCGGCGCCGTGGACGGAATGAACTCTATCCTGGCAGCTCTTGGCCCAGCCCGTCCCGCGCGCCGTTGGAGCCCAACCACCAGCACCGCGCGTTCGACGTGGTGTTCTCCTGGAGGCTCCTCCAGGAAGTCCCTAACATCTTCGGGCAAGGCGCAACGTCCGATCTCCCGTACTCGATCATTGTCGATCATGTAACGGACGTACGTCTTCACCGCATCCTTGAGTGCCTCCCTCGTCTGGTCAACGGTGGGGCGACAAGATGCGAGGTTGAGCTCGACCGCCAACGCGGCCCATTGATCGCCTTCCTGCCTGAGCAAAACGTCAGCGGAAGTGCCAGTTTATCCATGCGGCTTGCTCTGGGTCGCTGTGGTTCGGCATTATAACATGTTTGCCCCGGCGGGGGCATCGGACCAGCCACGATGACGCGGGTGAATCGCCAGCGATGTCTTGATTGTCTCGCGCGCCGCAGGAAGGTCGCTGCCAGGCAGCGTATAGGGAATGTCAATAGACAATCAGCCTGGAGCAGAACCATGAACCTGTTTGAGCCGTTCAGCACCGACAAGCTGCCGCGCCCGAAGGGGCCGTACTCGCAGGCGGTCAAAGCCGGCGGCTTCCTTTTCGTCTCGGGGATGGCGGCGTTGGATGCGCAGACCGGCCAGCCGGTCATGGGGCCCGTCGAGGAGCAGGTGCGCGTTACCCTGGGCAACCTCAAGACGCTGCTTGAGGAGGCAGGAGCCTCGCTGCGCCAGGTGGTCAAGACGACGGTCTACCTCGCGGACATGGAGGACTTCCAGGCAATGAACGAGGCGTACGCGACGTTCTTCCCCGACAATCCGCCGGCGCGCACCACCATCGAGGCGGCGCGGCTGCCGATGGATTTCCTGGTGGAGATCGACGCCATAGCGTCGCTAGAAGGCTAGCCGAAAAGCCTCACAGCCGGGCCAAATTCAGGCGCAGTCACGCACGATCGGGAGCCTCGCGCGGCCGAAGATCGGACTTTTCGGCCGCGTCGCTGGGGGAGTGACGTGCGCCCCGCATAGGCCCAACCGCGGGTATACCGTAGGAGACCGGTGGACCGCCAAGAGTTCGGATCAGTAGGACTAACCCCTCCCCCTTCCAGGGGGAGGTTTACGCGCCCCGGGCGGGACGAAGGTGGGGGTGAAGTGATGTGTCCGCACCCCACCTAAGGTTCACCCGCCTTTGGAGGGCGGGCAAGCCTCACCCCCCCTCTCCCTCCGAGAGGGAGAGGGGTTGGGGGGCAATCTTGCCACCGCAACGAAAACGGTGATACCCGTGGAGCCGGGCATCGTGATTGAGAACGCGACACCGTCATACATCGGCCTCGCCGAGAGCGGCGAGCTGAAGCGGCGGGCCGAGATGGCGCGCGAGATGCTGGCGGACTGCAATGTGTGTGCGCGCTACTGCCGCGTGAACCGGCTGCGCGGCGAGCAGGGCGCGTGCCGCACCGGTAAGGACGCGCTGGTCTCCAGCTACGGCCCGCATTTTGGCGAGGAATCGCCGCTGGTCGGGTCGGGCGGCTCGGGCACGATCTTCTTCACCAACTGCAACCTGAAATGCATCTTCTGTCAGAACTATGACATCAGCCAGGAGGGGCAGGGCAAAGTCGCAACGCCCGAGACGCTGGTGGCGGTGATGCTGTCGCTGCAAGCGCAGGGCTGCCATAACATCAATTTCGTCAGTCCCAGCCACCAGCCGCCGGCGATTCTGGGGGCGCTGGTTGCGGCGGCCGCGAAAGGGCTGCGCCTGCCACTGGTTTATAACACCGGCGGCTACGATAGCCCGGAGACGCTGGGGCTGTTGGACGGAGTCGTCGATATCTACATGCCGGACTGCAAGTATGCCGACGATGCGACGGCGCTGCGGCTGTCGGGGGTGCGCGACTACTGGCAGGTCAACCGCGCGGCGCTGCGGGAGATGCACCGGCAGGTCGGCGACCTGAAGCTGGACGGGCGCGGCATCGCCTATCGCGGGCTGCTGGTGCGGCACCTGGTGCTGCCGAACGATCTGTCGGGCACGCGCCAGGTGATGGAGTTCCTGGCGTCGCTGAGCGCAGACACTTACGTTAACGTGATGGCGCAGTACCGGCCGTGCTATGCGGCGGCGGGGGTGCCGGAGATCAACCGCCGCATCACGTCGCAGGAATATGACCGCGCGGCGCAGGCCGCGCTGGCAGCGGGACTGCACCGGCTGGATGAGCGTTACCACTTATTCTGATTGATGGGCCGCGGCAGAGGCCACGCGAATGCGGGCGCCGCTTCTGTCCCGGACTCAGAAAGGACTGGATACAGCCGTGAGTGAGACGCCGACTGCGCCGCGCGGGGCGGGCCTGACGCGCAACGTTGTGGTGCTGGGCATCGTCAGCCTGCTGACTGACATCAGCAGCGAGATGACGAACACGCTGCTGCCGCTGTTTCTCCAGTTCGACCTCGGGGTGCGAACCGCGGTCATTGGGTTGATCGAAGGTTTCGCCGAGACGACCGCCGGCAGCACGCGGCTGTTTTCGGGATGGTTCAGCGACCGGCTGGGCAAGCGCAAGGGGCTGACGATCGTCGGCTACGGCCTGTCGGCGGTGAGCAAGCCATTTCTCTACTTCGCCACGGTGTGGGGCACGGTGTTCGGCGTGCGGTTCTCCGATCGGCTGGGCAAGGGGATCCGCACCGCGCCGCGCGATGCGCTGATCGCTGACTCCAGCGCAGCCGACAAGCGCGGGCTGAGCTTTGGGTTCCACCGCGCGATGGACAGCGCGGGCGCCGCGATCGGGCTGACCGCGGCGGCGGCGATCATCTACGTCCTGCAAAAGAACTCGCTGACCTTGCTGCCGGGGGTCTATCGCGCCCTGGTGCTGTGGGCGATGATCCCGGGGTTCCTGGGGGTTGCGGTGCTGTGGCTGTTCACGCGCGAGATCGCCCGCCGGCGCGACCCGAATGCGAAACCGCCGAAGCTGTCCTTTCGCGACCTCGACATACGCTTCAAGCTCTTCATCGCCATCGTCGTCGTCTTCACGCTCGGCAACTCCAGCGATGCCTTCCTGGTGCTGCGCGCGCAGAATGTCGGGTTGTCGGTGTTCCACATCGCATTGGTATTGATCCTGTTCAACGCGGTCTACACCGTGATCGCGACGCCGGCGGGCGCGCTGTCGGACAAGTGGGGGCGAACGCGAGTGATCGCCGTTGGGTGGCTGCTCTACGGCCTGGTCTATCTCGGCTTCGCGCTGGCGCGCGCGGGCTGGCATATCTGGGCGCTGTATGCGTTGTACGGCGCCTATTACGGCATCACCGAGGGCACGGCGCGAGCGCTGGTGGGCGACGTGGTGCGCGAGGACCAGCGTGGCACCGCCTATGGCATCTACAATGCGGCGGTGGCGCTGACGGTGCTGCCGGCGAGTATCATCGCCGGCGTGCTGTGGCAAGGGATTGGCCCCTACCACTGGGAGCACCCGTCGGCGCCATTTTACTTCGGGGCGGCGATGTCGCTGCTGGCGCTGCTGCTGCTTGTGGCGTGGCTGCCGACGGCGCGGATCGGCGCGCCGCAATCAAGCGAGTCAAAGCCTTGACTGACCTTCCCAAGAGCAGCGCCAGAGAGCCGCTCGCCTTCGACGCGGAAAAGGTTCTGGGGCCGCACGGGCCGCTCGCGCGCGGTCTGCGCGGCTACGAGTTCCGCCGGCCGCAGGTGGAGATGGCGGCGCTGGTGTGGGAGGGCATCAACGCCGGCCGCCACGTGATCGTCGAAGCCGGCACCGGCACCGGCAAGTCGCTGGCGTATCTCCTGCCCGCGCTGCACGCGGGGCGGGCGGCGCTGGTGAGCACGTACACCATCAACCTCCAAGAGCAGCTTTTGCGGCATGACCTGCCGCTGCTGCGCAAGTGCCTCGGCCTCGACTTTCGCGCGGTGCTGATGAAAGGACGCGGCAATTTCATCTGCCGCCGCAAGGTGGCGCAGCTTTCGGGCGACCGCGAGCAGCGCACGCTGTTCGAGAGCGGCGACGACGCGCGCCAGTTCCACGACCTGGCGGCGTGGTGCGCGGTGACCGAGACCGGGGACAAGGCCGAGCTGGACTTCGTGCCGCGCGCGAGCCTCTGGGCCGAGGTCGCCAGCGCGGCGGATGATTGTCACCGCTGGAAATGCAAGCACCGCGCATCGTGCTTCTACTATCGCGCGCGGGCGCAGATGGAGCAGGCTGACCTCGTCGTCTGCAATCACGCCCTGTTCATGGCCAACTTGCAGCTCACGACAATCGACCCCGAGCGCGGCGTGCTGGGCCCGCGCGAGGTGCTGGTTTTCGACGAAGCGCACCACCTCGCCGATGTCGCGGCGAATGCGCTCGGCCTCACCTTCAGCAATTACCGGGTGGTGGATTTCGCGCGCCGGGCGCGGCATCTCTTCGGCCGCGCGGAAGGCGCGGCGGAGGTCGCCGCCGATTTCGACGAGGCAGCGCAGCGACTCGAGATCGCCAATGCCGAGCTCTTCGAGCGCTTCCCTGCGATCACGCGCGATCGCATCAGGCTCGAGGAGCTGGGAGCGGAGGCCATCGCGCAGGCGCGTGCCGCGGCCGACGAGACCTGCGATCGCTCGAAAACCGCGGCGGCGATTCTGCGCCAGTCCGGCCTTGACGGCGAGGACAAGGAGACGGCGCTCAACCTGGCGCAGCGCGCGGAGACGATGGCGCAGGAGCTGGGGGCGCTGTTCGATCTGGGGCCCGATTTCGCGAGCTGGGTGGAGGTTGCGATCGGCCGCCGGCAGGCGCGCTGCACGCTGCACCGGCACCCGGTGGACGTGGCGCCGGAGCTCGCGGCGGGCATCTTCGAGCAGCCGGCGGTGCGCACGGCCATCCTGACCTCGGCGACGCTGGCGGTGGGCAACAGCTTCGCTTTCATGCGCCGCCAGCTCGGGATCGCCGACGCGGCGGAGCTGATCGCGCCCTCGCCGTTCGACTATCGGGCGCAGTGCATGGCCTATGCGCCGGCCGACATGGTCTCGCCCGAATCCGCCGATTTTCCCGCCGAGCTGGTGGCGCGGGTCGAGCGCATCCTGCGCGCGACGCAGGGGCGCGCATTTGTGCTTTTCACCTCCTACCGCTTGCTGGACGAGATCGCCGGGCGGCTGGCGGGGCGGCTGCCCTACCCGCTGCTGCGCCAGGGCGAGATGCCGAAGTGGAAGCTGCTGGAGAAGTTCAAGCAGACGCCCGGGGCGGTGCTGATGGCGACCGATTCGTTCTGGGAGGGGGTGGATGTGCGCGGCGAGCAGTTGAGCTGCTTGATCATCACGCGGCTGCCGTTTGCGGTGCCGGAGGAGCCGCTGGAGCAGGCGCGGGTGGAGCGCATCGAGGCGCAGGGAGGCAACGCTTTCCGCGAATACTCGCTGCCGCGGGCGGTGCTAAAGCTCAAGCAGGGGTTCGGGCGGCTGATTCGCACCGGCAGCGACCGCGGGCTGTTTTGCGTGCTCGATTCGCGGATTCGGTCGAAGAGCTACGGGCGATGGTTCGCGGCGAGCCTGCCCGAGATGCAAGAGGTCTCCGCGCCGGAGCAGGCAGAGGAGTTTCTCGCCACGACGAAGGGCGGGGAGGAATCCGTCCCCGGCGAGCCGGGCCACATTCGTGCGCGCGGCAGGCGGGCGCTGGAAGCGCGAGCCCGCAGGCGATCGCGACAAGCATAGCGTCAGACGACGCGCCTGTATGTTGATCGCTATGACCGCACATGCTTGCAATCGCTCGCTCGTGTGGTATAATCAACGTGGGATGCTGGCAGGGGTTGAGGCGCCACGGGCAGGAGTGCCCGTGCTCCAGCCGTGCCACAGCGATGACGGTGATGAAGACGACAGTGATAGCGGCCGCGCTGACCTGCGCGGTCATTTTGCTCGCGGGCGCCGCAGGGGCTGAGTCATTCCAGCCCACGAGCGTCGACATGAGCGACGCGCTCGTCGGCCTCGGAGGCAGCGGCCCGTATGTGCTGAGCTGGAACAACATCGCCGTCGGCAGCGAATCGGTCGAGGTCAACGGCGTGCCGCTGCTGCGCGGTATCGACTACAGCGTCGACTATACGCGCGGCACCATCACCTTCGCCCACGCCCTGAGCGCCAACAGCGGCGCGCGCATCGCGTACCTGCGTCAGCCCGGCCAGTCGCGCCCGAACGAGCAGCCGGTCGAGCTGCCGGCGGCCATACCGCTGGGGAGCCTTGCCGGCGCCGACCTGTCGCTCGCCCTGCGCTTTCAGCAGCAGCCGGCGCAAGCGCCGAGCGGCGTTTACGGCCTGCGCGCAGGTCGCAGCGGCGCGACCAAGGTTGACGCCGCCCTCTTCTTCAGCACCATCGCCGGCAGCGACGGGCGCAGCGAAGGCGGCAGCCATCGCGCCGCCGGCTGGCGCATCGGCGCCCAGCGCAGCTACTCCCAACTCGATCTCGCGGCCTCGCTCACCCGCGCGGAGCAGGGCTTCACCGCGCCCAACGACTTGCCGGCGCCAGCCGGCATGCAGACCCTCAATGTCGCCGCGAACTATCGCGCCACGCCGAAGGTGACCGCCACCGCGTCGCTCACCAACGCCGAGAACATCGCCAGCCCGGACCGCGCGACGACGCAGACGCACGCGTATGGGCTGGCAGCCAGGCCCTTGGCCGGGGCGGACGTCTCCATCACGCGCAGCGAAGTGGATGCGACGTCGGCTGCGGGTTCGACCTCGACGATCACCGACAACGCGCAGGCGAATCTCGCCGTCGGCAGCGCCAGGGCGTCGGCGAGCTACCAGCAGACCGTAGCCGCCGGCGTGCGCAGCGAGGCGCAGTCGTTGAGCCTGGCGTCGAAGCTGGGCCGCGGTCTCAACCTGACGGCGTCGCACTCCGAGGCCAGCTCCGCCAGCTCGCGTCAGAGCGGCTCGGAGGTCGGGCTCGACATCGCGGCCTGGCGCCAGGCGCGGCTGAAAGCGATCGCCGGGGCGCGGCGCGGCGACGAGTTCCAGGATTATCGCGGGGTCGAGGCGACGCTTCAGCCAGGGTCGGCGCTTACCCTGAGCGGCGCATACAAGCAGCGCGATTACCGCCACCACGGGCTCGACACGCGGCGCGCGGCGATCACGCTCTCGCCCATCAAGCGGTTCCAGGTCGGCGGGGAATACGCGCAGAATCCCGAGGACCCGGCGGGCAACGTGCAGCAAGCAACGAGCACCAAGGTCAGCGTGGGTACGCAGTTGGGCCTCGTGGGGTTGACGGGCAGCGTCGCGCGGCAGGTGGCGGCCGCGGGCGACGAGCAGCGCGCGGGCGAGGTGCGGGTGTCGCTCAGCATCGCCGCGGCGCACAGCCTCTACACCGGTTACCGGCAGACCCAGACCCTACCCTTGAGCGGCGCCGCGGCGGGCGAGAGCGATGTCTATCTGCTCGGGTACAACTACTCCGTGGGGGGCGACTTCAGCCTCTCGCTCGAGGGGCAGATGCAGCGCGACCGCGACCTCCAGCAGCTTCGCATGACCACGCAGCAGACCGCAAATGCGAAGTTGAACTGGCGGTTCTAGCCGGAATTATGCGTCGCCCAGCCAAAGTGTCATTCCGAGCGCAGCGAGGAATCCCCTATCGCCCCGGAGCAACCCCGATAGGGGACCCCTCGCGTTGCTCGGGGTGACATCACTCGTTAGGCGAGCGCATCACGCTCTACGCGCATAATTCGGGCTGGTCGCTCACCGACCGGCAGACGCCGGCCCTACTCTCAGCATTCCCGCAGGCTCTCCGCGCTTACGGGCACTTGCGGTTGACGCGCGCGTCGGTGCCGCGTGCGCAGGGAATCAGCCCTGTGCCGGGGAATGATCTGGGGTCGGGGAGGTCTGTGCGCCCCACGCCGTCAGCCCGGACGAACACGAGGTTGACGGCATTATTGCCCCGATCGCGAGTGAGATCCCTTGGCGCGCCCGCAGCCCAGGACAACTCCCAAAGTGGTGGTCATCGGCCTCGACGGGGCGACACCCGAAGTCGTGGATGCGCTGCTGGCAGAGGGCGCGCTGCCAAACCTCGCGTCGTTGATCAGCCGCGGAATCCGAACCCCCGCGCGGTCGGTCATACCGAGCAATAGCTGGGCAGCGTGGCCCTCGATGATGACCGGCAGATGCCCGGGCAAGCACGGCGTGTTTCACTGCTATCGCCGCGAGGGTTACAGCGAACGGATCATCGGCCACAGCGACATCGGCGTCGAGACGTTCTGGGAAACGCTCAGCCGGCACGGGCTGCGCGTCGGCATGATCGGCGTCCCCGTAACCTATCCGCCGCCGCGGATAGACGGCGCGCTGATCGCGGGCGTACCCATGCCGCCGGGCACGCATACCTATCCCGCCCGGCTGGCCGATGACATGTACCTGGCGGCGTCGGGCTATCCGCCTTCGTCGTCGGCGTCAGATTGGGGCCGGATCCTGCTGCTGCGCGGGCCGGGCGCGCTGGCGCGCCACGTCGAGCACTGCTTCGATGTCGCGCTGCGCGCAACGCTATACCTGCTGCGCCGGGATGCGTGGGATGCATTCGTGTGCGTGTTTGGCGATCTCGACCGCGTGCAGCAGAGCGTGCCCTGGCCGCAAGACGCCGCCAACGGCGATGCTGCATGGCGCCGCGCGCTGCTGGCGCGCTGCTATCGGAAGGCCGACAGCGTGGTGGGCGAAATCGTCGCCGCGGTGGGCGACGCCGCGGCGATCGCGCTAGTGTCAACTCACGGCGTGGGCGAGAACCGCAGGACGTTCTACCTCAACCACTGGCTGTCGGACCAGGGTTGGCTGGCGCTCAACGGGCGGGCAAGGAGGCGATTGCGTGTCGCGCGGGGCACGGTGGACCAGACTTGCGGCGCAGTGGGCTACGAGTTGTCGGGGATTTTCGGGGCGCTGCCATTGTGGCTGCCATGGTTGGAGCGCACGCCATCGCTGGGGTTGATCGATTGGAGCCGGACGCGGGTCTCGGCGGCAAGCGCGGATCTCGATGGCCTCTACCTTAACGTTCGCGGCCGAGAGCCGCATGGCATCGTCGAGCCGGGCGCCGAGTACGAGGAGATCCGCGGCGCGCTGATCGCGATGTTGAGCCAGGTGCGCGACCCCGACCACGGCGAGAGAATCGTGGCCTGGGCGCGCCGCCGCGAGGAGGTCTTTCGCGGGCCTTATCTCGACCGCGCGCCGGACGTGGTTTACGGGACGCGCGACGACGCCTACCCCGAGAGCGGCAGGATCGACGCGTCCTGCGCTCTGGACGCCGGCGCGCCGAGCCGCGCCGGCGGGCAGCGGCCAGAGGGGATGTTGGTGCTGGCGGGGGCGGCGGTCAAGCGCCAGGCCGAGGTGGCCGAATGCCGAATCGTGGACGTGGCGCCAACCCTGCTGCACGTGCTGGGCGCGCCCATCGCCGACGATATTGACGGCCGCGTGTTGACCGATGCCCTGGATGAGGATTACCTGCGGCGCGGTGACAGCGAACCCGCCGCGGCGCCGCCCCCGCCGGACGATGGCGCGGGCTATTCGGCGCAGGAGCAACGCGCAGTCGAGGAGCGGCTGCGCGCGCTGGGGTACATGTAGCGCACGTCGTCCTGGTTCCCGCGAACCAATGATGCGCCGGTCCGCAAGCTCTGGTCCCGTCGTCACCACCATGCACCGAAGCGCACCGAGGGTGGTCAAGAACACCGCGGCGCAGATCGTATCGCGCGGGATCGAAGGCGCGACCAACGTCGCGGTGGCGATCCTGCTGGCGCGCGTCCTCGGCGCCGGCCCGCTGGGTGGGTTCACCTATCTCAGCAACTACGGCTCGCTGTTCATCTTCCTGGGCACGCTGGGGCTCAACCTGCTGATGGCGCGCGAGGTGGCGCGATGCCGCGGCGAGGCGCGGCGCTATCTCTCCAACGCCCTGGGCATGGGCCTGGCGCTGGCGCTGATCACCCTGGGGGCGCAGGTGGGCATCATCCGCCTCGTGTCATCGGACCCGCTGGCACGCAAAGGCGTCTATCTGGCGGCGGCGTTCACCATCTTCCATTCCGGGGAGCTGTTATTCGTCGGCGTCTTCTACGCCCTGGAGCGCATGGAGCTCGAGACGCTGGGGATCATGATCGAGAAGACGGCGTTGCTGGCGGCGGTGTTCGCGCTGATGCGCAGCGGAGGTGGCGTGCTCGCCGTTCTGGCGGCGTTCGCTGGCGCCAAGGCGCTGCTGTGCGTCGTGTACCTTGCGGTATCGCGGCGGCTGGTGGGTTTTCCGCGCCCGGCATTCGATCTGACGATGTGGCGGCACCTGGCCGCCGAGGGCTGGCCCTTCAGCTTGAACCTGCTGCTGACTGCGGTGTACTTTCAAGCCTACGTCGTCGTGCTGCTGGCGATCATGGTCTCGGATGAGTCGGCGGGATACTTCCGCGCCGGCTCGATCGTCGCGCTCGGCCTGCCGCTGGTCGCGGCGGGGCTTAACAACGCGCTGCTGCCGCTGATGGCGCGCGCCCACCCCGATCGGCGCGAGGCTTTCGAGCTCGGTCTGGAGCGGTCGTTGACGGCGCTGTCATTGCTCGGATTGCCGAGCGCGGCGGGGCTGATCGCTTTGGGGCCGCCACTGGTGCGTGGGCTGTTCGGGCCGCATTTTGCGCCGGCGGTGCTGTGCTTTCAGCTTCTGGCCATCACGGTGCCGCTGAAGTTCGCGGCCAGCACCATCGGCACCGGGCTCACCGCCGCCAATCGCCAGCCGGCACGCACCTTCGCCGCCGGCCTCGGCGCGGCGCTGGGAGTTGGCCTCAACTTCGCGCTCATCCCGCGCTTCGCGCACAATGGCGCCGCGGTCGCCGCGGTGGCCGGCGATGTCGCGATCCTCGCGCTGAGCTACGGCTACCTGCGCCGCACCGGCTATCGGCTGGCGGTGGCGAGATTGAGCCTGCGTCCGGCGCTTGCCACAGCGATCATGGGGATCGGTCTGTGGTTCGCGCGCGGGGCCAGCCTGGGGCTGACCGTACCGCTGGGCATCGCGCTCTTCGTCGCCGCCGCATATGGCGTGAGGGCGATCAAGCGATCGGATCTCGAGTGGCTGCGGCAGGCGTTCGCGCCAATGCCGGTGGAGAAGGAACAAACCGCCGATGAACGCCGATAGTGAGCGGTCCTGTGCCGGCGCCGCGGCAATCGTCACTTTTGCCGAACGATTGCGTCCAGAACATCGGTGAGCTGTTTGGGGAGGCCCGGGGCGGCGCGAAGAACCGCGAGGTCGCCCTCGAGCTTCAGACGCGTCTCGCCATCGGATGCCCATACCACGAGTGTTGTCGGCTTCTGCCCGGCGCCTTCGACGGTGAGCTTGACTATCCCGCGGACAGGAAGCATCAACTCCGCGAACTCGCCGACGAAGCTCTCCGCGCGCACGTGCTCGATGATCGAAAGCAGTTGCTGCATGCGTTCGGCATTGGCGGCGCGCCTGGTCGGCTGCATCAGCCGCCATTTCGTCCCGTCGCGCTTCAGCACAACGGTCTTGTCGTTGTAGGCGGCGCGGATGGCGCTGATCGCGCCGGGCTCGTAGGACAGCAGTGTCAGGTTGCGCAGGTCGTTGGCGCTGGCCGGCAGGCGCGTCAGGATGTCGGCTGGCGCCTGGTAGATGGTGCTGTCGCCTGCCTTGACGTAGATGCGGTTCGTGCCGGCCGTCCCCCCGAACATCAGCCGCACCGGCTGCTTGCGGTGGGCGTGGTATATGGTCACCGCGGCGCGCAGCGGCTCCAGGCCGTAGCTCGCCAGCGGCCCGGGATGATCCACGAACCCCTGCGCGCGCAAGCCCGACAAAGCCCACAGCAGGTCCTCGATCTTCTGTGCATCAGCTTCTAGCGGCCGCGGCGACGAGAGCTGCCATCGCTTGTCGCCGACCCGCTGCACTTCGAATCGCTGCTGGCCGCGCAGGATCGCGATGCGCTGCGCGTCATCGGCATCAATCGTTGCGATCTCCTTCGAGCGCAGGTCGGCCAGCGTCTTGTTGACCGAATCGAGCGCTGATTTTGGCACCGCCATGACCGCCGGATCAACGCTGTTCTTCGCGTAAACCTCGCCGCCGCCCGTATCCGCGCCGAAGGCGAGCCGACGCTCCCCGCGGCGCGAGCGGACCTTGACCATCAGCCGCGGCCGGTCGAGGCCGTAACGGGAAAGGTCCGCAGCGCGTTCGGAGGCGAAGCGGCTGGCCTCGACGCTCTCCAACGATGCGAGGAGACCGTCAACCGCGGCGCTGTCGGCGGCGGCCGCGATTGGGGTCGCGATGCGCCATGCGCTTCGGCTCCTATCCAGCGTCAGCGCAGCTGCACCTCGGGTGAGAGTGATGCGAGAGACACCGGCGCGGTCAAACGGCAGCGCGGTGCGGTCGCGCAGCGCCGCGGCGCCGGCGGCCGCGTCGTCGAGCAGCGCGACGTCGGCGAGAAACACTCTCGCTCGGCCCCTTTCCTGCGCATAGACCGCGGCGCCATCAGGCGTCTTATCGCCCAGCAGCAGGGCGCGGCGCTCGCCGCCGGCGAGGGTGAGCTTTATCGAGGCCGCGGGTCGTGCCAGGCCGTACTGGGCGAGCTTTCCCGGGTTGTCGAAGCTGCGGCGCATCGCGATCTTCGCGACGCGATCGAGAAGCTGCGTCATCCGGCTGCGATCGACGCGCGCGGAGATGGGGCGGACGATACGCCATTGCCGGCCCGCGCGCTCGATGACGGTCGAGTGGTCACCGGAGGTCAATTCGATGCGCCGGACGCGCTGTGGATCGAGCCGCCACGCGGTGGCGCGCCCACTCGCGGTCGGCATACCGACCTCGCCGCGCTCGAAGAACCAGACGTAGGCGCCGAAGGCCAGGAAAACGAGCGCAAGGATTATGGTCAGGCGGAGATGCTTCATCGGCGGATCACGCGTTGCGATCGCGCGCCGTTGTCACGGGTATGGTCGCGCAGAGTGGGGATCGGGCGGCGCGCCTGTGGGAGCCCGGGCCGCGCCAAGCGCGGCGCCCCCGGGCGATCCGGATCGCCGCGAGACGCGGCTCCCGCATAGGTGACACCCACTGAAAACGAACATACCCCTTGTCAGCGACGCCGCCCCCAGACGACTGCCCCGACGACGAGCGGCGCCAGGGGCATGGCGATCAGAACCAGGACGAAAACGGTGCGCTTCTGAAAATCCGTCAGCACGACCGGCGTTGCCTCGCGCTGCTTGGGCTGGATCGAGATCAGCTCGCCCGCTTCCGCCAGCCAGCTCACCGAGTTGACGAGCAGGTCGCGGTTGATGCCATTGGAGATCACCGCGTTGGAGACGAAATCCGAATCGCCATAGACGACCAGGCCGGCGCTGCGCTTTGGCGGCTCGGCTGCGACATCGCTCGCGCCGCGCCGCTGACTCGCGGTCGGCGCACCGACCGTCGCGGCGATGGTGAGCGGGCCCCGCCGCTCGCTGCGGCCGCGGCTGATGGTGCCCTTGAAGTTGGTCTCCAGCCAGCTATCGCCGCTGGTGCGAATGAGATCCTGGACGTTGAGGCCCGGCTTCTGCTCGAGGTCGAAGGCGCGCGCCAGGACGAAGACCGCGATCAGCGCGCGCCCGTGAATGAACGGCTGGGTGATGTCGTGGTAGGCGAAATCGACGACGGTGACGGCGCGGGCATCGCCGAAAAAGTTGAGGTTGGGCTCGACCACTATGTCGGGCAGCGGCTTAACGCCCCACGGCTCGAGGATCTCCGCCAGCGAGACACCTTGCCCGTCGGGGTCCACCATGATCAGCGCCTTGCCGCCGCGATCGAGGTACTGCTGCACCGCCGCCACCTCGCGCGGATCGAACGGCCCGCGCGGGCCGGCGATGACCAGGACATCGCAATCCTTCGGCGCCTTGCTCTGGCCCGGCAGAACCAGCTTCTCCACCGCGTAGTTGAGCCCCACCAGGGCCCCGCGCGCGGTGCTGTAGCCGTCAGGCTCGGTCGAGTCGGGGTCGTGCTCGCCGTGACCTTGCACGAAGTAGATCTTCTTCTTGTTCGGTCGCGTCAGCTTGAGGATGGCGCGCGTGATCTCCTGCTCGCCGCCGAAGCTCAGTTGCTCCTTCTGCCCGCCGGCCTCGACGAGCGTCGCGGGATAGCTGGCGATGCCGTACTGGCGCGCGAGGCCGGGGCTGAGCTCGGGGTCGATCATCTTTGCCTTCACGCGCGGCGAGGCGTACTGGTACTCGCGCAGCAGGTCCTGCATCTGCTGATAATCACCGGCGCCGGCCTGGCTGTAAAACGCGGTGACGGTGACAGCCTGCTTGAGGCGCTGCAGGATCTTCGTCGTCTGCGGCGAGAGCGTGTTGGCCTGGGTGCGCGTGAGGTCGAAGCGTTTGTGATGCCGTCCCGCGACGTAGTTGGCGAGCACCGCGATCGCCAGGGCGAGGACGATCAGCAAAGCAGTGTTGGAGCCGTGGCGCACGCCGCGTCCACCCAGCACGGCGAGCACAGCGCGCGGGCGAATCGCCACCGCCGCGATCAACCCCGCCGCGCCGGCGCCCCACAGCGCCCACACCGGCCACCACAACTGCTGGCGAATGACGAGCACCGACATGCCCGCGAGCAGCAACCCCGCCCCGGCTGAGGCGAGCAGGCTGGCGGCGGAGCCGTTCTCCGCGCCCTGGGGCCGCTGCGGCTCGCGCGGCGCGGAGGCGTTGTTATCGGCTGGGGCGGCTGCCGGTTGTCCGTTTGTCTCGTGCTCGTCGGGCATGGGAGGGGTTATCTCCACTTGCGGCTCTCGAGCGCGCGCACGGCGCCGAAGAGGCAGACCGCAATGAAGCTGAGATAGAACACGATGTCCTTGGTATCTATGACGCCCTGGGCGAGGTCGTCGAAATGGTTCAAGATCGAGACCTGGCGCAGGACTTCGGCGGCGGCGCCGCTCGCCTGATCGGCTCCCCAACCGATGATCCACAGCGCGAGCAGCGCGCCGAACGAGAGGAACCCCGCCACCACCTGGCTCTCAGTGAGCGACGATGCCAGCACGCCGACGGCCATGAACGTGGCACCCACCAGCAGCAGCCCGAGATAACCGGAGATGAGCGGCCCGGCATCGGGCGCGCCATACTGCGCCAAAATCAGCGGAAAGTGAAGCGTCGCCGCGAGCAGGATCGCGAGCAGGCCGAGCGCGGCCAGGAACTTGCCGACGATGACCTGCAGGTCGGTGACGGGCGAGGTCAGCAGCAGCTCCATCGTGCCGGAGCGGCGCTCCTCCGCCAGCAAGCGCATGCTGAGCAGCGGGCAGACGAAGAGCAAGGTCACCGCCATGTTGTGCAGCGACCAGCGCATCTCGGCCTGGCGGCTGCCCACCAGGATGACATCGAAGATGAAGCCGGTGACGGCGAGAAAGCCCGCGCCAACGATGTAGGCCGTCCACGAGACGAAGTAGCTGCGCAGCTCGCGGTAGGCGATGAGGCCGATGCGGGTCATGAGGCGGGCGTGTCCTCCGGTTTGCAGCGCTGGGGACAGTCCCCTTTCGCTGACGGCGATGGCGGCTCAGGTGGCCTCATAGGGGACTGTCCCCATGAGGCAGGACAACCGATTCACGATGCCGTTCGTTGAGCCGCCTCAATGGGTGACGCCCTCCTCTTCCATGGTCAGGTGCAGGAACACATCCTCGAGGCTCAGCTCGACGGGGCGCAGCTCGACCAGGCCCCAGTCGCGCTCGACCGCGGTCCGCGCGAGCTGCTCGCGAATGTCGGCATCGCGTGCGCTCTCGACGATGAAGCTGCTTTCGTCCGCCTGGCGGCGCACGCCGGTAACGTCGGGCAGGCTCGAGATGATCGCCGCGGCATCGCCCGCAGGCGGCGCACCGCCCGCCGGCCGCAGCAGCCGCAGCAGCACCCGCGACGAGTTGACGAGCCTCGCCGCCAAGCCCTCGGCGCTGTCCTGCGCGACGATGCGACCGCGGTGGATGATGACGACGCGGCTGCACGTCATGCTGACCTCGGGTAAGATGTGGGTGCTGAGGATGATGGTGTGGTCGCGGCCGAGGTCCTTGATCAGGCTGCGCGTCTCGATGATCTGGCGCGGATCGAGGCCGATGGTGGGCTCATCCAGCACCAGCACCACGGGGTCGTGCACCAGGGCCTGCGCCAGCCCGACCCGCTGGCGGAAACCCTTCGACAGCCGACCGATGATGGCGTCGCGCACCTCGCCGAGGCGCGCTTTCTCGACGGCATCGGCGATGCGGGCGTCGCGCTGCCCTCGCGCCACGCCGCGCAGGCCGGCGCAGTAGCCAAGGTAAGAGCGCACGGTCATGTCGGGGTAGAGCGGCACCGTCTCGGGCAGGTAGCCGATGCGCTTGCGCACCTCGAGCGAGTCTTCGAAGACATCGAAGCCGGCGACGGTGACGGCGCCGGAGGTCGCCGGCAGGTAGCCGGTGAGGATGCGCAGGGTCGTTGTCTTGCCCGCGGCGTTGGGGCCGAGGAAGCCGACGACCTCGCCGCGCGCGACCGAGAAGCTCACGTCGCGCAGCGCTTCGACGTGGCCGTAGTACTTGGTCAGACCGTGGATTTCAATCAAGGGTAGTCACAAACGCGCGGCGCTCGGCAGGCCGGCGCAGGCCTTCGCTGCGCGCAGAGGATGAAACTCCTGCGATAAGCTTTCGCGCCTACCCGCGGGAATTCCTGCCGGCCGAGGCATGCGCGTGGGGCAGGACCGCAGGGAGTCGAGATGGCGAGTTGACTCCTCCCCCTGAAAGGGCTTACCATTACCCACTTCTTGCTCCGTGGAGCAGGGTTTGGGAGAGAGTGAACCCTTCAACGAGCGCGTATAACTTGGTTAGCCCGCATTATTCATGTCATTCCGAACGGAGCAAGGCGGAGTGAGGAATCCCCTACCAGGAAGCGCCAACGATAGGGGATTCCTCGCTGCGCTCGGAATGACAGTGTGCACCCGC
>Ga0315280_10003397_pt1 | contig 24546 bp, 23 predicted proteins | sample YL17G06_40_MG_FD_203697 | JGI IMG/M metagenome (GOLD analysis project Ga0315280, IMG submission 203697) | Sediment microbial communities from Yellowstone Lake, YNP, Wyoming, USA - YL17G06_40 | ecosystem: Environmental > Aquatic > Freshwater > Lake > Sediment | place: USA: Wyoming | collected... | reverse complement strand
AAATGTCATCGAGTTCCGCCACGAAAGCTGGTACGACGAAAAGGTTTATGAGCTTCTCCGGGCCCACGCAGTGACTTTTTGCACCGTCTCCTCGGCTAAGGTGCCCAAGGCGGCCGTGGAGACGTCCAGCATTGCCTATGTCCGCTTTCATGGGCTAACAGGGGGGTACCGGCATAACTATAGCGATGAAGAACTCGAGGAATGGGCCGCGACAATAAGGATGATCAAAGCTGAGGAATGTTACATTTATTTTAATAATGATTACGAGGCCTATGCCGTCGGCAATTGTTTAAGGCTTGGTGAGTATTTACAAAAATCGCCAGCCTCTGTGAGCTAACACTTTCGAAATTTCATCCGGAAAAGCTCGAGACGCGTATGACAATTTGACGCCCTTGATTAGCTTCATTGCTCCCTACTTGCTGGAAACCAGATCAAGAAACAATCTTCGGAAGAAGAGATAAGCTTTCCGGTATGTGGGAAGCTTTGATTTGCCCCACTTTCGGCAATACTCATGGCTGCGGACCTCGGTTACCCGATACCCATACTTGAGAAATTGAACAATCATGTGCTGTTCAATATCGAAATCCATCACCCGTAAAGGTACCTTTACCACAGCCTCGCGACGAACAGCCCGATACCCATAGAGCACATCTGTAAGATTTGTTTTCCACCGCCAATTGATAATAACACTCAAGAAACCGCTCCCTATGGCGCGCAAGTAGGTATTCAAATCTCCGCCCCATTCATCACTTCCCCCTCTATGGCGAGACCCGATGACAAGGTCGGCTTCGTTCTGGATGATTGGTTTGACAAGCAGCGGAATATCGGCAGGATCGCATGATCCATCGGCATCAATGAAGACCAAGACATCGCTGGTTGCTTTTTGAATGCCGACTTGATAGGCATCGCCCTTTCCCTTTTTATTATCCTGGTAGACACGCGCACCTGCTGCTGCTGCGAGTTCAGCGGTGTTGTCAGTCGAGTGACCATCGATGACGAGAATCTCACTGCTGTACGGTTTGACAGATTCGACAACCTGCTGGATTCCTCCCGCCTCATTTTTTGCACAGATGATAACGCTAACAGAAACATTATCAAATACCTCAGCCATTTCCACTAATTTCCTATCAGGAAGAATGATCCACAATTGGTCATGGAAGATTTTGATATTTCCAAAAAATGATCAGGCTGCACGGGGGAATTATAAAGGAAATGAAGTCCATAGCCAAGCCCAAACGGAGACAGGGAAGCTGGATTTGCTGAGGTATACCGACGACCTCTGTAGCTTGACAGCGCTTCTTTACAATTATATTTATACTAAGGCAGGCAACAAGATCCATGCAGCAGCTCCCTCAGAGGATCCGCAAGATAAAAGGGATCCAGCTTGTGCTTCTCTTCAGTCTGGTCCTGAACGTCATCGGGATTAAGTATGGGCTTCCGAGCTATCAAGGCTGGGCCCCTGATGAAGTTCTTCCCCGGGACGTCAAAGAAGGGATCGGACGCGGCTTCTCTCACGATTGGTTCCACAAATATCCCCCGTTCCATTATTATCTGCTTGCGCTAACTGAGGCGCCGTTTTTAATTTTTGCTGAGCTTCGCGGGTTAGACTTTAAAAACCTTTCTTTCTATTCTTGTCTGATTCTCGCCGGTCGCTTTTTAAGCCTTTTCATGGGAGCCGGCATGATCTTCTTTGTTTATAAATGCGGACGGGAAGTCTTTGATCAGAGGTCGTCGCTTTGGGCTGCTTCGATCACTGCTCTCATCGTCCCGTTTGTGTATCATGCCAAAACCACCAATTTGGATATTCCCTACCTCTTCTGGTTTATAATCTCGGTGTATTTTTTCTTGCGCCTTCTCAAAACCCGTCAAAGAAAATATTATCTTCTCTTTGCCTTGACCGCGGTTCTGACGGTCTGCACAAAAGACCAAGCTTACGGGCTCTATGCTCTTCCGCCGCTCTTTGTGCTTTTTAGCGACTGGAGAGCCCAGAAAAAGGCCATCCCGAATCTCACGGTTCTTCGTTTTATCAGTAACCGAACCTATTTTTACGCCGTCCTCGCGGCCCTGGGGACCTTTTTTCTAGTGTACAATTTGGCATTCAACTGGCAGGGATTCCTGCATCACGTGCAGGAGATCACAGGCCCCACGAGCCAAAATTATCGATTGTATCCCAACACGCTGTCCGGCCATTTGCATCTGTTGGGGCGAGCCTTAGACCAAATTCGATTTTCCCTGGGCTGGCCTCTTTTCGCTGTCTGCGTCGCAGGCTTATTCAAGTCGCTGACCTCCACGCCAAAGAACATCCTTCTGCTATCGCTTCTGTCTTTCGCGGTGCCCTATGACATCTTCTACATCCATGTCATCGGATTTAATTATTCCCGGTATTATCTTCCGATCTGCATCATTCTCTCTTTTTTTGGGGGACAATTTCTGGCCTTTGCTCTGGAGGCCCGTCCCAAGTTTACTAGGGTCTTTCAGGCCGCTGTGGCTGTGATCTTTCTCTATTCCATTTTGTACGCATCCTCTCTGGACATCTACATGGTGAAAGATTCCCGCCACACCGCCGAGAAATGGGTAAGACAAAACATACCGAAGGAAGCCACGATCGGAGTGGCCGACTGGACATGCTATGCGCAGCGCCTGGAGGGTTATCGATGGTTCTTCTTGACGCCTTCTTTGGCGAATTTCAGAACGCTTTCACCCAAACCCGATTTTGTTATTATAGACGCAGAGTTCTTCCGGGGGTATTCGCCTCATTCACCCCAGCTCCATTTTTTCAGAAATTTTTACCGTGAAGGGGAAAGGTATAAGCTCGCTTTTCAATGCCAAACATCTCTCCCCTGGCTTCCCTTAAGAGATCGCGAAATCCGCTTACAAATCAACCAGATCAATCCGAAAATTTTAATTTTTAAAAAGATGAAGCCGTCTCCCTCACCAGAGCAATAAAACCGGTCCTGCCTCCTGGCGGATCCATGAGGTGACATTCTGCACGGCTATTTCAATAATGATTGCCAGCCGTATGCCGTCAGGACTTCATCCGGAAAAGCTCGACTTCTGAGGCGATAAATCCAAAAGCCGGCCAGTAGCGTTTGGTCATGACTTTCTCAAAATAGGTCCGGGCTTTCTCGCTTTGCCCGTTCGAGAGGTGCCAACAGCCAACCCCGTAAGCCACGGTGGCGAAGTCTAAATCCGAGGCTTCCGCCTGAGCCACGGTCTCCTCCTCTGATTTCAGGCCTTTGTAAAAAAGAAGAAGGATGTAGTAGGACGTATTCTCCTCGACCTTCATCCCCTCCGTGATTCCCTCAAGGACTTTAGCCGCGTCTTCCCTCAGGCCAAGACGGCGAAGAGTAACATAAAGCCAGTTGGAAACAGCCACTTTGGAATCCTCATCTTCGGCTGTTTTCAGGCAGCTCTCATAGGCCGGCCGAGCTTTGTCGAATTCTCCTTTCAAATAATGGGCCAGCCCCAGATGATACCAGATATCAAAACTGCGTTCGTCAAGCCGGGCTGCTTTGGTCAGGTCAGTCACGGCTTTATCAAACTCGCGGATCGAGATATACCTGTGGCCACGGTGTCTGTAGAGCAAGGCTACGTCGGGATGGATTTCAATCCCCTTGGAGAAGACCTCGATGGCTTCGTGATAGCGCCACAAAGCCGCTAGGCTCCGTCCGTAGAGGATGATATTATCCGTATTCTCCGGATCGGCCTCGACGGCTTTCAGAGCGCCTTTGAGGTCATTCTCAAGGTTGAGGAGTTCTTCCCCTTGAGCGGGTGCAGCATAGAGTTTTTTCCCCAGGAGTGAAATGACTTCAGGTTTTTGTTCCTCTCTTTGCGGCGCCGAGTGCGAGGTGGCATCAGCAAAAATTAAAATGGCCGGGACGAAAAGAATAAGGAGGGCTGAGATTCTATTAAAATTCTGGAATTTCATTTTCTCTCCATTATTTCCGACGAAACGGGTGGCGCGGTGCCACTCCCCGCAACGGAAGGGCTCCACTGGGGGAACGGTGGAGTGAGGACAGGCGGGGAAGCGCCGCGACATGACCCATTTCGCGCCTATTTGTTTTGGATCTTGACAAAACCCGTTTTCTCAAGAACGAGGAGATAATTTTCAACATTCTGGAGTGTCACGGGCCCGTATTCAGCCGAGACGGCATTCCTGATATCAAGGATGCTTCGCTTGCCGTCGATGAAATTTCTCACTTCATATTCTTCCCTTCCCAGCTGATAAGAGGGAATATCTTTTATCTCCCTGACCTTCTGATAAAATTCCCGGGCATCGAAATAGCCGCGCATTTTTTCGGCCCTGACAGGAACAAGCTTGCTCAACCGGATTTCATCTTTGGACGGGCTGGGCTTTTGCGGCTTGACGTTTTCTCTGAGGCAGCGAAAATTATACGTCTCCTCAACCTCGCGGACAAAAGGAATTCTGAGGTCTTCTACTCCCTTTATTCTCGTTCTCAATTGGCTTTCCAGAGCCGCATTCCCTTTGATGAAAAAGCGGATGGTAGAAAGAGTTTCTTTTTCCTTGTCGCAAGCCTGGTTGACAACGTTCAAAGCCTCCTTGAAGGCGTCGTGGACTCCGTTGGCTGCTGACTCCATAATCATCTTCTCTGCTTTTAACTTCTCCGTCCCCAGCCTGGAGAGGGCTCTTCCCGAGGTCTCGGCGATCATCTTCTGCGTTTCCACAGGTCCGGCATTTAATAGAAAGACGGACGAGGCGGCAGAAATGGAGACGACCCTTTTGAGCTGGGTCGGATCTGATTTATCGGGAGTATCGCCGTTTGTGTGGTACCACGTGTCGGGCCAACAGATAAGGAGCACGGCCGGCACCCTCACACCTCCGTCAAGGAAGACGATATGGTCACTTCCACCTGAAAAAGGAGTGATAGCGTAATAAAAAGGATCCCTGGTGCCTGTGGGAGAGACGATGGCGGGCACGTTTCCCCGAAATTCCGTGGATTCTTTCTGGGTCATGCCTACCCATTCTACAATGGACTGGAGGACATCGCTGAGATAGGACGGCAGCGAATAAGGAGCTTTTTCCAGGTTAAAGAAAGAATTGTTCTTGACCAAGGCCTCACCGACCATATCTTCGTTGATATTGGCAAAAAATCGCCTGGCAACATCGGGGTATTTCTTGATGTAGGCGGCGGTGCCTGATATTTCTGGAACAAAAAGAAAACGGATCGACCGTCGAAGCGGAGGTATCTTGCCCTCGTCGACAAGCTTCTTGAGCACGCGAGCTGTTTCCAGGATGGCTACGCAGCCGCTTGCATCATCGTTGGCTCCTTGTTTGACAAATCCCTCGAAAAGATGGGCAGTCAAGACAAGCTCTTCCTCCGGATAATCTTCCCCCGGCAGGAGAGCCGAGACCATCTGCTCTTTATAGGGAACCGGCTGCGTTTTTGCCACAGCCCTGATCTCGATCTTTATCCCCCGTTCGAGCAAATCCCTGAGTTCCTGGCCCTGCCTTGCCGAAACCATGAAGCCAAAGGTCGGCTTCTCTTTTTCAGAGGGGCGAATACTGCTCCAGCCGACCTGGTCAGGATCAAACTCGGGATGACTCGAAGAATGTCCGATGAGCCCTAAGGCGCCGAATTTCTCAACAGCCAGCCGTCTGGCCATTTCAGGCGGGCCGTTAACAAGGACAATCTTGTCTTTAACGTCTTTTCCTTGATAATAGCTTTCCTGGTTGCCCGACCCGACATAGACAAGCTCGGCCGTCGTGTCCGTGGAAGAGCTCCCGGAACAGAGGGAGGCGGGAATTTCTTTGAGGTCGGCAATCTTTCGGAGCTCGGGCTTCGTAACCCACAGCTCCGCCATCTCGGCGTCCCAGGTGGTAGAGGACCGGGTCGGCAGGTCGATGATTTTGGTGTTCTCTATTCCGTACTCTTTGAGTTTTTTCAGGATGAAATCGATTTCGAAGTATGTGTTCACATACTCCTCGGGGAGCCTGTTTCTGTTGACAGCACTGAGCAAAATCTCGTTCTGGAGAGCAAGGTCACCAGAGGCTTCATTGATGATATCCTGAAGAACGCTAAGGGGGAGAAGCGTCTCGGGGAGAGACGGCCGGAATATCTGAGAAAAAATGAGGCCAAAACACAGGATCAGTCCTAACATAATCATGATACACTTTTTCATAGAAACCTCCTGGAGAAATCACATTTTATTCTTTCGTAAGAAGAAGTAAAGAAAAAATCCCGATTTTTTGCTAAAATACTGCCAAGGAAACGCAAGGAGGCTAAGATGAACGTGGAAACTCTAAAATATATAATCCTTGCTTTGCTCTTTGTTTGTGCTATCTGGCTGATCAGGGTGGTGATAAAAAGAGAAACCGAGAATCTTCTTCGAACGATTCTTCTCGGCATCATTTTGATTGCGGCTTTTTTCTATCTTCAGAATGTAAAATCCGAGAAGCTCACTTTTGCCGATATCAAAGGGCAGATCAAGGAAACTTTCTTCCCTGAGAGACCGCTTCACTATGTCTATTACAAAGATGAAGGTGTTGTGGGAAGGAACAGTTTCGTCCGCTATAGCTTTGAAAGCCCAGGGCCAAAGCTTTCATTAACCATGGATCCAAGCCAAAAATATTTTCATATCAAAGATGTCTACTCGTTGAATCGCGTTATGGAGTATTTGGGGCTCCCGAAGGTCAAGAAGCCAGTCCCAGAGCTTGCCTCGATCACAGGATCGCGCAATGATATCAATCTCTATCGCTGGGATGATTATACCTTAGGGATTCTCACGATAGAGCGGGGGATTTGCCAAGACCGCAATAAATTAGAATCCTACCAGTGTATCGTAGCCGTCATGATAACGAGAAGATAAAAAGGAAAAAAGAATAACTAAGGAAAAGTAGACGGCCGCGATGACGAGAAAGGAAAGATTGGAGGCGGCTTTTCGAGCATAAATCGCCCCTTCTCCAGGTTGCGGGAGAGGCCTGGGATCCCAGGGTAATCCGTAACGCTCGCAGAGTCCTTTGATATAAAGAAGGTGGATGACCGGGATTTTGCGGGTGGCCATCTCGAAGATGACGCCGCGTCTTTCGGGAGGAGGGAGACGGCGGAAACCAGCGAGTCCCGGTTTGACGTGGAGGATCTCCGAATCCGTTCCCATGTTTGCGTAACCCCCGCCGATATTCACAAAGGCTTTGATTTGGTTTACACCAGTCGTGACCCCGAAAAGCCGCAGCCGCTCCTGGACATTTTTCTTTAAGTCGAGCTCATCAAGAAAGGCAATACGACTCTCTTCGGCTTCTTGAATGAGGAGAGAGCGGCCCTCCGGGCTCATGTCTTTCCCCGCATCTCCCTCCCCACCCAGAGACAGGGCGACCGGCTTGACATCCACGACACGGGCCTCGCTAAGACAATTAAGAATATCGAGCCAATGGAAATCGGGGTTGTTTGCTCCCCATTGGGAAGCTCCGAGAGAACAGATCAAAAGAGGCCTGAGTTCCATTGTTTTGGCCGCACAAAAAGAGGCGATAATCAACGCCGGAAAGGAGCTTGAGGCTCCGATCGCAATCGTGTCGCCTTTTTTAACGCCTGCTTCATTCAGCAGAAAGACGATGAGGCCGGCAAAATTGGGGTTTGTGGTTGTTCTCTTTGCCTCGAGATTTCCGGGCGACGTCGTTATCGAGGACAATTCAAGGCCGATGAGGCCGGTCAGATTCACATCTGCCTGCCTGTCGACTGGAACGCTCTTTGCTTCCCGGCAGCGCTTCACATCTTCCGTCGCTTCTTTCATCAGGACAGAGGCCCCAAGCATTTCTTCTTTTATCTTCAATGGCCTCAGCGCGATGAACCGGGTTAAGGCAAAAAACAGAAGGCTCAAAGCACAAAGAGCGTAGATGGCCGCTTCCTGCCTCTTCTTCCCCCGAACTGCGGCAGCCATCTTCACCTCAGCATCCTGATCAAATTTGTCAGAAAGTAAGTGATGACGACAACAGTCACAAGCGAGGCCAAAGTAGGAAGAAACTTTTGCCTCTCCAGGTTATTGGCCAGGAGTCCGGGAATGATTAATCCGACAGCCCTGAGCTCTGGAGAAAAGGAAAAAAATGAAGGCGCGAGAAAGAACCAGAGTTGAGCCCAAAAGCCTCCTAAGAGGAGCATTATGACAAAACGGCGTTTCCCAAAAAGAATGAAATAACGGGAGATTGCCTTGTAGGCGAGCAGGCCCAAGCAGGCGGCGAAAAGCGTCACGAGAGCCCTTGAAGGCTGGTCAAGGGAAAGGGCGATAAAGGCGGGGACAATGATCCCGCCGGGATAAAGACCGATGAATTCGGTATAGAGAAGCGCTACAACTATGCCGATGAAAATCGTCTCAAGGTTCATAGGGCCTCCCTATTTTCTCCCAGTGTTCAACGAGCGGCGCTCCAAGCCCGCCCATATTCCCTATTCCGACAAGGATGGCCCCGCCGTCTACTTCCTGACCAATATTTTCCATGATGGCGGCTGGGGACTTAGCGGTAATCGGGGTGAAGGCCGGGAGTAAATTCGATCCCCCTTTCATCCTCAGCGCATGAACATGGGCACCGATGAAAAAAAGCTTGTGGAAACCTGAAAAATATCCCTGCTCCAGGGCATTTATCCACTGCAGGGTTCTATCTCCTCTATCCTGCCTGAAGTTAAGAATTCCGACGAGCCTTTGACCGGGGAGGGAAAGCCCGTTTTTGATTCGAGCGAGGATGAGGCCAGTGGATTCTGGGTCGTTGGCCGCAAAGGCGCTGACAAGAAGCCAAGGAGCGGGCGGTGTGCCCAGCTCGGCTTCCCAAATCCTAAGGCTTCCGAAATCAGGCTCGGCCTTGGCTATTCCCTGCAGGGCAGCTTCTTTAGGGACACCGAGGTGTTTAGAGACAGCTAAAGCAAGACGCAGATTCTCTTCAAAATAAAAAAAAGCGGAAATTCCCCCGGGCTCGCCCCATTCTCCAGTGTCATTCCTCTTGACTCGGATAATTTTTGCTTTCACTTTATCAGCAGCACTCTGAAATTCCGGATAGAATTCCTCATCGGGGACAAAAACGGTTGCTTGCGGCAGAATGGCAGAAGCCAGGCTGCGGGCGATTTCAGGTTTTGTCAGACCCATTTGTTCCCGGTGATCAAGACGGACATTGGTTATGACCAGGATGTGCGGACGAAGAATCCGCCGCGACTCGACAAAACTTGATTCGGGCTGGATGCTCATCAGTTCGGTCACAAGCGCCTGCACGCCGAGGCTCGCTCCCCGTTTTAATACCTTTTTCTCCTCGAGAATGGTCGGCAGGCCTTTCCTTTCGATTTCTTCTTCTTTCCCATCAGGGAGGATGATGACCGGTTTAGAGCCTGTGGTTTTTGCGAGGACAGAAAAGCCGGACTCTCTGAGCGAAGCAGCGATGAATCGTGACACCGTCGATTTCCCCCGCGTTCCGGTGACGGCAATCCTCAAGGGAATGCGTTTCCTCTGCCGCGCGAGGATCAGGCGTTCGAAGAATAGATAAAGGCAGAGAGTGAGAACGCAGATGCCCGTGATAAGGAGTTCTCTTATAGGCCGCCTCCGGGTTTTTTCACATCCTAAAGTTTATAAATCGGCACGAGATTAATCAACCCTCTTTTTTGGAGAACTTTCCCCAATTTTATTCTTGACGACTAAATTATTTCTGTATTTGCTATCTGTTATACATCATGCCAGGTGGAATCGTCGGGTCAAGGAGAATTGGCAGAAGCGACCGTTGAAGATTTAGCCTTCCCGAGGTGTTCTTCGAGGGAACCCCACGAAGTGGTGGCGCCGGGTATGTCTGAGCCTCCATTATGGCTTGGGCGAAGGGCCATGTGTGAAGGAGGACATCCGGAGCCGAGCGGGCAAGGGCCCTCGGGTGAAACGAGAGGAGAGCGAGGCCAATCTCCTTGACCATGAAAAAAATGGGGGGAACTCCAGAATTATAAAGATTGTCGGGAGGAGCTGTTTTTGGTCTAATACTTAGTGTTTCGATAGAAATAATAAAATTAATATTAAAAGGCAGGCAAGTTCATCCGAGGAGTAAACTATGTACTTCAGAAATCTCTTCAAAAAGAAAATGATGACCGTCATTCTGTTTCTCTTTGCAGTGGGGAGCGCGGCTCCTTCCAGGGCCGCGGGCTTTTCCGGGTATGCGCCACCCCTTCAGGCTCAGCCCGCTGAGTATAAAGAACTTCCACCGCCTGGGAAAAAGTGCCAGATCGATGACAATTTCTACTTCACTTATGAATTCAGCGAAAAGCCCAAGATGGGAACGGTCATCCTGAAAGTTCAAGCCGGAAATCCTCCTTGCCGATGAACCGACCGGAAACCTCGATACCAAAAGAACGCAGGAAATCGGCGATGTCATCAGGGGACTGAACGAGGAGGAAGGGTTAACCGTGCTGCTCGTCACCCATAACCCGGGTTTGGCCCAGATCGCCCACCGGGTGATCGAGCTCCGCGACGGCAAAATCCACAACAGCAACTCCTCGTGAAGTCACATAAGGTTCACTCCCTTCAGCCTTATCAATGTTATCTTCAAGGTCAACGGGGACGGTTCTCCGCGAGAACTGTCCCCATTTCTATCTGTAAAAGGTTTTTACAACCCGATAAAGAACTTTACTCTAAGGCTGGCCGCTCAAGATAGACTTCAGCAGGTTAGAGGCGCTTGTGAGGAAGAGGGAGTCCCTGCTGAAGTTTATCTATGAGAAGAGAAGAAAAGGCCGGGCGAATTCGTCTGGCAGATGAGGTGAACACAGGCACGAAAAATCATAAGCATATTGATCCGAATAAATTCAGAGAAAGAAAAGCTTCGACATGCTCATCGACCTCCTTCGGTGAGCTCTTCGGCCAATCTTAAGCAAACTTCATGCCAAATCAGGGGATCATTTAGGCTTAATTTCTGGGAAGATAAAAAAAAAGAGGCAGATTCCCTGTGAGCGGCTGTATTTGACCTCTACGAGCCGGTTCCCCTGAGGCAGTCAGCACCTTAATCCCGGTGCTTGAGGAGATCCCTGACTCCCTCCAAGAGAAGGTCGATGTCTTTATAGGTAATGTAAATTGGTGTGGAAACTCTTACAGCATAGGTTCCGGTGTCTCTGCTCCCGATCGTCCTGACGACAAGATTATACTTTTCCCTGACATAATCGACGACTTTTGCCGGGTCAACTCCGTCCAGGGAGAAAGCGGTCAGGCCGCCGGAAAGATAGGGATCCTCGGGCGTATGAAGTTTCACACCCGGAATCTTGCGCACTTCCTGCTTCAGGTAGCCGGCTAAGGCTTTGATTCGTCTCTCGATCCTCTTCCTGCCGATGGCATTCTGAAAGTCAAGAGCTTCACCTAAGCCAAAGACAAGAGCATCGGCGTCCTGGCCGTGGGTCTCATACTTTCTCGCGTCTTTGTAGGTGTCCCATCCGCCGGTCACAATTGTCGGCCAAAGCTTGTCGTGGACCTCTTTCCGCGCATAAAACAGCCCAACTCCTGTCGGCGCCCCCAGCCACTTGTAAGGGCTGGAAGAGAAAAAGTCTACACCAAGCTCTTTCATATTGAGGTCGAGCATCCCTACGCCGTGAGCGCTATCCGCCTGAATGAGAATCCCCTTTTCATGAGCTAACTGGCTCAGCTCCTTAATGGGCGAAATGAGTCCTGAGATATAAACGGTATGGCCTATGCTGATAATTTTAGTCCGGGGCGTGATGGCCCCGGCAATGGCATCAACAATTTCCGCAACGCTTTTCGGAGGAAGCCCAAAGGGCACCTGCCTGATCACGATCCCGTATCTTTTTTCCTTGAGTTTCCAGGGATTGATGGATCCCGGATGCTCCATGTTGGATATGATGACTTCGTCTCCCTCTTTCATGTCGAGACCGCTGGTCACAAAATTGAGACCTTCCGTGGTGTTATGCGTGATTACGACCTCTTCTGGCGAAGCGTTGACGAAACTGGCCAATTTCTGCCTCACTTCTTCTTTCAGAGTGGGAATAAAATTGTAGACATCGTAAGGATTGGTGACCTGCATCCGGAAATATTTCATAAGGGTATTGAAAACGGGTTTCGGCATCGGGCCGACCGTGCCGTTGTTCATCATGATAAGTCCGTCCTCGAAGAGGAATTGCTTCCTGATGCCCTCCCAGTAGAGTCCATCAGGGGACTCATCTCCGATGTATTTCTGATTGAGCAAAGATATGCTTTGATAAACGGCGGCCGTGGCTTTGTTTAAGAACCCAAGGGAGACGGCTGACCCGGCAGCCAAATATTTGAAAAAATCTCTCCTCGAAAAACCTGACGAAGATTCCTCGGACTGAATGCCATTGGCACTTTCAAGACTGTTTGCCATCCCGGACCTCCTTTTTTGCCTTATTTTATTTTCTAAGGAGGGGCTCTGTCAAACCAAAAATTGCCGATAGGACTATGTCATCACGAGCGAAGTGAGGAATCTCAGGATGCTACGCGATAATCATGAGATCGCCACGCACCCGTTGGATGCCCGCAATGACAGGCGGGGAGTTTGTCTAATCGGCAAATTCGGGTCAAACGAAGGGGTTATGTCGGTGGAGCAGCTCATCGAAACAGCCGAGCATGACCCCCCATCCTCCCGGGAGGTTATTGCGCCCGACTCTGCTATAGAAAAGAAAGAGGTTAAACTCCTGCTCGAGAAAGACAGTCCTCCTGCTTCACTTCTCAGGAATGGCCCTCAAGCAAATCGCCGCTTTTCTCCACTGGAGAGAAAATCAGGTCAGGCACTTATTATACCGGGGCCTCAATGACCTTAGGGAAAAAATCAGAGAATGGGAAAACAATTCGAGAGGGGAAAGCAGAAACCCATGAATAAAAAAACAATGCGGGCTTGTCCAGAAAATAGGTTTGAAATTATCGACGATGGGCTCAACATCCTCTACAATGAAGCTCTTACCAAGACCAGGCTGCAGCTCTCCTCAGAAGTAAAACAAAAAATCGTCAAAGGGAAAGAATATTTGTGGACAGTAGAAGTTTACGGCGACAATGGAAAAAAGCTGGCTTCGGCTTCTTGCTATTTCGAGATAGAATGATTTTGAGGGTTTAAAGAATCCCCCACAAGAACAAAAGCAGCCCAATAAAAAGGATTTCTATTTTCAGAGTGAATCATTTTCACCTTGGCCTCCTGGAGAGCCCGGGTGATGGATTTCCCTCGAGTTAGATAACTGCGCTCTCTTCCATTTTATGTGGGTTGAAAGGCTGAGATTCACGGAAATGCCGTCGCTCCCTTCAGATTTTTCACGCCATTCCCTCTCCGCCCTTCTCGGCGCCTGCGCAACTCCGCACGTCCGTCTTACAGCCACGACCGAGAGTTTATGCCCTCCGAAGCCCTGGCCGGATGATAATGAGCGTGCTCGGACATGCTCGGCGCCCCAGGGGTTCCCTCGAAAGGCGGTTCGGGAAGGCTAAATCTTCAAGGTCGCTCCTCCCATTCCCGTGAATCTCACCCACACAATCCGGAAGAGAACCGATAACTGTAAAAGTATCCCATAAACTGGGCTGTAGATTTATCATTGATGTTCCACAGGCTGACAAGGACTGAGTCACTGGCTGCAAAACGAAAGGCGCCGGCGAGCCCGATGAGACCTTCTCCGGTTTCCAGCATGCCTTTTCCCGTCTGACAGGCTGAAAGGACAACCAGGTCCGAAGAGAGATTTAGCAAGTAGATATCCTGCGGTTGAAAAAAGCCGTCTTCAGTCGAATTCTGCTTTCTCGAGAGAAGCAGACCTGAGCGGCTCCAATTCTCGTCATCAAAAGGGCCGTGAGCGGCAAAATGAATAATCCGATAATCCTTCAGATTGAGCTCTTTTATCTGTCTCTCCTCCGCTTGAGGTCCATAAAGGACCTTCTTTTTTTGGTCATCAAATAAGCGGCTGATTGCTTTGACCTCCCGCAGGGCAAACTTGAGAGTCGGAAAATCAGAGGACAGACCAGAGACAAGTTTTGTTGACTCAGGCAGTTTTGGAGCGGCTACCGCTAAGAGATCCATCGCTCTTTTGCTGCTCTTTCTTCGCTCAATCAATCGGACAAAAGCTGAAGCGGAGGGGGCATAGGAAAACTCGTACTTTTCTATGAGAAATTGACTGGCTTCTTCTTGCTGAGGCATGTTTCCCTGAATATTGCCCTTCCGCTCCATGAGGGCCTCAAACGGCAAATAATAAAGACAGCCATCAGGGGTAATGATGATTTTTTTGATTCCTGTTCCTAATCGACTCAGGAAAGCTCCGAGGAGAAGATCATTGAGCCTCCGGCCTCCTCTTTCCGCCAGAAACTTCTTCGTTTTCTTCAGGTTTAAAAACTTGAGATAATTATTGACCAGGGGCAAAAGCTCTTGTGACCCCGGGAGCTGCGCCAGGGAGACGGCCTCTTTTGTGACCAGAAAAGCAAAGGCTTCCTCCGCATATTCCCGGGAAGGGTCGTCCTGATACCTCAGATAGAGCAGACGAATGAGCGAAACATAGATTTCCATCTTGTCCTGGAAGAATCCCGGGTTGTAAAACCTCAATGGGAGTTTGCCCCTCATGCCTTCCAGCACAAGAACTGCTCTTTTATAGTTCTCCACCGCAGCTGACAAATTCCCCTGTTCTTCAAGAGCCAGGGCCAAACCAGAATAGGCCCGCCAAATCACTTCCTCCGACTCAGCCTCATGTCCGATACGGAGAGCTGCCTTATAGAACTCAATTGCAGGAGTGCAATCTTTTAAACGACAATAGATATCACCGGCAATAGTTAGGGCGAGCCCTTCACGGATGCTCTGAGGTTTGGCTTTCCTTCCTGCTCCAGTCTTTGACTCCACAGAGAGGTCTGCCAAGAAGACATCGCTCTTTCCATTTTTCTTCTCCGAAGAGAGCAGAGAATCAAGGATAATGATATCTTGACCACGGGCGATCTTATTTGTGGCGGGGGGTGAAGGCGAAATTTTCTCCTCGGAGAAAACGCGGGCGCAGTTCCAGACTATAATTTTATCTACATGAAAATAGATGTGGTCAAACCCGGCAAAAGCGTCGCTGCAGTTGGTGACTAAGCAGTTCCTGACTTCCATTCCACAGGCGTCGTTGGTAATAAAGGCACAGCGGCAATTATCAACCATAACATTATAGACAGTTGCCCTTCCTGTGTTCTCTTTGGCGTCGTTGACCGAAATGGCTGCGCCCTTCATATTCAGGATGGCCAGGTCATAAGCCCTCCAGCCTACATCAGGGCTTTCCCTCTGAAGGATGCCATGAACACCATTTTTCAGGATAAACCCTGAGATATCCACCTCTGCCCTGACCAAGAAAATGGCTTCGGTTGGACTCTCTGGCGAAGGACCGTTAATAATCGCTCCGAAGATGTTTTTGGCCCTGAGCTTGATGTTTTTGTCGAGGACGATGTTTTTCTCGAAATAAAATCCGTCTTCGACTTCGATGACATCTCCATCACTGCAAGCCCGGACGGCGCTTTTGATGGTGGGGAAATCTTGGGGAACGCGGTGCGTCTTGGGATAGAGGAGGACAAAAGTTTGCGCCGCTATGAGGAGGAGGAGGAGAAGAAAGAAACGTTGTCCGACAATCTTCACCAATTGCCTTTTATTATAATCTATTTTCAAATATAAATCTTAGGCGGGAGCTCTGGATTTCAGCGAAAGCAGGCTACCCCGCTCGACCCTCAGATGCCGGGCGATGACAGCGCATTTGGCTTTGAGGAGAAAAAAGAGGGGCCCCCTCTCCTCACCAAGCATCTCATAATTTCCCTGAGCTTTGCTGATGATAAGATCGGCGGAGCGGAAGGCCTTAAGAAATCCAGGTGAACTGGATCTCAAGAGCGTTCCCGGAATGGCGTTGCCGGATGAGATGATCTCGGCGACTTTGTCTATTCCTGACCGCCGGGCATCCTGGCGCGTGGCGTCATTAAGATAAAGAATTCTCTCGGCGGGCTTTCATCTCGCGTTCGAATCAATCGACAAAACGTCTTTATTCTATATCGATCTATGTTTTTTTTGCCAGGGAAGAATCGGATCCCAGACTTACCGATGGGAGGAGAAGAATTTTCAGCTCACAGCGCTTTCTCCGAAACTTCTTTCGTATGCAGAAGAAGTTCGATCGAGCGCATCAAAACACGAAAATCCAGAGGAGATGGCTCTCCTATAAAGATGGCGATAAGAGTTGAAGTCTGTATTCCTTGATTTTTTTGTCCAGGGTCGGCCGGCTTATCTGGAGAATCTGGCTGGCCCGCGTTTTGCTGCCTTGGGCGGCGTTCAAAACATGCTGAATATAGCTTTTTTCCACCTCGCGAAGTGGAACGAGGTCGGGAGGATACAACCTTATTTCCGCTGTTTCTACAGGCAAGTTCTCTTTGAGAACCACATCGCCCTTGGCCAGGATGACAGCGCGGGTGAGCGCATTCTCGAGCTCCCGGACATTCCCCTTCCAGGGCAGGTCCTGCAGAAGCTTCATCACTTCCTGGGGCACTTTTCTGACATTCCTCCGTAGTTCTCGATTGATTTTCTCCAGGAGATAAGCCACAAGCTCAGGAATATCCTCTTTTCTCTCACGGAGCGGCGGCAAAAAGATCTCCACCACTTTTAACCTGTAATAGAGGTCCTCCCTGAATTGATCATTATTTATCAGCGCCTTCAAATCATGGTTGGTCGCCGCAATAATCCTGGCCTCGGTCTTGAGGATCTTCTCGCCGCCCACCTTCATGAAATCTCTCGTTTCGATGACCCGGAGAAGCTTCGATTGGAGGTTCGGAGAAATATCCCCGATCTCATCGAGAAAAAGAGTCCCTTTGCCGGCTATCTCGAATTTTCCTTTTGTCTCGTAAACGGCATCGGTAAATGCCCCTTTCACATGACCGAAGAGCTCGCTCTCAAGGAGAGTGTCAGAGATGGCGGAGCAATTGATGACGATGAAAGGCTCATCGCGATAGGGGCTGCTGTAATGAATGGCTTTAGCGACCAACTCCTTGCCTGTCCCGCTTTCTCCCTGGATGAGGATATTCGTGCGGGTATTGGCTACAGACCCGATAAGCTTAAAAACCTCCCTCATTTGAGGTGAACGGCCGATGATATTATCGATGGTATATTCTTTTTGCTTTTCCTCGATGAGATAGCTGACCTTTTCCTCTAAGGCTCTAACCTGAAAGGCTTTTTCCACGGTCAGGTCGAGGTCGATAAAATTGAGAGGCTTGACCAGGTATTCGAAGGCACCGAGTTTGATGGCCTCTACTGTCGTTTTCATATCATCGAAGGCCGTCATGACCAGAACATAGGTCCTTTTGTTTCTCTCCTTGATCTTCCTCAGGACTTCAAGCCCATCAGTGCCGGGAAGACGGATGTCCAAAAGGACCAACTCCGGCCGAAACTCGGCATATTTCCGAATTCCCTCATCTCCGTCTTCAGCCAGATATACCTCGAATCCTTGCTTGGCGAGATGCGACAAAAGGGTTTTGCGAATCAAGGGATCGTCATCAATGATCAGGACTGATTTCATGTTTCCCCCTCACAGGGAATTTGGACCTCGAAAGTAGTCCCTTTCCCTCTTTTTTTTACGACCTTGATGGAGCCTCTATGCTGCTCCACGATTTTCCTCGCATTGGCCAGACCCAACCCAAACCCGGATGGCTTGGTGGTGAAGAAAGGCTCAAAGATATTCTCCCAGTCTTTCTCCGGAATCCCGCAGCCATCATCAGAGACTCGGACTTTGATCCTTCTGGCCTCATCCTTTTGAACAATTGAAAGAGACAGGCTGACTTTTCCTCCCTGCTCGACGGCTTCCGAGGCATTCCGGAGGATGTTCAGAAAGACCTGTTTCATCTTATCTCCATCCACGAGGACTGGCGGCAAATCCTTGGCGTAATCTTTATCCAAGATAATTCTCTTCTCCTCGAAAGAATCATGGATCATTTTGACCGCTTCTTCCACGATCTGCTCGACGGCGAAGCGTTCGAGGCGAAGGTCGGAAACCCGGGTGAAATTGAGGAGCTCCTTGATGAACTTTTCGATCTGACCGATCCCCTCCTGGGTAATGTTCAAGTGCTCTTTTTCGTCTTCATCCAGTTGCTCATTCTGGAGGACTTTCTGGATGTTAAGCTTCACGGAGGTCAAAGGGTTCCTGATTTCATGGGCAATAGTTGCCGCAATCCGGCCGATGGAGGCGAGCTTTTCGGCCTGGATGAGTTTTTTATTCGCTTCCTCCATCCTTTTTCTTGTCTGGAGCAGATCAAGGGTCATTTCATTAAAGCTCTGGGCTAAATCGCCGATCTCATCCTGGGATTTGATCTTAATATTCTGCGAAAAATCTCCCCTGGAGATGCGCACCGTGCCCTCAAGCAATTTTTTAAGGGGACCGGTGATGCGCTTGGCCAGAAGACCCGACCCGATGACACCCAGGAAAAATCCTCCGCAGCCGATCAAAATCAGGACGAGGCGGGTCTGGCGAATTTCAACCTGCATATCTTCCAGGGAAAGCCCGACTTTGACCGACCCCCATTTCGTTGAAGAGCCTGCGGCGAAGATGGGAATCTCGATCTCGATGATGGGCAGGTTTTTATTATTCGTTTTGAAGCTTCTCGATTCAATGAAAAAACTCTCCGCCATGACTTCTTCCGGGAGCCTGCTGCAGCAGGTGATTTCCTCGATGTCTTTGACAAGGTCACTGGCCACAAAGAGATTTCTAAACCGGTCGTAGAAGACAACATAAAGGAGATTCTCGTCGGTCTCGTCTTCGATATTCTTTTTGACTCCGTCGATATCCCAGAATTTCAGCATCTCGAGGTTTAAATAGGCGATATTCCTGGCGATCAGGATCCCCCTCTTTTTGGCTCCCTCAACAATGGTCTCGACTTCTCTTCTCTGGATCACAAAGAGGATCGACGCAACAAGCAGGATAAGGATGAAGGTGATCGCGACCATAAACCTCGTGTAAAGCGAGATTTTCAATCGGACCTTCTTCTCTTTCACTTAGCCAACCATATTTCCTTTGCGTCTAAATAGAAAAATCCCAAGGGTGGTATTTTTGCTCCTCTAACATGGGGCTGAAGAGCCAAACGCTGCTGCCTCGAAAATAGAGGCAAAGCCGGAATATCCGCGTAGAGAATCTCCTCGATCTTATGGAAAAGCGAAATCCTTTCCGTCCAGCTGCGCTCGACCTCCGCTCTTTTAACCAATTCATCCAGCTGCGGATTGGAGTAGTGAAGCAGATTCATATTAACGATGGAACTGGAAAAAAATAGAGGCAGGATGATATTTTCAGGGTCGGGAAAGTCCATCATCCAGTTAATCATAACCAGGTAAGGTTCTTTCACCGGCTTGAGTTCATCTATGGATTTATAATATTTCATCTTCAACTTTATTCCCAAACCGGCCAACTGGTCGCTCAGCACTCGATAGACTTTCAGATCCTCATCTCGCTTCGGCTGCTCAAAAAAGACAGTCAAGGGAGGAAAATTGCTCCCCTCAAAAAAGCCTTCTTGGCGAAGGATAGTCCTCGCTTCCTCCTGGCTATAGCTTGCCTTATCATCCACAGGGAAAAAACCCGGCAGCTTTGCCGGGATGAAGTTGTTCGTCACCTGAGGGACGGTATCAAACCTAAAGGCAGCCCTGGCGACCTCTTTTTTGTCGATGCCCAGACAAATGGCCCTGCGGACCGGCCGCCGATCAAGGGGCGGAATGTGACAGCTCATCCCTAAAAACATGGTGATGAAGCTTTCGTTTTCCAAGACTTGGCAATCCATCTCAGAAAGCCTCTCGGAAATATAGGGAATAATATCAATCTCCTTCTGCAGAAAATGATCGAGAGTATAATAAGGGCTGAATTCAATCGCCTCCAAATAGGACTTCTTCCCAAAATAATCGTCATTCCGTTCCAGCCGGACTCCGACGATCTCCAGTTTGGGACTTCTGAGCCAATAGGCAAATTTAAAAGGACCCGTGCCCGAAGGCTTGGAAAAGAAGTTTCTTCCTTGATCGAGGACAAGGTCCCGGGGAATGATTTTGCAGAAATTCATGCTCAAAAGATAAAGGGCAGAGACATAAGGATATCTCCATAGGATCTCAAAGGTGTATTTATCGCGAACTTTAAACCCCTCCACGTTCTTAGCTTTTTCTTCCCAGTATTCCTGCGCTCCGACAACCTTGGAAGTGAAATATTGATAATAGGGGCCAGCCGTTTCTTTGTTGACCAATCTTTCTAAGGAGAACTTGACGTCCTCAGCCTCAAGCTCTCTCCCGTGGTGAAATTTAACGCCCTTCCTCAGATAAAAGGTGGACTTTTTCCCATCCTCGGAGATTACCCAGTATTCAGCCAGGGAAGGAATGACATTCAAATTCTGGTCCAGCCTGACCAGACCGTCATAGATTTGCTCTATGACGAAGATATGAGGCTCTTTAGCGGGGTCCAGGTTGGGCCGAAAAACATCAGTGAACGGCTTCACCCGCAAAGTCCCGCCGTAGTTCGGCTCTTCGACTGCCCTGTTGTCCGCAGAAGTTTGGAGAGGCAAGGCATATGCGGTCAGGAAAACGAGAAGCAAAAATAGAAGACAGGCTTTCTTTTGAAGCATCAAATTTATCCTTATAATAAAAAAGAACTCTTAGGATTGCAAATTGAGAGCAAATTATATGCCATTTCCGCCGCTGTCTAAATCTTCTAATTCTATAGGTTTACCAGTTGAGAACCTTTCAAAGGGAATCGACTTGTAAATTTATTTTACATTCCTCGCCTCCATTTGACATTTATTGCAGCCGGTTATATATTTCCTGGCGATAACAGACTGGAAATTTGTGAAAAAAATCATCATTATCCCAGCCTTCAACGAAGAAGCCACTATCGAAAAAGTCCTCTCTTCCGCAAAGGAATTCTGTCCTGATTACGACATCCTCGTTATCAATGATGGTTCAACTGACGGAACTTTAGATATAGCGAGGTCTTTCGCCTTCACCAAAACCATCAACCTCCCTATCAACCTGGGAGTCGGAGGAGCTGTGCAGACGGGTTTTCTCTATAGCCGGAGAAACGGCTATGACCTTGCCGTCCAGATTGACGCTGACGGACAGCACAAACCCTCTGAAGTCCCAAAAATCACCGAACCGCTTCTTCGCAACGAAGCTGATGTCGTGATCGGGTCGAGATTCATAGAAAGAGGTTCTTACAGGAAAATGACGTTCCGCAGGCTGGGAATCAAACTCTTCTCCTTGACGAACAAAATCCTGCTCAAAGAAAAAATCACCGACAGCACTTCGGGTTTTCGCTCGTACAATAAAAAAGCCATCGGCATTTTAAGCGTGAACTACCCGGATGACTATCCCGAGCCGGAGGCAATCTACATCCTGAAGAGGAAAGGGCTCAGAATCAAAGAGGTCCCGGTGGAGATGACGAGCCGACTCGGAGGGAAGTCATCGATCAGCGTTTTCGAATCCATTTATTATATGATCAAAGTCTTTCTGGCCATTTTTGTCTTGATATTAAGAAAACAAGAATAGAGGGATAAGATGGAAAATGTCCAAGTTTTCAGGATTCAAATCCTGGCGGTCATCGGGAGCGGCCTCTTGATTATTTTCATCCTTGAGCTCATCCGGAGGAAGAGGCTGAAGGAAGAATTCTCCGTCCTCTGGCTGGGGATGGGGATCATCTTTTTGGTCATTTCTTTGTTCAGAAAGCTTCTGGACAAATTCTCCATGTTAGTCGGGATCGGCTATCCTCCCGCAGCCTTATTCCTCATCTTGATCATGGGTCTAACGGTTATCCTGATTCATTTTTCTGTCGCCATATCCGAGCTCAAAGAGGCGAATAAGAAGCTGGCCCAGGAGCTGGGACTCTTGAGGAAGGAATTCGAGGAGAAATGAGGAGGTTTAGGATGAAGGGAACGGAAGTATTCTTGCTCTTAGCCGTCATCTGGACAGCCGTCCAGGTCCTGCTGAAAATGGGCCTGAATAAACTTACGGGCAGCGAAGTCAACTTCAACTTTTTCATCAAGGCGTTGGCATCCTGGCCTATTCTCGCGGCGCTTTTTCTCGCGGTCGTCGGCTCCCTCATCTGGTTCGTTGTCCTCACCCGGTTCGAGCTGAGCTATTCGAACCTCATGGTCAGCCTCACCTTTGCTCTTGTCATGCTGGCTTCCGTGGCCTTCTTCAAGGAGCACATTTCAGCCCTGCGATGGATTGGGGCGGCCCTGATCGTGGCTGGCGTTTTTCTCGTCTCTCAATCCCGATAAATAGCCTTGGCTGATGATTAAGCAAGAAGGCTGGATTCCCTATGAAGATCATCTCGGGAGCCTGTGGGATGCGTTTGTCAAAGAGCATCCGCATGGCCGATTTATCCACTTGACTGGTTTCAAAAGAACTGTGGAAGCTGTTTATAAGCTCCGGCCGAATTATTGGATCTACAGCAAGAGGGGCGAAATCAAAGCCCTTTTTCCTTCCTTTTTCCACAGAAGCATCCTCTACGGAAAAAGGCTGGTCTCCCAACCTTTTTCAGAATACGGCGGCATTCTCTTCTCCCGCGGCCTTGAGGCCTGCCAGAAGCTCGACATCTTGGCCGAATTCCCGGCGGTCATTGAAAAAAGCAAGAAAAAAGGCTCCTTTGATTATGTGGAGATGCGCTGTTTTCCCGACTTCGAGGGGCTCGACTGCGATCTCATCAAAAAAGAGAGCCTCTATTTTTATGGAACCCTTTGCCTCAATAAGAGCCTCAACTTGTGGGGCCTTGTGGATTACAGCGTCAGAAAGAACATCAAAAGAGCTTTAAGCTATAATCTCAAATTGCAGGTCGGAGGGAGCGAGGACGAAATCAGGCAGATTTTTTACCCCCTTCACCTCAAAAGCCTTCAAAGGCTGGGCAGTCCCCCTCATCCTCTCGCTTATTTTCTCACCCTGCAGAAGAACCTTAAAGACCACCTGACGATCTTCATTGCCCGGCACGGGGAAATTCCCATCTCGGCGCTGCTCGGCTGGACCGTGGGGAGTTCCGTTCATATCACAGACATTGCTTCCGACGAGAGATATTTCCCTTTGAGAGGCAATGATTTCCTCCATTTTGAGTTCATCAAATGGGCCATATTCCAGGATTACCGAACCTTCGATTTTGGTCCTGTGAGGTATCCCGGACAGATGAGATATAAGAAAAAATGGGGCATCGAGCTTCACGAATATTCCTGCTTTTATATTCCCCTCCGGAAAATAAAAAAGCCGTTGTCTGACCGAAGCTTTCTCGGGCGGACAGCATCTTCTGTCTGGAAGCTGCTTTTTCCCCGCAGCATAGCAGCGAAAGCAGGAAAATTTTTGAGGAGGGAACTCTCCATTTGATGAACCTCGAACGACTCCTGCCCTTCCTGAGATGCATCTCTTGCGGTGGCAACCTGCGACATGATGACGAGAGATTAATCTGCCCCGGATGCGGCCAGAGCTTTCCCCTGATAAACACTATCCCGGTCCTTCTCCAGACAGACAACGAGGAAAAGGTGTGGGAAGACTATTTTCGCGAACTCTCCAAAAAGAGGGGAGATACGGCGGCCGCCAACAGCTATTTCAGCCCGAAAAATTTCAATTTCGTCAGGGAAAATCTGTCGAGACTTATCGGCGAGGTCAAGAACCTGGCCATTCTCGATGTGGGCTGCGGGACGGGACACTTTTCCCAGTCTCTGGTCAAAGATAATCTCGTTGTGGGGGTTGATATTTCGCTCGAGATGCTCACCTGGGCGCAAAGGAAAGGGCTTTCTGCAGTGCAATCATCTGGAAAAAGACTCCCGTTCGAGAAGGAAAGCTTTGAGCTTGTCATCGCCAACAATGTCATTCAGTCACTCAAGGAGGGAAGACTTTTTATTCATGAACTGGCGCGGGTGACAAAGCCAGGAGCAAGGATTATTGTCAGCTCCACCAACGGAGAGAATTTTGCCCTTGGTTTCTTTAAAATCATCGAAAAAAGAAAATACAGGCATCTCCGAGTCTATACGGCTGAAGAGATCAGACAATTTTTTCTCTCGGCCGGCTGCCAAGTCGAGTCTTTCCTATTCCTCCACTTTCCCTTTGGAAAGGTCAGAAGAGTCCGGGGAGAGGAGATTCTTCATTTTTTTAATCGACACCTGGCCACGACTTTTGCCATTGAGGCGGTTAAGCCTCAGGATTATCGAGATGAATAACCTGCTCACGTTTGATATCGAAGAATGGTTCCAGGCGAATTATCCGGAAATCGAGATTGAAAAAAGTTTAGAAAAGGATGAGAGATTAGAATTCAACGTCGGAAGGCTTCTCGATCTCTGCGAAAAGCACAAAACCAGAGCCACCTTCTTTATTTTGGCCCAGACCGCGGAGAAATACCCGGGCGTTATCCTCAGGATAAAAGAGAGAGGCCACGAGATTGCGACCCATGGATATCATCATGCTCTCGTTTACGAGCGGGCCGCCGAAGAGTTCGCCGCGGACCTGAGAAAATCCCTAAACATCCTGGAAGGGATGACCCAAGAAAAAATCTTAGGATACAGAGCTCCTTCTTGGTCCATTTATTCCCATCTCCAATGGTTTTATGAAATCCTCGAAAAAAATCGGCTGGTCTACGACTCGAGCTTGTTTCCCGCAAAGACCTT
>Ga0315280_10003396_pt1 | contig 24549 bp, 22 predicted proteins | sample YL17G06_40_MG_FD_203697 | JGI IMG/M metagenome (GOLD analysis project Ga0315280, IMG submission 203697) | Sediment microbial communities from Yellowstone Lake, YNP, Wyoming, USA - YL17G06_40 | ecosystem: Environmental > Aquatic > Freshwater > Lake > Sediment | place: USA: Wyoming | collected... | reverse complement strand
GAGCACTGTCAAGCATGGAGCGTAGAATATAACACGCGAGCTCATAAAGCACTTGAGTCCTGCGGTTTCAAAAAAGGCGGGGTCATGCGAAACACGGTATACGTGGCAGGCAAGAAATGGGGGTCTTTCCACTTTGACATACTTCGAGAAGAATATATGGACTTGCGGATGAGCCTGCTGAAGAAGGTTCTCGGAGATAGAGTGGACAACTACCTTGAGAAGACACGGCTAGGTCTTAGACTGGCTCACTAGCACGCCTGAGCGTAGCGTAAATGCTGATCTCTTGTGGAGTTTAATTCTATGCCGACGAGAATCCGCAACCGATCCGATGAGGCAGATATCAGCCGATCTGGAGGCGTCGGCTCAGTTGAAATGAGTTTTGACGTTGTCGAATGGCTTGAGGGCGAACGCCTAGAACATGAAAGAAGAATGCAGGAGCTAGGATGTCCTTGCAAGTCGACAGAGGGACTCTCAGAGTTTCCTGACAAACAACGTGGAAGGAGTGCGTGTGGATAAGGAGCGCGCTATGCGATCGGAGTATACTATTACTTGCTCATAGCAGGAACTTGCTCGCCAGAAGCATGATGGACAAAAAGCTGTAAGTTTGAGTTATCAGCATGATCCACTGGGGATTGTGCGCAGACAAGCTCACGATTTCCTCTTCAATAGACCCTTGCTTCTTCGAATGCGCATACTCTTTGGAAAGAAGGTAAAGCTTCCTGAATTTTCCCAGAACAATAATGGCTGCAACTGGTATAGCGAGCAAGAGAACACTCAACAATGGGTGTTGTCCATGTACGAATTCGAGGACAAATGCTGTACTAGTGAGCATCGCACCCGTAGCTAGCAGTGCTATACTGAGGAGGGAGGCTTTGACAAGGCCTAGATGTACTGTCATCGTTTGGATGTTCATCGCCCGGTCTCCGAAATAGTCTCGGATCTCGGTGGGTATGATTACCGCGTACACTGTCAAGGCTAGTCCAGTGAGCGAGAGTAGAAAGAAAGGATTCATTTCAGACGTGAAGGTGTAGTATGCAAACAGTACTGGGAAGACGGCGAGAACGAGAATCAGCGCTGCCGGGGCTAGCCAAGACCTAGACTTCAGCCTAAGTGGGGGAGCAGAATACGTCCAACCCAAAGAAATTCCAAGCACCCACATCAACAGCAAGATAGGCTTTCCTTGAATTAGCATGAACAGAGAAACTAGAGCTAACGTGGACAAGAGTTCTATAATCATTAATCCTTTGAGTCGGTTTCGTCCGAAAGAATCCAGCGCCTGAACAAGTCGTTTCTTGCGGTTGTCCTTTGAGTCTAGTTCATAATCAGAAAGGGTGTTGATCTGAGCCCCGATGGCAGAGCTAAGGTTGATTATGGTGAAGGAGAGAGCCAGCAGAACAACCAGGCTCGTGAAACCCAAAGTCGGAGTGACTCCCCAGGCAAGCCCCATGATGAGCGAACCTAGGTTCGGCAGCAGAAACTCCGCCCTGGAAATGATGCCGATCAATCTAATGGTCTCGAGCATATCTTTGTCAAAGGATTCTTAGGATCATGAAGCTAAAAAACGTCGTGGCAAAGCGCGCGCGTCAGCAGGCTACTCTCTTCTAGATTAGCGCACTAATTCGGAGAGTCTTCAAGCTGTGTTATTCGTTGCAGTTGTTTGGGCAAAGCCCGAAGCATTATCTCTCAGTAAACCAAGCGCGGGCTGCGCTAAAATCTTAATGTAACCCATTCCCTGTTTCTTGATCTTGATCTTCGGTTTCCAACTTCTTGATCCTTTCAAATAGTAGATCGTAGATTTTCTGCCAAGTCTCCGTCTCTCCGAAAGCTTCGTACCGACTGCGCTGACGTTCCCAATTTTTTATTTCTTGTTCGTGGAACCGGAGTTTCTTTTCTCTATGACTCAACTTCATTTTTCATCTCTCACGACATCAGCCAGAGCTGCCGCATCTAGTGCTCAGAACAGTATGTGGGGAGGCGAATGCCCTGTTCATTTAAACTCTAACCATAATTCGTCAAACCAGATCCTAATTTTCCGGTCGAGATATTCACTCATTCTTTCCATCTTCCTCTTCTTTTCATTCTTTCCAAGTATCTTTTCTTTTTTCTGAGTTTTTTACTAGCTCTTTTCATTCTGCTTCAATTCCTCTCTTCTTCATACATTCTAGAATCTTGTGTGTATTCTCATTTTACTATCTCTTTATTCCTCTTACATATAATGCTACATACTCTTATGCCGGGATTCTGGCAAGCTTGGCATCCAACACAATGATCAACAAGTAGCGCGCACGCTAGAGTTTTTGTTTGTTTTTCAGTTTCAAATACTCTGGAATAACCATGTAGAGGGGCATCATAAATACGACTGTCGTTATGACAGCTAGGAATGTTTGTCCCATGACGAGCAAGCCGACTATTGCGAATATCCAGATGACACACGTATAATCGAGGATTGTTTTGGAAACGGCACTCAATAAGCCCATGCTGAGGTCTTCCAAAATCTGATTCCGTTCAATCGGACAAAAGAGGTTTATGAATTAAGCTCAGGTGTGCGCGCTCGAGGCTAGGCGGCTATCCTTCGTGCGCGATCATTGTCAGTGTCTGTCTGACGTTCTGCAATTTTCTTATCTTGTTGTGTATTTCCTTGATCTCATCCATCGTGTCCGCTCTTGTTCTTACGATGACATCGTAGACTCCGTAGAGTGGATAAGCTTCTTCAACTCCCTTGATTGCTCTCAGCGTTTTCATCAACTGCGCGTTAAATTCCTCCGTATTTATCAACAGGATTGCCATAGGCATCCAAATCACCTCTCTCGTATAGTCTGTGTTGTGTTTGCTATTTAGGTTTGGGGGTAAAGCTTTAGCCCTAAAACCAGGAGCTACATAACGAAAGTATCTGCACAAAAGCTATTAGCAAGCCTTCGGTTCTAGTTTTTTGGAAAGGTTCTGAAAAGAAGGCTATCCAGGGAAAAATCTGAGTTTATTCGCAAAATGAAGAGCGTAGAAACATGAGCGTGAAATGGTTTTTTGCCACGATACTAGGCGTTTTCTTGGTTGCAGTTGCGACTACACAAGTTTACAGCGTGAAAGCGGCAACTACTCGCAACTTCACTTTGTATGGTTCCTTCGGAGGAGGATGGGGTTTCACGGCGGGAAGCATATCGAGTCCTGGTCCGCCAATCGTAGTCGAGCAGGGTGATATTGTCAACCTGACTTTGATAAGCAACGATGGAGATGGAATTGCCCACAGGTTTTTCGTCAGCTACACCAACGATACATTGCCCAAGCAGGGTGATCCACAGTCCTCTGACTTTGCTGGTTCCGTGCCAGTGAACTTTCAATTTGTCGCTTCCAGCACGATTGGCACATACAAGTACTACTGTGTCATTCATCCTAACCTGATGTGGGGATACTTCGAAGTGGTTCCAACTGGTTCAATCCCAGAATTCCAGTCGCTGATAATGCTGTCGCTGCTCGTCGTAAGCACAGTAGCCGCTGCCCTAGCCTACAGGAGAAAACAACAAGTCTAGTTAGCCATTTTCCTCTCTTTTTTTTTATGTCTATGCTAGACTTTCCGTACACGCGCGGAGAAGTAGCCATCAACGCAGAAAACGCGAACTTGCAAGTCTGCACCTCAGATGTGGGCTTCAGTGGTCTCGACAGTTGCAGTGTTCCTGACGAATTGAGCGTGCAGCTTTTCGCCTTCTATCATTTCCTTGCTGAACAATGCGCTCCAGCGTCAGAAACAGGCGGCTGCGTCGGATATTGGCTAGAAACGTGTTGAAGTCTTGTCTATTTTTTTCTCACGTAACTCTTTACACGTACTGTCTTGTTCTTTCTGCCTGGTTTAGCTCGTGTATACGTATGCACTCTCATTTTCTCACCAACACCATAACAGAAAGCTAAGAGTAAAAATACATTATGAATCGATAATTAATAGCTGAACTCTCATATTCCCCGCGCTCATTGCCTACTCGCTGCGCAGTTTGTAGCTGCGGTCTTTTAGCTATCATTGCTTTGGTTTTCGTGTTTCTTCGTTTTCTTAAGGTTGGGGACATGCTTTTCTTTTTTTGAAGTGATCCATCCCCCTTATGGTACGTGGCCACAGTAAACTCGGGTTTTTTGGTCTTGGGGGCAAAGCCTAACAGCAAAGGTCAAATCTCAGATAGGAATTAACGTGCACGTTTGAGGTCTGTCTGTGGAAGAGACAAACATCGTCGTAGTCGGGGCAGGCATAGTGGGCTTGGCCGTAGCGGCCAAGATCTCGGAAAAAGCCGAAGGTGTTCTCATTCTTGAGAAGAACGCTAAGTATGGCCAAGAAACTAGCACTCACAACAGTAGCGTTGTTCACTCTGGCATTCATTACCCAAAGGGTTCTCTGAAGGCTCAGCTGTGCGTGAAAGGCAATGTCATGATCTATGAGATGTGTGAAAAATACAAACTCCCATACAAGAAACTTGGCAAACTAACTGTGGCAGTCACAGATGAAGAGATAGCTGAGCTGGAAAAGCTGATGAGACAGGGGCGGGACAATGGCGTTGAAGAATTGAAGTTCCTGGACGGAGAGGCTGTCAAAAGGCTGGAGCCGAACGTGGAAGTTGATAAGGCACTTTTTTCGCCCTCAACGAGCATAATCGAGCCTGATGAATTGATGGCCCATTACTGTGCAGAGGCCTCCAGAAACGGCGCAGTCCTGTCCACGAACACTGAGGTAACATCACTGAGAAAAGTAAGAGACACGTATGAAATAGGAGGAACTAGCCAAGGCGAGAAATTCACCATCAAAGCAAAAACGGTCATAAACTGCGCGGGCCTCTACGCAGACAAGATAGCCGAAATACTCGGAATAGACCTAGACAAGCACAGGTACAGACAACATCCCTGCAAGGGAGACTACTTCAGAACTGTCGGCAAGCCACCTGTCAAAATGCTCGTTTACCCAGTCCCGGAGGGACCCGGCCTAGGCATTCACCTCACTCCAGACCTTGGCGGCGCAGTAAGGCTAGGACCGAACGCTTACTACGTGGACAACATCAACTACGAAGTGGGATCAAATGAAAAGGAGTTCCGAGAAGGAGTGGAAAGATACATGCCCAGCATCAGAAACTACCAGATCGTGTCCGATTTCGCTGGTGTAAGACCTAAACTTCAAGGCCCAGGCGACGGGTTCAGGGATTTTGTGATAAGAAATGAAGCAGACAAGGGCTTTCATGGTTTCATAAACCTAGTAGGCATAGAGTCGCCAGGCCTGACAAGCGCCCCAGCCATAGCCGAGCTTGTTGCTGGAATATATCAGAACGAGATCAAGAAATAAGTCCATTACAGCAACTGATCTTCAGTGGATCATAACGCACATTGTCTGACTGTGCGATGGTGCGCTATGGGTGATCTAGAAATCCAAATTAGATTAAACCACGTCTAAAGTGTGGCATGAAGCAGATCGGCCAGCGAAGCAACCGACACAAAATACTGTTCGATAGTTCAGCAATCGAAGCGGCCTTTGGTTACTTGCGGAACAGAACTGATGAGAATCTTGAGCGTCTGATTTCCATGCAAGGCAGTAGGCTCGCGTACAGTCATTATCTGTGGTCCTCGTTCGGTTCGAAATTGACGATCAGAGAGTTTTGGAAGAAAAACCTGGAACAGACCATTTGGAACACGCAGCTTGGAACCGTCATTGGCGCTGTCAGGGAATACTTGGCTGGTCGGCAAGAAAGTCAATGGCTCAGCGCAGTCTTGGAGTACCTTCCTGAAGGGCACGTTTTCAGAACGACGGTACACTTGATCGCAGATTATGACAATGTCGTTTATGGTGAAGATGTCGCACTGAACTTGAACTTCAAGCAGTTTCACGTTGACCATCGTGAAGTCGTTTACTACCTGATTCATGAGCTAGCGCATGCAGGTTATTTCAGATACCACCGAATGCCAGAGCTGACGAAGATTAGAACACTCGGCGATCTTTCGGACGTCGTTAAGTTGTTGACGCATCTTGAAGGCATGGGCGTCATCAGTCCCATGAGACTGAGGGTTGAAGAGGGTGGTCTGCTCGACGGTGACTACAAGGTTCTCTTGAATGACGTAGAAAGAAAGAGAAGAGTTCGTGATTACTTCAGAGTGCTGTCAAGACTCGAGAATAGGCGAAGCCAAGAGCTACGCGAAGAGGATTTTCAGGTCTTCGAGGACATGAGCGGGAGGACGACGCGACTATGGTACGTGACAGGTTGTCATATGGCACAAAGAATCGAGCAGGAACATGGAATAGAGATGTTACGAAACCTTGTGAAGAGAGGCTGTGAAGAATTCTTCAAAACATATAGAAACCTCGAAAATCCCTTGGCACTCTAGTTACGCCTCTAAGTGCATTCATCCGCAAATGCTTACAACAGCAACACTGGATCAGAAAACGAGAGCGCGTGCTTGAATCAGCATCTTCAAGGCCAACATCGGGTGAACCTCTATTCCATTTCGGCTACTCCATTTTTGATAGTAATGGAACCGTTGTCGAAAAACACTTAAAGGGACCCTGTTGGATATGATAACGAAGTATCGCTAGCTCAGCAGCAGGAAAGATATATGGCAAAACCTCCAAGCACAACAACTTTAACTGGCAAAGCCAGCGCAATCGTAGGGCCGAGTGCCTATCTGACTTTGGCTGTCCCCATCGTTGCGTTGATCGCGGCGTTGTTGAGTGGAAGTCTCCTTCTGCTGAATTACGTTCATGTGCTCATTGCCGGAACTTGGACGGGCATAGACTTGTTCATGGGTCTTGTGATGAGCAGGGTGATGCGTGGTCTCTCTCCGCAAAGCCGCGCTGAGATTATAAAGAAACTTGTGCCTATGATGCTGTTCTTTATGCCCGGGTTGGCCTCGGTCGGCATAACTGCTGGAATCTACCTAGCCGGTAGCTTGGGGTTAAGTTTCTTCTCCACACCAATAATCATAGCCATCATCATCGTGGTCATCTTGTCAGTACAAGGCTTTGGCCTGATATTGCCTAATGAAGTCCGCGTCCTATTGGAGCTCAGGAAAGCAAACCCGAACACAGAGAAGATTGTGAAACTTGGCATGAGAAACATCTACTTCGCTGGTAGTCAAACAATATTCCAGATCGCAATCGTATTCGTGATGGCCTACTTGGCAGTCGTGTGATGAAGACTCTTTATTCTAAGAATTTGCCCGGCTTCAGCGCGCGCTTAGATCAGACTCTACTGCCTTTTTGAGAATTTCTGCTTTGTCCGTTCTTTCCCACGTGAAGTCCGGATCGTCTCTCCCAAAATGGCCAAACACGGCCGTTTTTCTGTATATCGGTCTAAGCAAATTCAAATGATCTATAATCGCCTTAGGTCTCATGTCAAAATGCTTCTTCACCAATTCAAGGATTTTTTCATCGGGTACCTTTCCCGTGCTAAAAGTGTTTACCATCACGGAAACTGGTTGTGCTACGCCGATTGCGTATGATATTTGGACCTCGCATTGGTCCGCCAGACCTGCAGCAACAACATTTTTGGCAATGTACCTTGCCATATAACAGCCAGATCTGTCGACTTTTGAGGGGTCTTTTCCAGAGAAGCATCCTCCACCGTGACTTCCAACGCCTCCATAGGTGTCGACGATGATTTTTCTTCCTGTTAGGCCCGAATCTGCCAAGGTTCCTCCGATGACGAATCTTCCTGTCTCATTGATGTAGTATTTTGTTTTTTCGTCCAACATGCTCGGAGGTATGGCTTTTTTTATGACTTGACTTATTATGTCCTCCCTCATTCTTTCTCTGTCAACCTTCTCAACGTGCTGAGCAGCTATCACGACAGCATCCACTCTTTTCGGTTTCCCATCAGCATATTCAACTGTGACCTGCGACTTGCCATCTGGCCTCAGATATGGTAGAATCTTATTCTTCCTGCATTCAGAAAGTCTCCTCACGAGACCGTGTGCAAGCATTATTGGCAGAGGCATCAATTCCTTCGTCTCATTTGTTGCATAGCCGAACACCATTCCCTGGTCTCCAGCTCCCTGTTCATGAGTTTCAGTCTCAATGACTCCCATTGCAATATCTGGGGACTGCTCCGTTATCGAAACCAGAACGCCACAAGTCTCCCAATCCATGCCATCTTTGGCATTGTCCAACCCGATTTCCTTCAATGTTTTTCTTACAATGTGAGGTATGTCCACGTAGCAGACGGTTGTGATTTGACCAGTGACTACTACGTTTCCTTGCATCACCAGCGTTTCACAGTCAACCCTTGCTTTAGGATCTTTACCTAAGACAGCATCCAACACGGCGTCTGATATTTGATCTGCCACTTTGTCAGGATGGCCTTCTGCCACAGATTCTGAAGTGAACAGATATCTTCCGTTGTTTATCATGAGAATCAATCATTTGGATTTGCAACACGGACTTTTAATGATTTCGTATGGCTGATGCTATTAGCTTACTTGCTATTTACCCATTTTTGGAACGCAAGTTACGCGTCTAGGTTCTGTTAACTCTTAGGGGATGTTCACACCCTTGCCAAAAATGACGTGCTTTGGAAGAAAGTGGTTGATGATGCCCACGTTTGTAATATGTGCTGTCTCGCTTGTTCTTGGCGCTGTGATACAAATTGTCAGAATTATTTAGTGCATGACAAATACGTTAACAGTATCCGGGTCTGGAAACGCATATATGACTCATAAGCGGATTGTTTGATGCGGTGATAAGGTGCCTAGAGTCGTTCATTTTGAGATTCATGCGGATGATCCGAAGAGAGCAGTGAAATTCTATGAGAGGGTCTTCGATTGGAAAATAAGCAAGTGGCAGGGACCGGTTGATTATTGGCTTGCAGAGACAGGCGGAGAAAAGCAGCCTGGCATAAACGGTGCGATAATGCAGCGCACGAATAAGGGAAGTACTTGGAACACGATAGATGTTTCTTCAGTTGACGAATATCTCCAGGAGATAGTGAAGGCCGGCGGGAAAGTTGTACAGAAGAAAACAGCCGTTCCTGGAGTAGGATACATGGCTTACTGTGCAGATACTGAAGGAAACGTTTTCGGGATCATGCAAGCAGACGAAAAAGCCAAGTAGCACCGAGAGCGATCATCAGACTCTTGGAATCTTTTTCTTTCAGGTTCTTCGCAGAGTGTGCTCAGTCGATTAGAATAAGTAATGGAGGATTGACAACATTAGCGTGAAACTTGGGATGTCTGCAAGCTGATTGGCAAACGGAAAAGCCGTAGTCACAACGATATGAACAGAGACACTGAAGAAGCGCGCGCTAAGTCTTGGCCGCAGGCGAACCGAGGCCGTTCCCGTACTGCAGTGGATGTTCTACCGTCAGCCTGAATGAACTAGTGTGTCGGCCAAGGAGTCTGCCACTCTTCTTTGAAGAAAATCTCCGAAAGCTCTTTCCTTGGTTTAGGAGCTGGTTTTTCACTTGATACACCAATTGGTAGTATCGCAACAACTTTCATTTTTGCAGGGATTCTGAGTAGACGCTTTGCCGCATCTTCGTCGAAGGCGCCTATCCAGCAAGTGCCATAGCCCAGGGCCGTGGCCGCCAGGACCATGTGTTCCAAGGCTATCATCGTGTCCTTTTCGTACCACCTCGCCGACGCTTCAGGATCGCCTACTGCCACTATGATCGCGGCAGCATCCTTTAGGAATGTCTGATTGTTCGCCGCTTCTGCCAAAGCCTTTTTTCGGTCCACGTTCTGAACCACTACGAAGCGCCAAGGCTGGCGATTACCAGCAGAGGGCGCCAGACGAGCAGCTTCAAGAATCATTTCCAACTTTTCTTCAGGAATGAGTTCCGGCCGGTATTTCCTTATGCTTCTCCTGGTTCTTATGGCTTCCAAGACATCCATTTTTGGTCTTCTTCCGTGAGGTGCACTCTTCTCATACCGCTTATTACCCTTTTCTCAGGACATGGGCGGATAGGTGGTTGTTCTCACTGGCCTAGATCAGCGCACGTATGAAAGGAGAATGATTGAAGATGCGGCGCGATCTGTCGGGCTGATGCGTATGGAAGATGGCTTCAATGTGTTGATATGAGCACGGGCTATGGACTGTTAGCATGCTAAGGTGTTGCTAGGTGTTTTTAACGTCTTTTATTAGAATGAGAGACCGTCTTTTTTCCTGCTTCTTTCTGAAACCATGTTTCTCGTACAGTTTGAGTGTTGGCGTGTTTGTTTTCAGGACTGAGAGTTCAACGGCGCTCTTGTGAGTTGCCCCGCTGTTACGTTAGCGTGTTCAACATGTACGTCGCTGCTCCAGCATTCTGTAGGATGGGGAAACGGCCAAGCGCGCATGCGTGTTCCGAAAATGGTCTAAAATGGTTTTTATTCGGCTTTCAGGATTTGGGGGCAGTTTTGGGCTTCAAATCTCGTGTTGCTGCAGTATTCGCCCTTCTCGAACCTGCACAGATGGTTCCGCTTCTGGAAGGCCAGCTGGCAAGTCCTCAAGAGCCGCAGAAAATTCATAGATTCACCATGCCTCAACACGGAAAATACCGGGCTTAAAGAAGCCCGTATCAAGGGCGAATAGGCGAAAGAAGAATAAATACCATTTTACACCAATTTAGGGACAGGCATGCGCGCTAGGCGTGCAAATCGCACAGTTCTTTAGTATAGTGTTAGACAATCTGTCACATAATCAGACCTGCGGTATTGATTGGAGTGGCCCAGCTAGCTCGTGGGTTTTTCTTGTTGACCAGTACTCTGTCTAGTCGGCATGTGCCAACACAAGAATGGGTCGTCAAGACATTTCCCAATGGTTTCCTCGTTGCGAGAGCAGCCCACTCATTTCAACGCAAGTCGATTTTTGATTAGGACGGAGGCTGAGCATTAGCAAAAGCCTCAAGATACCAAACAACGGTCTCATTCTCTCCAACTACGTATCTGTCGCAAGCAACCTGACCGAAGGTCCATCCATAACTTGAATAACTCCACCACAACCAATATTTTCCGCCAGAGCTAGGAACACCGTCTATCGCGTTGACAGATGCGCCTGACAGACTTTCTGTGTAGTTTACTGAAGCAACGAGTCTTGTTAGGTCAAGCAGCGTGGAGCCAGAGTTGATTTTCGTTTCATTTAACCAACGAGTAGCACTTCCATTTCCGTAGCTGATGCCAAGATTAGCCGTGATTGACTGTCCCTTCACTTTAGACGAGAGGTCGCTGTACTGATAATAATAGTACCCTGCCATGAATGATGCTGCCAAGGCCCAGCAGAGCACAACCAACGCTACTAGGATCCACTTATTCATTAAGAAGGTCTTATCTGTCATCCTTTCTCAGCTTCCTTAACGCCACAATCGTTGGAACCGAACAAACTCCAAAGATCAGAAAGTTGGCACCTTCATGCAACACTGCAAACGGTGCTCCAAAGAAAATCGCGACGATGATTGGTGAGTTGTAGACAGATGCATAGACAATGTTGGTAATCAAATCGTAGAGCACTGTTGGAAGAAAACCCATTGTTGCAAACAGGATGCTGAGTCTTAACCGTTCACTGCTCAAGCTTGTTGAGCCAAGTGCTTTTCTTAACAAGCCCCCGGTTATCCCGTACACGGATTCAGCAAGCATCGTTGCGACCCAAATTCGAGGGTCGAAGCCGTAGGGGTTTATCGAACCGTAAATCAGCCAAGAAACTATGCCGATTGAAGACCCAACGACCGATCCGAAAAGGAAACCTCCAAGGAAGACAATCAGGTCCATTAGTTTAACATTTGGGACGCCTACTAGGGCGTAGTCTGTCCCTATTGATAGCGCGCAGAATGTCGCAATTAGGGCTATCTTGACGGTGTTCATCGGAGTCGACCTGGTTAGATAATCCATCCAGCTTCTACTTAAGAATTCCTATATTCAACTAACGACAACTATAGACGAGGAGAAGGCCGTTGGAAATCCTTGAAGCGGTTAATAGGGTTGCAGCGAAAATCGCACCGGGACGTTTGCCCTCATTCGCTGAGGCCCATGTCATGAAAGCCTTGGAAGACATCAGTCTTCAACAAACCGTCGGCAGGATGAGACTCTCAAAGGACCTCTGCTTGGGGGAAGGCGGGACCAGAACTCTTGTCAAACACCTCAAGAATGAAGGGCTGATCGACGTTTCAAAAGCAGGGGTCGCTCTCTCTGCAGGTGGTAGAAAACTGCTGTCCAGCTTGAGAACTCTGATGAGCGAGCAAATAGAGATTCCGTCCACGCCCTTGACAGTTGGCCCATTTAACGTTGCAGTTCGAGTGAGAGGAATGAAAGACTCAGTGAAATACGGTCTGGAGCAGAGAGACGCTGCCCTCATGGCTGGAGCAAAGGGAGCCACCACTCTAATCTTCACCAAGAACAGACTCACTATGCCCGGCACAAAGGAGGACGTGTCAAAAAGCGAATCCACCCTTCTCGCTGCGCTGTCAAAACTGAGCTTGGAAGAGGGCGACATCATAATAATCGGAAGCGCAGACGAAAAAATCAAAGCGGAACTCGGAGCAAAGACGGCAGCCCTTGAACTACTCAAATCCAAAAACAGAACCAACTCCAACAGAAGCGGTACATGATGTTGATGCAAGCTCAGTGGCGGGCGAATAGCCGTCGAGGAAATTCTTGGAAGCTCTAAGACTTCAAAGCGTTTTCAATTTCAACGCGAACAGCTGGATTTTTTTCCCTACTAAGAGCCTCTTTAAGTGCGAGTCTAGCGTCCCGTCTGCCAAGCGCGCGCTTTATGCAGTCAAGCGTGACTATAGCTCTTTTTTGTGGGTTTTCAAACACAAGCTTTTAAGGCATGAAATCAGCTTGACGTGACGTATGCAAGGTTCAGACAAAGAGTCAAAAGGGCTTTCTCAAGCCGAGGCTGAAAAGAGGTTCTTAGAGGTCGGGCCAAACCAGTTTGTTAAACCTCAGAAGACAAGTTTCCTGGGCATCGCCAAGGAAGAAGTAACAGAACCCATGATCTTGCTGCTCCTTGTCGTCGGCATAGTCTACACGGTTTTCGGAAGCCTGCAAGATGCCTTAACGATATTCAGCGTCATCTTCGTCCTGGTTTTTGTCGAAATCTGGAACGAATACCGTGCCAAGAAAGCCATATCTGCGCTTTCCGAGTTGGCTGCTCCAAAAACGCGAGTTGTGCGGGACGGCACGATAGTTGAGGTTGAAACTGAGAAAGTGGTTCTTGGCGACACTCTGGTTTTCACTGAGGGCACGCGAATCGCTGCCGACTGCAAACTTGACGTGGCCTACGACGTGCAAGTGGACCAGTCGGTTTTGACAGGCGAATCTCTTCCCCAAGAGAGGAATGTTGGAGACGACGTTTTTGCAGGGACCTTGATTGTTTCGGGCGAAGGAAAAGGAGAAGCATACGCCACTGGCAAGGACACCAGGTTCGGCAAGATTTCTGCTATGGCTCAGACGATCAAACCTCCGAAAACGCCGTTACAATTGGCCATGAAGGCACTCTCGAAAACTCTTGCTTATGTCGCCATATTCTTCAGCGTAATCATCCCGTTAATAGGCATCCTTCGCTTTGGATCGCAGAATCTTGTCCAGCTGATCCTGACGGGGCTTGCACTTGCCTTTGCGGCCATCCCTGAAGAGTTGCCCATCATAATTACCATGATCTTGGGAATAGGCTCCTACCGACTCTCGCAGAAGGGTTTTCTGGTTAAGAAGCTTAAAGCAGCGGAAGTTCTGGGTGACGCAACTGTCATCGTTACTGACAAGACAGGGACGATCACTGAGAACAAGATGCAAGTCGCTCAGGTTTATCCGCGGAGAGAAGAGACCCGAACGCTTGGTGCAGCTGCTGCTGCCTTGACTGAAATGTCACTGTCCCCAACTGACAAGGCACTTCTGGAAAAAGCCCGCGAACTCGGAGTCAAAACGAGTTTCGGAAGCGTTCTCCGCGAACGCGGTTTTGAGAGCAACAGACGGACCAGATCCGTCTTGCGTGCAAGAAATGGTGGCCTCTGGCTTTCGACTGTTGGAGCGCCCGAGGAAATTCTAAGCTCACAAGGCAGCAATGAACCTGTTGACGAAGAGCTCAAAGAAGAAACAGCGAAAGGGAGAAGAGTGATCGCCGTTGCAGAAAAAGCAGTCTCCGCTGAAGAAGCAGATTTGCCCTTCTCAGAATTGGAGGGAAACTGGGACTTCATCGGCCTGGTCTCGATTGAAGATCCCCCGCGCCAAGGCGTCAAGGAAACGATAGAAGCCATCAACAGGGCGGGGATCAGGACGATCATGGTCACGGGTGATCATCCGCAGACTGCCGCCTACGTAGCGAAGAGCGTTGGCATCCCCTCAGAGAAGGTGCTGACTGGTGCGGAGCTGGACAAGCTTTCTGACGAGGACCTGCAGAAGGTTGTGGAGGAGGTTTCCGTTTTTGCGAGAACGACCCCCGAGAATAAGTATCGACTGGTAAACGCGTTGCATGCAAACAGCGAAGTTGTCGCTGTCACAGGCGACGGCGTAAACGACACTCTGGCCCTCAAAGGCGCAGATGTTGGCATTGCGATGGGCGTGAAAGGTACCGACGCAGCTAAAGAAGCGGCAGATGTTGTGTTGACCGATGACAATTTCGTAACCATCGGGCACGCGGTGTTTGAAGGCCGCACGTTCTTTGACAACCTTAGAAAAGGGTTGAAGTATTATCTGTCCATCAAAGCTGCGCTAATCTCGATCTTCCTTCTGCCCTTGGCTCTGGGCATACCCTTACCGTTTGCTCCAATACAGATTATCGTCCTCGAACTCTTCATGGATCTCGCCGCCTCCGCCGGGTTTGTCACGGAACCCGCTGAAAAAACGATCTACAGCCGAAAGCCAAGGAGTCCGAAAGCGAAGTTTTCTGATTCAAAAATGATCGTCGACATTGCGGTCTCCGGTGCAAGCCTTTTTGCAGCCGTGATGCTTTCATACTTCTATGCACGTTGGCAGAACCTTTCAGACGTTGAAACACAGACTTTCGCTTTCTCCGCTTGGATAATGGGCCACATAATCCTTGCCTTTGTCTCACGTTCAGAAAGGGAACCGCTCTACATTCTGGGTCCTTTATCGAACAAGGTTATGGACCTGTGGGCAGTTCTTGCCTTCTCTTTCCTGCTCGTTGCAGTCAGCGTACCTTCAGTAGGTTTCCAGCTCAGGCTTTCAACACTTGCGGCCAGTCAGCTCGGCTTGATCTTTGCCTTCGCTCTTCTCACTACCGTCTGGCTGGAGATCGCGAAACTCTTTCTGTACAAACCGAACCCAAAACCGTGAAAACAGCTGAGCGTGCGGCACACCTAAACACGTGTCTGCACATATCGTTTATTGCGCAAATCCGAAGGAAATTGGTGTTTGCGGGAGCAGTCGGTCATCTGATGACTGATTTCCCTTCTTGATTCTGCAACTTTCGCAACATCAACACATCCTAGCTTGATATCAGCATTGACTTTGATTCCCTTCTCTATGTTTATGTTGCTCATTCGATTCGCCAATAAATTCCTCTTCTTTGGAAGGTTTAAGAGGCTTTTCATGGTGCGTATGCAAGATTTTGGGTTTTGCGGAAAAGTTATAGCTGAATTGAAACAGAATCAGAGCGGGTTGCTTATGGAGCTTTTCGAAGCTATCAAAGACAGAAGAAGCATACGTTCTTGCACAGAAGAGGAAGTTACTGATGAAGAATTGAATGCCATACTAGAAGCAGCCACATGGGCACCATCAGCTTGCAACAAACAGTCTTGGAGATTTGTAGTTATCCGAAAGCCAGAGACTATTGAAAAACTCTACAGAGCAGCATCATATAGCACTCAGCACCAAATCTTCGTGAAGAAAGCCAAAATCGTGATAGTGGTCTGCACAGACCTAAACGTCTACAAAACTTTCCCTCACAGAGAACGAGCATTAAGCTTATTCACCATACAAGAGACAGCGGCAGCCACTCAGAATCTGCTCTTAGCTGCCCACGCTTTAGGTCTTGGAGCATGCTGGGTATCGCTCTTTTCGGAAGACCAAGTGAAAGAAGCATTAAACTTGCCAAAGAACATGAGACCCTTAGTCATAATACCATTAGGTCACACAAAATCAAAGACAAACCCAAAACCTAGAAAGCCACTAGAAGATGTTGTCAACTACGAAGGTTTCTGAGCACATGGCGTGAAGAAGGCTTGACTTCTGACTAGAATCAACTTCTATCATCGTTTTTAAGCCAGTTTTTGGTTTGCGGAAAGTTCTAGCTGAACCGAAAATGGGGAAAGCATTGTTCTGTGATTGAACCGAGTTATTGGATGTGTCCATAGGCTTAAATAGATCGCTGAAAGAGTGTTTCTTTTGGCAAACATCATGAATTTAGCGAAGCTGTTGTGGGTATGCGCATTTGCCTTTATGGTCTATCTATCATTGTTGCTTCTCAGACTGTCTAACGTTCTGGGAAGCGAGTTCGACATTTTGATGCGATCGGTTTCAGCTATTAGCTTAATATTGTTAGGAGTTTTTGTGGGAGCACTCATCTTGCAAAAGCAGATTCGAGTTCGAGCGTTGCTGTTACCCTCTCTCTTGTTTGCCCTAGGATTCTTAGCTGCTCCATTTGTCGGAATTGGAGTGCTGATGATGTTTGAAAATCTAGGTTTTGACAATCCAGTAATATTTGGAGTGAGTATCACAGCCTATCTCTTTCTCTACATGGGACTATGGTTCTGGCTTAAAAAGAAGGGCATTTTCAAGAGGTGAAACCTTTAGAAGATTCTTCTATCACTCTTTTCAAGCCAGTTTGACCCTTGGAGTTTAGCTTTTTTCCGTTCTACGCTTTCGACATATTTTTTCTAAGCCAGTTTTGGTTTTGCGGAAAAGTTATAGCAGAACCGAAGGATACCCTGTGGATTGGTGAATTCAGTTGAAGAATAATGAGTGCACAATCTACATCACAACTAAACATGACTATATACAAAGATACCATAAAGAGAAGAATGGTTGGACACAAACCAATCCAAACGGTAAAGTTCGGCTACTTAGTGCAGAGCAATTATTATCACACATCTTGCCATCCCTTGCTGGGATTGGACCTCTTAGCGTTAGGGTAGAACCAGATAAACAAACCTAATGATGTTGCGGAAAAGTTAATGCTGAACCGACTTGACTATTTGGATTGGTGGTCAGATTGCTTGACGGCAAGAATGTGAATCTGAGGATTGTCGAAAGAGAGGATTTGCCGTTGTTGACAGAATGGCTTAACAATCCTGAATTTGCGGGTGAATTTATGTGGTGGCCACAGAAATCTGGAACGGAGCAGGAGAAGGAATACGACAATCTCCCACCTGACACCAAGCAGTTCTTCATAGAGAAAAAAGATGGTACGAAAATCGGGAGGATAGGCCACTTTATGTTCGGAAACCTCTTAGAAATATACTATTATCTCGTTCCAAGTGAAAGAGGAAAAGGCTTCGGCACTGAAGCTATAATGATTATGGTGGACTACTTGTTTCTATCGAGAGGCCTGATGCGCGTTCAGGCTACTGCTGATGTGAATAATTTCGTTTCTCAGAGGGTTCTTGAAAAAGCTGGGTTCAAGAAGGAAGGGGTGATTCGAAAGAGTGGCTTCACCCGAGGAAAATGGACAGACGACTGTCTGTACAGCATCCTCAGAGAAGAATGGAAGGAACCAAAAATACTAACAAAAACCGCTTGAAGAAAGCCAGTTTTGATTTGTGCGGAAAAGTTATAGCTGAACCAAGAACACATGTGTGTTTTGGCTTCAGAGGAGGTGATAGGTTGAAGTTTAGTGACATTGTGATTGCCGTGGCGTCGTTGGCTGTTATTCTTCTCTTCCTTGAAGTCATCTTGGGGTTAGTGCTGATTCCAGCTATTGGCTGGGATTGGGGAACCACGGTTGTCGGGATAATTTGCTTCTTGCTTAGTGGATTGGTCGTCGGCGTAATCTTCTCTAGGAAAATCTGGGAAGAAGCTGGCATAAAAACCATAGCCAAGATAATCGTCTTGGGAGCCGCTCTAATGATGCTTTTCTTTGCGGCAGCAATTCCATCACAGGGGGACTGGACTCCATTAGTTAAAGAAAACTACCAAAACGCCAACCTAGGAAAGACGCTGACGACATCCCAATGGTGGAGCGTTGAAGTAAGTACACTGGGTGAGGTGATAGCCGTGAATCTGTTCCTTTGGATCGTGCTGAGTTTCATCGGACTTTACATAGGCTCGATGCTCAGAAAGCCAAGAAAAAGTTAAGAACAGCAAAAACATATCATGCCGCCACTTTCTTTTCTTGTCTTTTCTGAACGACAACTAAATCTAATGATTCTTTCAACTTTGGTAGAGAACAAAACCAGAAGACACTTCCTTCTATTCTTTTAAACCAGGCTAATCCATCTATTCTTGCAGAAAGTGGCGATATCTATGTTAAACGGGAATACGGGAGATATCGCCATCTTAGTATGAGTCCATACTAGAAGACTGGGCCCACAGATTAGAACAGCACAAATCCTCGCTACTTGGGCTTCATGGCCTCTTGGAAAAGCTTCTTCACAGCCGTGATCCTTGCTTTTTGTGCTAACACGTCGCTTGTGACGAGGTCTAGGGCTTCTTCGGGACACCATTTGATGCATTGTGGTTCGCCTTTGTCCTTGCACAGGTCACACACGTAGACTACTTTGTTGTCGGGGTGTAGCATTATTGCTCCGTAGTCGCATGCTTCGATGCACCATCCGCAGCCGTTGCACTTGTCCTTGTCAACGCTTATCAGCCCGGTGTCTTCAGACTGCGTCAAAGCCTCTCTCGGGCACGCTGCAACGCAAGGCGGGTCTTCACAGAGCCTGCATGTGACAGGCATGTTTACTAGCTGATTTATCCTGACCACTCTTATCCGCGATTTCAGCGGGTTGTACGCCTTGTCCTGCGTGTATGAGCAGATGTACTCGCAGACTTGGCATCCTACGCACTTGTCTGGGTCTGCTGAAACGAACTTTCTCTCGTGAATCTTCACCATCTTCTAAGCCTCCTTCTTCTCTGCTAGGCCAATCAGATCATCCATGCCCAGCTCCTTGAGCTTCGCCACTGTTGGCACGCCCTGCTTCGTCCAGCCTCTTGCCTCATAATAATCGTCCAGAAGCAAATCCAGCTCCGCCTGGGTCACCATGGCTCCTTTAGACGGGCCTTCGTCTGGAATGGGCTCATGCATAACCTTCCACGGTAAAGTGTCATCCTTCCTGCCCAAGCCCTCTCTGATGTTGAATAGCCTTGCCGCGTTCTGTATTCTCTCGCCGCACCGCTTGAGCTCTTCAGGCGTTATCTCAATTCCCGTCACTAAACTGTACAGCTTGGCCATGTCAGGCAGTTCCTTGTAGTACGTGCCTCTTGAAAACTTGCAGACGACAAAGGAGTCAATCAGGTTGTACGTGTCCTCCATGTCCTTGACCATCTTGCCCCTGCCTTTCTCTGCAATTAAGCGGTTGACCTTTCCTTTCACGTCAAAAGCGTAGGCACCATGCCTATTGTGATCCGCTCCGCGGAATGAAACTGCAAAACCCAAGGCAGCCGTCTTCAAGCATCTAAGATCGTAACCAGTAACCTCGACACCCTTAATGTGGGCAGCCAGCTTATCCGCACCGTTACCTATCTTCTCACCAGCCACCTTCACCCCATCGGCCAGCAGCTCGCCAACGCCCTCACGCTTACCTATCTTCTCAACAAGCTGAACCATGGCTTCAGCGTTGCCAAACTTCGCATCTACACCGCCAAGCTGCTCCTGCTTCAGCAGGCCTCTCTCAAAGCAGTCCATGGCGAAACCGACGGTAACGCCCGCGCCGATGGCGTCCATCCCATAGTAGTTCGACAATTCCATGCCCTTGATGATCGCGTCAAGCCTGTCAACACCGCAGTACGGCCCGAGAGCCCAAAGCGTCTCATACTCCATTCGCGTCATCGTATTCTTGTACGGGCCCTCCGCAACGACGCACATGTGCTCGCAGCGCATCGCGCAGGAACTGCATCCAATAATCTTCGCGACAAACTTGTCGTTGAGAACTTCTCCGCTGACCTTCTCTGCACCTTCAAAACGTGAGTTGTTATAGTTCCTCGTCGGCATGCATGACAACGAATTGTGCACCAAAACATTTTCAGGCGTACCCAACGTCCTGTACTTCTGCGTAGCCGGGCCCTTCATCCTCTCGTGAAACTCTTTCACGTACTCCATAAACTCATCTGGCTTCGCAACCGTAATGTCACGCGTTCCACGCACTGCGACGGCCTTGAGATTCTTTGATCCCATGACCGCGCCCAGACCTGTTCTTCCACAGGCCCGGGTCTTCTCATTAATGATGCACGCAAGCCGTGACAGCTTCTCTCCGGCGATGCCGATTGAGGCAACGCGGATGTAGTAGTCGCCCAGCTCCTCCTTGATCGCGTCTTCCGTGTCGCCAGGCGACTTGCCCATCAACTTTGAAGCATCCAAGAGTTGAACCGCATCATCATCAATCCAAACATAAACAGGCTTCTCAGCCTTGCCCTTGAAAACTACCGCGTCATACCCCGCTCTCTTCAACTCCGTGCCAAAAGAACCATGAGCCTTAGCCTCACCGACCCCGAAGCTCTGAGGAGACTTCGAAACAAAAGCATGGCCATTCCCTCCTGTCGGCCACATCGTGCCAGCAATCGGGCCTATGACCAGAATCAACGGGTTATCAGGACTAAATGGGTCCACACCGGCCTTCGAATAGTCCAGCCACATACGAATGCCTAAGCCTATTCCGCCAATGTACTTCTTCGCATAATCCTCATTCAAAGGCTCAACATGAGTCTTTCCAGAGGACAAATCAACATGAAGCACTCGACCAGCATAACCAAACAACATGCAATCCTCCATGCTTGCTGGAACTAAAGTTTTGGTGTTTATATTAATTTATCCCCTTAAGACCCGAAAACCACACGTCCCTAGAGAAGAGATGGAGCACGTCTGCAAAGAACATGCTCGCAGGGAAGCTTGTAATGAAAAACTGGGAAAAGAGGGGCTAGAGCGACTCTTTCAAGAGTTCGAGAACGTCCTTCACGGTAATCTTGTTTTCTATGTCGAGCACTTTCACGGCGTCTTCCAACGTTGTCACGCAGAATGGGCAGGCCACGGCGACTGTGTCAACGCCCAAATCTAAAGCTTCTTTCACCCTGTTCACACAAGGTCTTTTTTCGGGCTGCGCATCCTCTGTCCAGACTCTTCCTCCTCCGCCGCCGCAGCAGAAACTGCTCTGCCTCGTCCTTTTCATTTCAACGAGCTGCAGGCCCGGTATTGCCTTCAAGACCTGTCTTGGCGCATCGTACACTTCGTTGCGCTTGCCCAGAAAGCATGGATCATGGTAGGCAACTTTCTTCTTGACAGGCTTCGCAGGCTTAATCTTGCCCTGCTTGATTGCGTCTGCCAAAAACTGCGTGTAATGCTGAACGTTAAGCTTCTCGTCACTGTACGGCTTATCATTCTTGAACGTGTTGAAACAGTGCGGCGATAGTGTGACAATTTTGTTTGCACCGAATTTCTTGAACATTTCAATATTATGCGTGGCAAGCTCTTCGAACAAGCCTTTCTCGCCCAAGCGCAGCATGTGGTCTCCGCAGCACCATTCCTCAGTTCCAAGCGTGGCGAAGTTTACGCCCATATGATTGAACACTTGCACCATGTTTCTTGCGACTTCTTGGTTTCTCAGGTCGTAAACGTCAGAGCAGCAGACAAAAAACAACACGTCAGCCTTTGTCGTTGAAGGATAAGTCTCAACATTAAGGTCCTTAGCCCAATCCATCCTTTTGCTCTGGTGCATGCCCATCGGATTGCGGTACTTGTAGACCCTCTCAAGCACTTCTATGACTGTTTTGGGGAGGTTTCCAGCTTCCACGAGCATGCTATGATCGTCGACGATGGCGTTTGCACAGCCAACGAGCTTCGGGCAGAACAACGTACAAGAATTGCACTGCGTGCAGAGCCAAATGTTGTCAGCCATAGGCTTCATTCGTCCAGGGCATCCTTGGTCTCGCGAATCTGCGACGAACCTGTAATTGGCGGTTAGGCTCGCGGGCCCAAGGAACTTTCCGTCGATCGCGGCTGGACAGGCGGAGTAGCATATTGAACACTTTATGCAGAGGGTCAGGTCCCAGAACTTCTTGAGCTCAGCTGGCGACTGCGCAAATTCGCCGGTCTTCTTGAGCTCTTCTTCAGGCTTGATGAGGACCGTTCTGATCTTCTTGTACTGATCAAAGAATGGCTCGATGTCCACGACCAAGTCTTTTATGACGGGCAAGTTCGCGACGGGCTCAATCGTAAGCGAATCAGCGTCAAGATGCAGCACCTGCGTGTAGCACGCCAGCATAGGCTGACCGTTAATGTTGACAGCGCAGCTCCCGCAGATTCCCATCCTGCACGAATGCCTAAACGTCAATGTCCCATCAAGATTATCTTTGATGTACAGTAGAGCGTCAAGCACCGTTGTTCCCTTGCGAATGGGCACCTTGTACGTAGACACGTAGTTCTTCTTGTTTTCTGGGTTGTACCTGCTTATCTTGAACTCAACAACCTTCTCAACTTTCGTGCTCACGGCATTCATCCTCCTAGTAGGTTCTAGCCACTGGCGGCCACTTCGTGATTGTCACTGGTATGTACTCAAGCCTCGGCCCGTCATTAGTGCAGTAGGCCAAAGTGTGCTTCAGCCAGTTCTGATCATCACGTTTCGGAAAGTCAACCCTCGAGTGCGCTCCCCTCGATTCTGCCCTCGGAAGTGCACAGGCAATCGTAACCTCAGCGAGCTCTAAGCTGAAATCAAGCTGCAACACGTTGAACAATCCAGTGTTAAAGGGTTGGCCTTTGTCTTCGACTTCTGCATTCTTGAACCTTTTCCTAAGCGATCTTATCTCTTTCAAGGCACTTTCAAGCTGGTCGCCCTTTCGATAAATCCAAACTTTATCATTCATGACGCGTCTCATTTCGTCTCTGATGACTGAAACTCTCTCCGGGCCCTCTCTTTTGATCAACTCGGAGATCCTTTTTTCCTCTGCCAGAAGCTTATCGTTCGGGATCTCCCGCAAACTGGTTGACAAAGCGTGTTTAGCCGCTTCTTCTCCGGCAACGGCTCCGAAAACCAGACAGTCTGCCGTCGAGTTTGTCCCAAGCCTGTTAGCACCGTGCACGCTGACGCATGAACATTCTCCAGCTGCATACAACCCTGCGATCGGAGTCTCAGTCTTAATGCTAGTCTTGATGCCTCCCATCGAATAGTGCGCCGCTGGCCTAATCGGTATAACCTCTTTGACGGGGTCCACTCCGCCAAGCTTTATGGCAACATCTCGGATAAGTGGCAGTCTAAGGTTTATCTTCTCCTCGCCCAAATGCCTAAGGTCTAAACCAATGTAGGGCCCATAAGGTCCTTGTAGGCCTCTTCCCTCGTTGATTTCAGTTTGTTCCGCTCTGGAGACCACGTCTCGCGGTGCCAGCTCCATTTTTTCCGGCGCATATTTTTTCAGGAAGCGTTCGCCGTTGGCGTTTATTAGATATCCGCCTTCGCCCCTTGCTCCTTCAGTTATGAGCACGCCTGAAGGCACAAGGCCTGTTGGGTGGAACTGGACGAACTCCATGTCCTCTAGTGGTGCGCCGGCCCTGTAGGCCATGGCCATTCCGTCGCCAGTGGTTGAATGTGAAAAAGTCGTGAACTCGTACATTCGTTCGTGGCCTCCCGTGGCGACCACGATGGACTTTGCACGGATGGCCTGCATTTCTCCAGTCTTCATTTCTATGCCTGTCAATCCAACAGCAGTCTTGTCTTCGGTTATGATTGACGTGGCAAACCATTCATCATAGAATTTCAAGTTGCCGTACGTTATGGCCTTGCCATAAATCGCATGCATCTCGTGGAAGCCCGTCATGTCAGCAGCAAAGCATGCTCTTGGAAAAGTGTGGCCTCCGAAGGGCCTCTGGTCTATCTTGCCCTCGGCCGTGCGGCTCCAGGGGCATCCCCAATGTTCAGTTAGGACTATTTCTCTGGGTGCTTGTCTGACAAAGAATTCCACCACGTCTTGATCTGCAAGAAAATCGGCGCCTTTCACAGTGTCGTAGGCATGCAGGTCGAATGAGTCTTTTTCGTTCGTTACGGCTCCTGTTCCGCCTTGGGCGCAAACAGAATGTGACCGCAATGGATGATGCTTGGAGAGAACCGCTATGTCCAGCCTGTTGCTGACTTCTGCCGCTGCGACTGCAGCCCTGAGCCCCGCGAGGCCAGCTCCGATAATGACGAGATCGTGAGTATGCTTTTCCATCAGTTCCACCAGTTTTTGAGGATTAACTTAGGCTTTGACCTACGTTTTATATTTTTCCAATCTGTAACTTGATAACAATGTTCACCGAACTTGCGAAAACCATTGATTGAAAGCGGTCTTTACAAGATTTTTATACCTCATTCCAACTCTCTAAGTTGTGAGAGTTCATGTTCAACGCTGAAAGGTTCATAGATGAATCCGTCAGCAAACTGAAAGACTCGATAAGAGGCAAAGCTGTCATCGGAGTCTCCGGCGGAGTCGACTCTACAACCGCTGCGATCTTGCTGAACAGGGCTGTAGGCGAGAATCTTTTGTGCGTTC
>Ga0315280_10003395_pt1 | contig 24551 bp, 26 predicted proteins | sample YL17G06_40_MG_FD_203697 | JGI IMG/M metagenome (GOLD analysis project Ga0315280, IMG submission 203697) | Sediment microbial communities from Yellowstone Lake, YNP, Wyoming, USA - YL17G06_40 | ecosystem: Environmental > Aquatic > Freshwater > Lake > Sediment | place: USA: Wyoming | collected... | reverse complement strand
CTGCCAAGGGCGTGGAGCTGGAAGATGGCACCCAGTACCTGGCCGACAAGGCCGTGATCAGCACCATCGATCCCCACCAGACCTTCCTCAAGTACGTGGGGGAGAAGAATATGGACTCAGAACTGGCTGAGATGATCAAGATCTGGCAGTGGGAGAAATGGAGCCTCTTCGATGTTCACCTGGCCCTGGCGGAGCCGCCGCAGTTCAAGGCCGCCGCCTCCGATCCTCAAATCAACAAGGCCTTCATCTACCTCATCGGCTATGAGAACCTGGCCGGCCTGAAGCGGCACTGGGACGAGATGAAGCAAGGGAAAATGCCGGATGATGCCGGATACAATGCCACCTTCCCCAGCGTTCACGATCCCTATCAGGCACCGCCAGGGAAGTGCTCCGGCCTCCTCTCCCAGATGGCACCCTATGACCTGAAGGATGGCGGGCATGAGAAATGGCTCAACCGCAAGTTCAGACAAGAGTACATGTGGAAGCAGATTGCCAAGCTGCAGCAGTATGCCCCCAACATCACCAAGGAGAAGGTGCTGCAGACATACGTCACCACCCCGGCCGATATTCAGAACAAGTTCGCCAACATGGTAAAGGGCGGCTACAAGCAGGGCGCCTATCACCCGCTCCAGATGGGATACCTCAGGCCCAACCAGTACTGCTCCCAGTACAGAACGCCCATCAAGAACCTCTACGTGGGTGGCTCCAGCGTCGCCCCCGGCGGCTGCGTCATCTGGGGGCCCGGCTACAACTGCGCTAACGCGGTGGCCGAGGACTTCAGCATCAAGAAGTGGTGGTCGGAGCCCAAGATGGTCACCGAGGCCATCAAGAATAACTACGTCATGAAACTATGAGCAGGCTCATTGGAGGGAGTTACACAAGATGCTAATGCGATCAACGGGACTGGGAAAAACAGAGCTCAAGGGTAAGATTTCCGGACTGATACGTCAGGGAGACTATCTAGTCCTCCAGGTGGAGACCATTGAGCCGGTGAAGTGGAAGATCCGGGTGGCCATCGCCAAGCCGGACATATGGCAGGTCATCAAAGGCATCCTGAAATGGAAGAACATGAAGCTGCTGCTCTCCACTAAGTGGAGAGCCGAGCCAAAGCACCCCGGCGAGTTCTAGTGGGCGATCTGTATCTGAGCAATCGCCACAACTAGAATAATCCCGGTGAGTAAACGGAGATACTGAAAGGAGTCACGATGGCTGATCTTACGTTCGATGCAGTGATAATCGGTGGAGGCAACAAGGGACTGATGCTGGCTATGTACCTGATGAAGTACGGCGGCATGAGCGTGGGCATCTTCGAGAGAAGGCATGAGATCGGCGGGTGCCTGGCCACCGAGGAGACCTCGGCTCCCGGCTTCCGTGGCAACACCCATGCCAATATCATCCTGCCGATGTACTATATGCCCCTCTGGCGGGACTTCCCCGATTTCTGGGAGTACGGCGGCCGCTGGGACCAGCATCTGTGCAGCGATGGTTTTGTCTTCCGGGACACCAAGACGGCGCTGGGCATCTATAGCACCAAGTACGACCCGACGCAGGAGAAGACAGCGCAGCAGATAGCCCGCTTCTCCAAGAAGGATGCTGACAAGTGGGTGAAGACGTCGGCCATGGAGCGCAGCCGGGAATACTGGAGAGCCCAGGCGGACATGTTATTCAACCCGGCGGAGTTCAAGACGGACCCCGCGATCCTGAACAGGCAGATCGAGTTCTTCCCCAAGATGGTCGAAGCTGGCTACACTCCTGATGGTCTAATCCTCACTGCCAGCAGCAAGCACGTGATCAAGGAGTGGTTTGAAAGCCCTGAGATGCAGTCCTGCATTCTTAGATTCGCGGTCTCCTCTGTAAACGACATCAATGATGCTATGTACGGTCCCACCGCCATGGGGTTTGCGTCCTACTTGCCGCTCATTGGTTTCTGCCCGGGCGGCACTCACCAGATAGCCCACGCCTGCCACCAGATACTGACCCAGCTGGGCTGCAAGTTCTACACTCACGCCGAGGTGGACAAGGTCGTCATCGAGAACGGCACGGCCACCGGTGTCAAGCTGATGAACGGCAGCCAGATCAAGGCCAACAAGCTCGTAGTCAGCGCCGGCATGGCCCCGCATCAGCTCTGTTTCGATCTCATTGGCCGGGAGTACATTGACCCCCTGCTGGCCAAGCGTGTGGAAATGATAGAGAAGTCCTTTGGCTGCCTGATGTGGTATACATTTGCTGTTCACCAGGCCCCCAAGTATGACGCGGAGGCCTTCTTCCCCGACATCCACGAGTGTGAGTGGCTGGGAATGCAGCCCGATTCCAGCCCGGACCACATCGCCAGGGAGTGCCAGTACATGAAGCTGGGGATGTGGCCACCCTTCGAAGACTACGCGCCCACGGTTGGCTGCCACAGCCTGGCCGATCCTTCCTATGCGCCGCCGGGAAAGCACGTGGTGCAGAACTAGCAACTGGCGCCGCCGGCAACGAAACACACGGAAAAGGAATGGCTGGAGATCAAGGAACGCTATGCGGACGAACTGATCCAGATCTGGAAGCAGTATGCTCCCAACATGACGTGGGACAACGTCATCGGAGTTGACACCAACAGCCCGTACGACCATCTGCGGATGAAGAACCTGGCACCTATGGGCACTATGGCGGGCATAGACCGCAACCCCTGGCAGCTCGAGGGCAACAGGCCGACGCCGGAGTTGGCCAATCACCGCACCCCCATCAAGAACCTGTATGCCACCGGTGGCTGCTGGTGGGTGGGGTCCAACGCCGGATCGAGCGAGTCCTACAACTGCTACAAGATCATAGCCAAAGATCTCAATCTGGCCAAGCCCTGGGAGGAGTCGGACAAGAAGGAGCCGGACTCTCTGGTAGACTCATGCTTCGCTGCCAAGAAGAGACTGTGGGATTGGGGTGCGGCCCACCCGAAGAAGTACGGATAGCGCCCGGCGCGAAGCCGCCTGGCAATAGCGACCTTTGCAGGCGGCGGCAGGGTAGCCTGCCGCCGCTATGTTGTTCTTGGCAGGAGCTGATTCAGGAGGGAAGACGGTCCCTGCAGCATTCAAGGGCCAGCATGTGCATTGCCTTGGCGATCTCCAATGGACTATTGACATGGTTATCCCTGTTTGCTATACCGTAGAAGGTGGGAGTAGCGCAAAAGCAGCCAGCCGGGATCAAGTGGTAGGGGCGGGCAAGGAAGGAAGAGCGTATGTCAGGGCATTCCAAGTGGTCCAAGATCAAGAGATCAAAGGGAGTGGCCGACGCCAAGAGAGGCCAGATCTTCACCAAGCTGGGCAGGGAAATTGCGGTTGCAGTTCGTGAGGGAGGCGCCGATCCAGAGAGCAACTTCCGCCTGCGGCTCGCTATACAGAAATGCCGTGAAAGCAACATGCCCATGGACAACGTCAACAGTGCCATCAAGAGGGCCAGTGGGGCGGCTGGCGGTGGTGCCGCTCTGGTGGAAACGAGCTTCGAAGGCTATGGCCCTGGGGGCACAGCCATCCTGGTGCAAGCCGTGACAGACAACCGAAACCGAACGCTCCAGGAAATCCGCAACGCTTTTAGCCGAGGCGGTGGCAGTCTGGCAGAAGCCGGCTCTGTGGCATGGCTGTTTGAGTCCAAGGGGACGATCACGATAGACACTGGCCCGGCCAATGGTGAGGACATAGCTCTCTCAGCCATCGATGCTGGGGCCGAGGATGTCAGCATCGAGAACGGCTACCTGGAGGTCTACACGGCACCCAACAAGCTGGAAGTGGTGCGCAAGGCTCTCGAACAGGCCAAATACACCGTATCATCCGCTGAAGTTTCGATGATACCCAAGACCACACTGGAACTGGGCGAAGAAGAAGCCTTGAAGGCACTCAAGCTCATGGACAGGATCGAGGAGCTTGACGACGTACAGAGAGTGTTCTCCAACGTTGACTTTTCCGATGCCGTCATAGACAAGCTCAGGGCTGGGGCCTGAGTTGAACCTGCCACTATGTGCGAACTTCCCCGCGCCGTGGTGAGTGCTGATGCGAATCCTTGGTATTGATCCCGGAACGTTGGCCATGGGTTACGGAGTGTTGGAAGACATTGGTGACCAGCCAAGGATGATCGAGTGCGGAGTGCTCACCACCCGCAGTGCCATGCCCCTGGCAGAACGCCTCCACGAACTGTATCTAGGCCTCACAGATCTCCTTATCCGCCTTCGCCCCGAGGAGATGGCCATTGAGGAGCCATTCGTGGCGCGCAATGTTCGCTCGGCCTTGGCCATCGGCCGGGCTCAGGCAATCGCTATGCTGGCCGCTGCTAGTCATGGCATCCCAGTAGCCACATATCCTCCAGCCAAGGTCAAACAGGGCGTGGCCGACTACGGCCGCGGCGACAAAGAGCAAGTCCAACGCATGGTCTGCATTCAGCTCGGGCTGAGTGACAGCCCTGGGCCAAGTGACGCGACTGATGCTTTGGCAGTGGCCCTGTGCCACCTCCGAGAGAAGCAGTTGTCCAAGCTCCTCGCCAGGAGTGAATAGATAGAGTTATGATTGCTGGCCTCGATGGAACGCTGGAACAACTCAACCTTGACTCGGCTATCATCAAGGTCAGCGGAGTAAGCTTTCAGGTTTACACACCGGCCTCTACTCTCTGCCAGCTCGGCTCGATAGGGGAAAGAGTCCGTCTCCATACTTACTTGCACTGGAAAGAGGACTCCACGGCTCTTTACGGTTTCACGACATCACAGGAGCTCGATCTTTTCAAGATGCTTATCACTGTGAGTGGCGTAGGCCCAAAATCTGCTCTGTCCATGCTCTCCAGATTGACACCAGACGACCTAGCCTCGGCGATTCTCAGCAGCAATGTGGATCTAATCACTCAGGCACCGGGGATAGGCAAGAAGACGGCGAGCCGGGTGATTCTGGAGCTGAAGGGGAAGCTGGAGAAGGGGTGGGGTGGTGTAGTGAGCAGGTATCCGACAACAGACAACGCAGACATAGTCACTGCCCTGACCAATCTAGGATACTCGACCGCCGACGCTACTCGCGCTGCAGCCACGGTGCCAAGTACGGAAGACCTTACTCTCGAGGACAAGATCAGGCTGGCCCTGCGCCACTTAGCCCGCCAATAGCCGCCGCGCGGCAACGACTCTCGAACCTCTAGGCACGTTTCTCAAGAGCCTGCTTGGCTGCATCCTTCTCCGCAGCCTGCTTGCTTTTGCCGGACCCTCGACCGAGCGTCTCTCCCCCAACCATCACCTCCACCCAAAACGTCTTGTCATGATCTGGCCCTACAGCCTCAACGAGACGATATGTGGGTCTCTCCTGCCTCTCTGCCTGTATCAGTTCCTGTAACTTGGACTTGTAGTCGCTGGCCAGTCCCTGTTGCCTCACTTCGCCAATACTCGATCGAAACACTCTCGATACCAAAGCCTTCGTCGCGTCGAATCCCTGATCCACAAACGCCGCCCCGATCAGAGCCTCCAAGGTACAGGCCATGTTGCGGGATCTCTTTCGGCCCCCACCCTTCTCTTCTCCCTGCCCCAGATAGAGATACTCTCCCAATCCGAGAGACGAAGCCAGGCGAGCCAAGCTGTCCTGCCGCACCAAATCCGATCTTAGCTTCGTCAGTTCACCCTCGCTAAGATCCCCGAACTCTCGGTACAGAAACTCTGCTATCACCAAACTCAGGAAAGCATCGCCCAGGAACTCCAGACGCTCGTTTGATGCCAACTTGAAATCGGGGTTCTCGTTGAGATACGAGCGGTGAACAAAAGCCTGCTGCAGTAACGACAAATCATTGAAACCTATCCCCAACTTGCTCTGCAATGCGGTCCAATCAGTCATGCTCAGACTCCAGTCTTTCCCAGCGTAATATCTTGCCCGAGAGTTGTCAAATGGCCTACCGCATACGACGCAGTTCAGGTAAGTGGGGACCACTTGGCGGGGTTGCAGAACGAGGGCCTTCTGTCCCAGAATAGGAGTGCGGTTTCCAGACGGAAGGAGAATGCCATGAGTGAATATGACGTCGTAATCATCGGTGGCGGACCTGCGGGTTTGACTGCTGGTCTCTATGCATCGCGGGGTGGCTTGAAGAGTCTCCTTGTAGAGCGCGGTGCATTTGGCGGCCAGATGATCAACGCCAGGGTAGTGGAAAACTACCCTGGCTTCCCCAATGGAATCGCTGGTATTGAATTGGGATCACTCATGCAAGAGCAAGCTTCAAAATACGGCCTGCAGACGTTTTTCGCCGAGGTCTCCCAACTCATGCCGGGGCCAAGGCATCGCATTGTGACAACCGAAGGCACTCTCGAGGCGCAGGCAATCGTCGTAGCCGCCGGCTCACAGTACCGGCAGCTGAACGTGCCGGGTGAGAGGCAGTTCATTGGCAGGGGTGTGTCGTACTGCGCTGCCTGTGACGGTTTCTTCTTCCGCGATCAGGATGTGGCAGTGGTGGGAGGGGGAGACACAGCCGTCAGCGATGCCCTCGAATTGAGTCATTACGCCCAAAAAGTCTACATCATACATCGACGCGATCAACTGCGTGCTGGACAGCTCCTTGTACAGCGAGCCTCTGCCGAATCGAACATAGAGTTCATCTGGAATAGCGTTGTGGAGGAGATTGCCGGAGACCAGATGATGAACGCACTAAAGGTGCGGAACGTCAGGACTAACAAGACGCACATCCTGAACGTGGCTGGCGTCTTTGTGGCTGTGGGAATAGTGCCCAACAGCCAGCCTTTCGCTGATGTCCTGAAGACCGACGATAGCGGTAACATCATAGCAGATCAGGAGTTGGCTACGTCGGTGCCGGGCATCTATGCTGCCGGAGACATACGGCAGCATTCGCCGCGACAGATTGCCAGTGCCGTCGGAGACGGGGTTACCGCCGCACTCTCTGCCCTGAGGTATGTCCAGACCCAGACTTGATCCGGTGGTCCAGACTGGAGACAATCGCGACACGCTTGGCTATCTCTTACGAGGCATGATGACTACCTTGCGCAGTTCACCCTCGCCCACACTCTGGGTAACGACATCAGGATTGACCGAAAGCGCAAGATGTACAATACGCCTCTCATCAGCTGGCATAGGCTCAAGCGTCATGGACTGTTTCGTGGAGACTGCTTTCTGCGCCAGCCTCAGTGCCAACTCCCTTAGTGACCCGTAGCGCCGTTGCTTGTATCCCTCGACGTCAACGGTCAAGGGCACTCTGGCCTTCTGTTGGTGAGCCACAATGAGGCGGAGAATGTACTGCAGGGCTGCCAGAGTCTCGCCGCGCCGTCCGATAAGAATCCCGAGACCCTCGCCGTCCACCTCCAGGGCAATTGGCGGCATGTCAGACTCCGTCTCGTCCTGCTGCACATCAGACCGCAACTCCACATGAGCATTCAGATTCATTCTCCTGAGGATCTCTTCCAGCGCTGCCTTCGCCGCAGCCGGAACGTTGCTCTCCTCTCGGGCCGCATGCAGTGGTGTCAACCTGACCACGGCCTCCTCTGCCCCCATGCCTAGGAAACCGGACTTGCCCTTGTTCAGAACCACAGTCTCAACCTGATCACGCGTCAAACCCAGTTGCTGGAGACCGCGCTCAATAGCCTCTTCTACTGTCTTCGCGCTTACTTCCAGACTTTCCATACCTCATATCCTCCGGGTCAGAGATTGCATCAAAGATGACCAGCGCATATGCCCCTAGTCAGCTTTGTCACTCTTCTTCTTGTCAGTTTGTTTCGGCTTCAAACGGCTCAAGAGACCGCCCAAACCAGATCCCCCGCTTTTCGCGCTTCCCGTCGCAGACTCCGACTCACCGCCTCTTGTCATGGCCTTGACTCTCTCAGATTTCGCATCCTTCTTTGTCGCTGCTTCCGGTGCGGGAGCTTTGGCGAACAGGCCACCCCATCCGAAGATGAAATACTGAGTCACTATCATGACAATACTGGTCATCAGGAAGTACAGTCCAAGTCCTGATGGAAAGGTGAAAGTCATGAAGGCCATCATGAGTGGCATCATGATCTGCATCATGCTGTTCATGGATTGTTGCTGCGGATCAGTCGTGGGTTGAATCATCATCTTCTGAGATATCCACTGGGTCACTCCAACCAGGATTGGAAGCACGAAATAGGGATCGTTACTCGCCAGATTGAGCCACAGAAAATGGCCAGATATTGGCAGTCCATGGTTGACCATACCCCATGAGTAGAGGTTCTGAGAAAGCCCGAGGAAGTCCTGGGGAGTAACTGCCAAGCCTTGAATGATGGCTCGGTACAGAGCGATGTAGATCGGCAACTGGATGACCGTTGACAGCAGCATGGGGGAGGACAAGCACCCCATCGGGCTGATGCCAGCCTCTTTGTACACTTTCATTGTCTCCTGCTGCAGCTTCTGGGGGTTCTTGGCGTACTTCTTCTTCAATTGTTCCAGCTTCGGCTTGATCACGTTCATCGTTTCCGTCGTTTTCTTGCTGCTGCGCAACTGCATCACCGTCAGCGGCATCAGAATCAACCGGACTATGATGGTGAGCGCTATTACGCCTAGACCGAAGTTACTGAATAGGAAATGGGTGAGGACCAGAAGGATGTTCAGGATGGGTCGAAGCAGAATGAGGTTCAAGACTCCCAAGTTAACGCCTCAATCACTTGATCACGTCGGTTCGGAAGCTCCAAAGGACTTCCGCTGAATCGGCTGACAATCTGAGAGCATAGAGTGTGTGGGTACCATCCTGAGCATGGAAATAGACTATGCCGTTTTCAGAATCGGGGTAGAGAGGCGCAAGAATTGGAGGCAGCGGGTTCTTTGGCTTGTCGGGCGATTGCACTATCTCCTCGGTCTTGGCATCAATGGCATACACTGCCACATCCTTGGTCTGAGCATTGATGGCATATATCTTGCCATCCTGTGAGCCGACAACGACGAGTCCCTCAAGGGGTAGAACGACAGGCGGCGCGTACACCATCCCACCGGTTGGATACGCGTCGTGAACTTCCTCCGCCACATTCTCAGCGTTAAGGACATAGACCTTGTGGTCAAGATTCCCAACCCAGATTTCCCCATCATAGAGTAGGGCCTGGGTCCAGAACCAGTTGCCGGCCCCCTCAAAAACGCTCTCGGGATTGTCTCTGCTCACCTCCGGCGGAGAACCTTGTTCTCTCTGGCTGGCAGCTTGTCGCTCATCCTCCGTCGCCGCTTGGATGGCATAGAACTTGCGATCGCAGCCGCCTATATAGACTTTCCCATTTGCCACTAGAGGAGAGGACATAATAGCCGCCTTCGTCTCGAAACGCCATATCTCATTGCCAGACTCAGTGTCGATGGCGTAGAGGTTGTGGTCTGCAGAGCCGACGTAGACAACGCCGCTGCTGACAAACGGGGTTGACCAGATCTTGCCTCCTGTATCGAAATGCCATCTTTCCTTCAGATCGAGGCTCAGTGCGTACAGCTTGCCATCAGAGCTCCCCACAAAGAGGGTGTCTCCATCTATGACTACGCTACCAATGATCGGACCGCCCGTTTTGAACTTCGGGTCGCTTACAGCCTGGCCATCAGTGGAAACCCACAGGACATTGCCATCATAGGCCCCGATGTATATTCTTCCATTCGTGACCGCGGGGGTGCCATACATGCCCATCGGCTTGGACACGCGGCCGCAGGTGAAGCCACCACCCACTGACCCCACGACATCTTTTGGATCCCAAAGCAGTTGCACACCCTCATTCGACAGGGCGGTGGTGAGATCCAGCGCCAGGATCTTACCCTGCAAAGTGCCCACATAGAGAACGTTGTCAGAGACCAGCGGCCCGGACCACCCTCTGCTTGGCGCAGCAGTACAACTGACTGCCATTAGGGCGATCGCCGCCAGCACTAGGAGAACTAGAATCCGAGACAGTCTCGGTCTTGTGGCCTTAGAGAGCATCAATCAAATTCTTTCCAACGGGTAAAGCGAGCAGCATCCAATATCAAGGAACAGGGTCAAAACCACCCGGGTTGAATGGGTGGCAGCGCATTATCCTCCGGCTGCCAAGACACACCCCTTTAAAGAAGCCGTATTTCTGAATTGCCTCGTAGGTATAATGGGAGCAGGACGGGGTGAAGCGACAGACAGAGGGCACCACCCTTGACCACGTCAACTGATAGCCGCGAATCAGCCTAAGTGCGATCCCCTTCAACTTCATTTCCTCATGTTCGATCGCTGAGCCAAATCTTCGACTGCCTGTCCAATCTCATGGAAGTCGCACATCGCAGTCCCGGCACGAGCTATGAAGACAACATCCCATCCCGTTTTCCAATCGCTCAACCGCACAGCCTCTCGGAGCATTCTCTTTACCCGATTGCGAACAACCGCATTCCCCACGCGCTTGCTCACCGAAAAGCCAACTCTGCTCTGTTCGCATTCACTAGGGAAAGCCCTCATGACTAGCAGCTTGTTGGCCCAAGACTTGCCCTGATCATATACCCTGGCAAAGTCGCTGCTGCGAGTAAGGCGCTCTTCCCTTCTCATCGCCACAATACGGGCAAAAACGCCTGAGACGCTCCTATACCGTCAATCGATGACGGCCCACCAGCCGCCTCGACTTCAATACGTCTCGCCCCCCCCGAGTTCTCATTCGAACCCTGAACCCGTGTACTCTCTTGCGGTGTAGTCTCTTAGGCTGATAAGTTCTCTTAGGCATCTCTGTTCTGTCTCAAGCGCGTATGATACCCTTTTTCGCATTGTGAAGTCAAATCGCAGAATCAGAGACAATTAGCTTGAGCACGTTGAAGGCAGCCATGTATAATCTGATACCATCCGACGAGACCTCGCTCACACAATGATTTGATTGCCGTCTTTGGCCTAGCATAGAGGGTCTCGAATCAGGATCGGAGGACTGTAGATGAAAGCCGTACTGCTTGTCGGCGGTGAGGGCACGCGACTGCGACCGCTCACCTGCAACACCGTGAAAGCTATGGTGCCTATTGTGAACAGGCCCTTCTTTGAGCACTTGCTGGACTATCTGAGGAGTCATGACGTAGATGACATCGTTGTCACTCTCTGCCACCTCCCAGGCCGCATCGAGAGTCGCTTCGGGAACGGTAGCGACTGGGGAGTCAAGCTGGCTTACGTGATGGAGGAGACTCCACTGGGGACGGCTGGCGCAGTGAAGAATGCCGAGCCGCATTTGGATGGCCCTTTCTTCGTGTTCAACGGAGACATCATAACCAATATCGACCTGCGGGCCATGCTGTCCTTTCACCGCCAGCGGAGGGCGCAGGCTACCATAGCCTTGACCCCCGTGGAGAATCCTTCGGCCTACGGAGTGGTCGAGACAGGCGCAGACGGTAGAGTGAAGCGCTTCATAGAGAAGCCTCCACCTGGTCAGGCACCCACCAACCTCATTAATGCTGGCATCTATATCCTCGAGCCAGCAGTTCTGCGAGGCGTATCACAGGGCGTCCCCTGCATGTTCGAACATCACCTGTTCCCCAGCCTCTTGTCTCAGGGAGTTGCGGTCTATGCCTATCCTACGACTGACTATTGGATTGACATTGGCACCCCTGAAAAGTATCGCCAGGTGCAGTATGACCTTCTTCTGGGGAAGTGCGCCAGCTCCCTGTACCACAACGTCACAGACAGCGAGAGGGGCCGCGCGACCCGCGCGAGTGTTCACCCATCTGCAGTTGTGGAAGGCCCAGTTGCGTTTGGTGACAACTGCTCCATCGGCGCAGGGGCTTGCATAAAGGGGCCGGCCGTCCTTGGAGATGGGTGCACGGTTTCAGACGGCTCTACCATAGACAAGGCTATCATCTGGCGGAATGTCCGGATTGGCAAGGAAGCCAGCATACGCGAGTCCGTGATTGGAGATAACTGCTCTGTGGGCGACCGCAGCATTATCGAGTCCGGATCAGTTGTGGGCGACAACGTGGTGATTACCGAGGGAAGCCGTCTGCAAACCAGTCAGAAGGTTTGGCCGGACACCACAGTCTAACGCTCGCCCTCCACGACTGCTATGCCCAAGGCGCCGGGTCCCAGGTGTGTTCCCACTACCGGTCCAATGACTGATACGTAGACGCGTTCCTTGGGAAAGACGTCATCCAGGTCGTTGACCAGCCCCACTGCGTCCTCAGGCGTAGTTGTGTGTGCCACCGCCAACTCGGCGATAGTGTCGAAGCTCGCAGCAAACTTGCGCAGATACTCGATGGCTTTGACTCGCGTGCGCCTTCTGACCACAGGCATCGCCATGCCGTCCTTCAGTGTGAGAATGGGCTTGACGTCCAGCATCCGGCCCATGAAAGCTTCCGCGGCTCCGATACGTCCGCCCTTCCTGACATACTCCAGTGTATCGAAAGCCATGCGGACATGGATTCTGGAATACAGGCCCTTGGCAAACTCCACGACGTTGTCCAGACTTGCGCCTTCTCTGGCCCGCTTGGCTGCGCCGATGACTACCAGGCCCAGAGCCATGCAGAAGAGCTTGGAATCCATTACCTCAACCCGGCATTTCTTGTCCTTCCTCAAGTCTCGACCCTGCAAAGCCACGTCGTAAGTGGCGCTCAGCTTGGAGGACACGGTAACAGCCAGAATTTCGTCTGTTTCCTTAGACAACTCATCACAGACCTGGGCGAACTCCACCGGGGCCACCGTGGAGGTGGTAGGGAGGGTCTTGTTGGCCACGAGTTTGCGGTAGAAGTCTTCAGGGGTCAGGTCAATACCGTCGCGATAGACTTCCCTGCCAAAATGGACATACAAAGGCATTACGCGGATGCCAAGCTGTGCGGCCAATTGTGGCGGAATGTCAGCGGTGCTATCAGTGATTATCCTAACTGGCATGTCTTCGAGCCGCTGTGCTGATTCTAGAGCAAGCACCACAGCCTGTCAATCACGCGACATGTGCGTGCCCTGACCACCATGTACACTTTGTCTCGCTATTGACGTTCGGCTCACATGCCGATTATACTGCGCCTTGGTGGGAGGCGGAAGGAGATACGAAGATGGAAGAGAGATTCCGACAGATCACGCACAAGGGAGAAACCATTGTAGTGCTGGACTTGTCCAATCTACAGGATGAGAAGGAGATCATTAGACTGCTCAAGATGCGCAGCACTTTGCAGAGCCCCATTGTCTTCTCGTCGATCTCACCAACACTCATTACTCGAGGGCAATCATAAAGGAGGCGAAGGAGAACGCGAAGGCCGTGCGGCCGCTCCTAAAGGCATTCGCGGTGGTTGGGACCGGGGGCTTGGTTGGCATGCTGGTGAGTGCTGTGAGCAGGTTCTCGGGCATGCATATTGCCAGCTTCAAGACTAGGGGGAAGCAATGGACTGGCTTGTCAAACAGTAGACAGGCCTCGGTCCCCAGAGCGATCGAAGACAGACAATCTCAGCCCCAACTTGAACTACTTGTTTCTGCCATCGTAGACCACCGATTGGCAGGGTTCTAGTGAGTACCTGCAGCTCTGTCCATCTTCATGATGTTGGCAGTCTGCCTGTTCAGGCTTCGACAGGCCTCCTTCGCCATGGGGTAGGATGAAGCATCCGCTGATGGGGTCTGAGGAGAACGAGAGACGTGACTGGTTTCAGCCCGCCGAACGAGTGGAAACTCCCCGGGAGCCACAGTAGCTCCCCGCTTAGTGAATACAGCAGCCTGCTAGAGCAGATGAAAGGAATCCACATCCACCAGGCCCAAATCCGTCAGTCGCAATTGCGGAATGACGGGCAAGGCCAGAAAGGAAAGAGTGCTGAAAGGCGAAGCCAGGGTGCACCCCAACGCAGCGGCAGCGGTCTCCACTCTGCTGAGTTGTTGGACAACCGTCTCCAGCGGCTCATCAGAGAGCAGGCCAGCGATTGGCAGAGGCAGTGCAGCCAAAACCCTACCTTCTGCGACGACTACCAGACCTCCCTGCAGTCTCTCCACTTCCTTTTCGGCGGCAAATATGTCCTCGTCTTCGACACCTACTACAACGATATTGTGAGAATCATGGGCTATGGATGATGCCAGCGCTCCTCGTCTCAGACCAAAGCCTCTGACCAAGCCAACGCCGATGTTGCCGCTGGCCTTGTGTCTTTCAATCACGACCAGCTTGAGAACGTCCTGTCCCGCGTCCGTCACAACAGCGCCGTCTCTGATCTGGACTTCTCCACTAGTCTTCCTGGTGATGATTTGCCCAGGGACAATCTCGATAATCGGCTGATGCCTTCTTTCCGCTGCTATTCTAAGTGCAGCCATCTCAATAGGCTTAACATTGACTGTATTCCTGAGACAATCACCACCAGTCACATCGGCCGAGAAGAGAGCCTGTCCATCTCTGGCTACCAGCTCTCCCCGATAGAAAACCATGCCTATGTCCAAAGTAGCCATGCTGGAAAACACGATGAGATTGGCCTGGTAACCCGGCGCCACTGCCCCCAACCCTTCCAGCCGGAAATACTGCGCGGCGTTGATCGTGGCCATCTGAATAGCGCGAACCGGATCGAGGCCAAGTTGGATAGCCTTCCTGACTACGGCATCAATGTCTCCATCGCACAGCAAGTCCTCACAACTGCGGTCGTCCACCACAAGGAGACAGCGATGAAACATACGATCGTTCACGATGGGAAGCAGAGCAGCCAGATTCTTCTCCGATGACCCTTCTCTGATCATCACCCACATGCCGCGGGCCAGTTTCTCTTTGGCTTCCTCGAGAACAGTGCACTCGTGATCGGAAGCGATTCCACCGGCAAGGTAGGCGTTGAGGTCTTTGCCGCGCAGTCCGGCGGCGTGACCATCGATGGCCTTGCCCCTGGATAGCGACAGCTTAAGCAGCACCTCGGAGTCACCTCGCAGGACCGCAGGGAAATCCATCATCTCACCCAGGCCGATGCTATTCTTCCAGCCCAAAGCCGATTGCACGCTGTCCGCAGTGATCCGTGCCCCTGAAGACTCCAGATGGGTAGCTGGTACACAGGATGGGACCATGAAGAAGACATCCAGAGGCAAACCATCTGCCATCTGGAGAATCTGGTTAGCACCGTTGAGGCCACAGACGTTAGTTATCTCATGGAGATCAGTAACCACAGCCGAAGTCCCGCGGGGCACCACGGCTCTGGCATACTGGGTGATGTGCAGCATGGAACTCTCCACGTGTGTGTGACCGTTGATGAGGCCTGGGGCAACGTAATCGCCTGCCAGGTCGATGGTCTCTCTGGCCTCACTGTAATCACCGATTCCGGCAATCTGACCCTTGTATATGGCGACATTGCCTTGTTCCACATCCCCATTGAACGTGTTTATGATCCGCGCATTTGCCAGAATAAGGTCCGCGGGCATCTCCCCTCTGGCGACCCGGATGAGCTGCCTCAGTTCCTGCTGGTTCAACCATCCTCCTTCAGGCAATACAGACCCGAGAGGTAGCGGAACTGTTCATCGTAGTCCAAACCGTAGCCCACCACAAAACGATCGGGGACGCTGAAGCCAAGGTAGTCAATGGGGACATCGACCCGCCGGCCAGCAGCCTTGTCAAGCAGCGCACAGACCCCGACCGAAGCTGGCCGCCTTCGCCTCAAGTACCGAAGTATGAAATCGACTGTGATCCCCGTATCTACAATGTCCTCCACAACCAGCACATGCCTATCTCTGACAGTCCCACGGAGGCCTTGGACCACCTCAATCTTGCCCGAACTCTCTGTCCGTCCTAGCCCATAGCTCGAAAGAGACATGAACTCGATCTCAAGCGGGATGTCCAAAGCCCTCACCAGATCGGCCATGAAGACAAAACAGCCCTTCAAGACCCCCACGAGAACGGGATTCTTGTTGCGGTAATCCAGCCTGATCTCCTGGGCCAATCTGGCAACAGCAGACTCGATGTCGCTAGGCGTGAATAGAACCTCCAGTTGCAACTGAGACAATGGTATGTCCTTCCGAATCATTTCGTATCCGTGGGCGTGGAAACACATTATATGGTTTGCCAGACCCAGCCACAAGTGGTCATGCACCAGCCAGGAGCGCCATTATCTATGGCCGTTGCCGGAAGGAAGAACAACCACCTGGGGTACCCCGGTCAACGGATGGGGTTGGATGTGTACCGGGACAGAGTACGCCGAAGCGATCGTGCTTGAGGTAAGTACCTGGCCGGGTGAACCATCAGCAATCACGGCCCCATCTTTCAGCAAAACCAAACGTCTGAAGTAGGCAGAGGCCAGGTTCAGATCGTGCATGGCGGCTATGATGGTCAGGCGTCCCTTCTCATTCATATCGGCCAGGAGTTCCAGTATCTCCACCTGGTGGCTGATATCAAGATGGGCCGTGGGCTCGTCGAGCAGCAGCAGTGCTGTCTCTTGAGCCAGAGCCATGGCCAGCACCACCTTCTGGCGTTCACCGCCGCTCAATTCACTAAAGCACCTCCTCGCCAATCGCCCGATCCCAACCGTGTCCATCGTGCGCACAACCACATCTCTGTCCTTCGCCGAGAAATCGTGCCAAGGCTTCATAAAGGGCGTTCGCCCCAGCATGACTACCTCCTCGACCTTGTACGCGAAGGGCACGTTGAATTGCTGAGGGACAACAGCCACTTCTCTGGCAATGGTGCTTCGTTTCAGCTTCTTGGTGTCCATTCCATCGAGCTGAATATCGCCTTGCCTTGCATCAAGGATGCCGCTGATGAGTCTGATCAAAGTGGTTTTGCCAGCGCCATTGGGGCCGATCAGTCCCACCATTTCACCTTTCTGAACGCAGAGATCCACATCACGGAGTACTGCGCCATTTGAATAAGAGAAGGTCACTCGATTCATCCTGATAGCAATCGTGTTCATAGCGCATATTCCTTTCCGCCACGGCGCAGGAGGTAAATGAAAACAGGCGCACCGATCAGGGCAGTGATTATGCCCACGTGCGTCTCACCAGGAGAATGCAGCGTACGAGCCAGCGTATCTGCGATCACCAGGAAAGCCGCGCCGGCGATCGCCGAGCATGGGATCAGAGCCCGGTGATCAGGTCCCAGGACGAGTCTCATGGAGTGCGGAATGACCAGGCCAACGAATCCAATGAGCCCGCCGATCGAAACCGCGGCTGCAGTCAGCACCGACCCCAGGGCCAGAAACACGGTCTTGCTCCGCTCCACGTCGATGCCGACATGGGCAGCGCCTTCTTCTCCAAGAGCAAAAGCATTGAGACGAAAAGCCCAGAGGCGAGCCAGCAAGATACCAACAACGATGATTGGTGCGATGACCGCAATTTGCCCCCAGCCGGCCACTGAGATTCCCCCCATTAGAAACGCGTAGACAGAATGAAACTTCGCGTAGAGCTTGTCGCTCATGCTAATGATGAGAAACATCAATGCCGTCAGCATCGCGCTCACGACAAATCCGGCCAGAAGCATATTGACCACCGGAGTCTTGCCACCTACCCGGGCCAGGTAATAGACCAGAAACACCGTTGCGAGCGCCCCGGCGAAAGCCAGAAGCGGCACCATCCCGAAGCCCAGGAAAGCCATACTCAAAGGGAGCAACATGGCAACCGTCGCCCCCAGAGCCGCGCCCGCCGAGGTGCCAATGATGTACGGATCAGCCATGGGATTGCGCAGCAGCCCCTGGAAGAGCACCCCTGCCGTTGCCAGACCTGCCCCCACCAAGGCTCCGCCAATCACCCGAGGCAGTCTGACCTGAAGGATTATCGTCTCATCAACCGATCGCCACGTAGGTGTGAAATTGAACGGCGACAGCTTATTCCAGCATATCTTGAGCACATCGGCAAAGGGGACATACACCGTGCCGACAGCGGCAGCCGCAACCACGCATATCACCAAGATCGCCAGGAGCAGGAGGATCACGCTGATCCGGCGGCGTCTCACGAAGTCTCTCATGAGGCTCCTTTGACCACCATCGGGATCCCGGCAATCATGAGGTACACAATGTCAGCGCGTTGTGCCAGTTCCCGGTTGGCTTTGCCCAGACAATCTCGATAGAGTCTCCCCAACCTGTTGTCTGGGACAAGACCCATACCTACCTCATTGCTCACCACGATGAAGCTAGACTCGACCTTCTCGATGCAGGCTACCAATTCTTCAATCACAAGTGCGAGCTTCTCCGAAACGAGTCTGGCATCAACCTGCTCGGGATCACCACACCGGCCAATCACGTTGGACACCAGCAAAGTCAGGCAATCCAGTATGACTACCTCAGCGCCCCCGATTTCCTCTTGGATTGTTCGGCCCACACACAAAGGCGCTTCAACAGTACGCCAGTTTGAAGGACGCATCTTCCGATGTTCCTCTATCCTTTGGCTCATTTCCTCATCCAGCGGCTCTCCAGTGGCCACAAAGAGCACGCCTCCGCCCATACGAGACGCCATCTCCTGGGCAAACTGGCTCTTGCCACTGCGGACACCGCCCAATACCAGCACTAACTGCTTTGTCATCTACCTTCGTGCCTCTCAAGTCCTGCTATGTTATATACGAGGTCCATGTCCAAGCTGTTTCGTACCAGCGCCGCCAGCTTGTCATATTCGGCATCCTTGTTTACTGAAGGTGCTTCTGGCGACAATGGTTTATTTCTGGATGCAGCAATGTTCTTCAGCATCATCTGTCGCAGGCATATGCTGTTGAACAAACCATGAATATATGTGCCCAGCACGCGCCCCTCTGCGTCCATGGCGCCATCGGAATCGCTTTGCAGTTCGTGCTTCTGTATGCTGAATGGGACCAAATCGGGCTGCCCATGTGAGATGCCCATATGTATCTCATAGCCTTCTATTGGAACGCCTCCGGCCTTTGCCAGAAGACCGGACTCGGCTGCAACCCTCCCTTTGACCTGAACTGTCCTCTTGGTGTTAAGGAAAGTGGTCGATATCGGCAGCAAACCCAATCCTTTCTCTTCAAGGACAGATGATTCCACTCTGTTGGGATCGAGAATATTCTCCCCCAGCATCTGATAGCCGCCGCATATACCTATCACAAATGCGCCGCGTTTGTGCTGCTCGATGATGGCGGCGTCGATTCTTTGATGTCTCAGCCAGGCAAGATCCGACATGGTGGTCTTGCTTCCTGGCAGTATTATGAGGTCAGCCCCTACCAGTTCCTCGGCAGAGGAGACGTATTTGAGCGAGACGTCTGACTCTTTGCTCAGCAGGTCGAAATCGTCGAAGTTAGAGAGGTGCGGCAGCCGTATCACTGCTACTCTAACTTTGTTGCCGTCGGCGCTCGGACGGTTTGGCGGCAGGCCCAGGGCATCCTCCTCGGCTATATAAATATCGTCGAACCAGGGGATAACGCCGGCAACCGGCACGCCCGTGCGTTTCTCCAGCATGCAAAGCCCCGGCTCAAGAATGGCGATATCGCCGCGAAACTTGTTAATGACGAAGGCCTTAACCAGTGAACGCTCCTCGGGTTCAAGGAGCACCATCGTGCCGACGAGCGATGCGAACACGCCACCACGTTCGATGTCGCCTACGAGCAGCACCGAGGCGTTCATGTGACGGGCTACGCGCATGTTTACGATCTCGCTCTGTGACAGGTTGACCTCGGCAGGACTGCCAGCGCCCTCGATTACTACCACGTCGTATGTGTTGCTCAGCCGGTCGAGTGCAGATGTGACATGTGGCCAAAGTTCAGCCTTCAGGTCGTAGTATTTCGCCGCCGAGACTGTGGCATACGGCTTACCCACCAGCACTACCTGTGAGCAGCTATCTGCCTCGGGCTTGAGGAGAATAGGGTTCATATCCACGCTGGGCGCTATTCCGGCAGCCTCGGCCTGCACCGCCTGCGCCCGGCCTATCTCGCCCCCTTCCGGTGTCACGAAGGAATTCAGCGACATGTTCTGCGCCTTGAACGGCGCGACATGATAGCCGTCCTGTCGGAGGATGCGGCATAGCGCGGCGACGAGGATGCTTTTGCCGGCATGGGAAGCCGTGCCCTGTACCATTACAGCCTTGGCAGCCACGTCCCTAGCATCCCTCCACTTTATCAACACAGTCTGTAGCCATGATCGTTACCTCTTAGGTTTCAGCACACATTCCGCTATCTCAAAGAACCAGTGTCCATCTCTGAGCACTTTGTTGGCTTTGGTGATCTCCATCCTCTTCTTGAAAAGTGGGCCGTCGATGACCATGGTGTGGTATTCGCCGGCTTCACCGCATGGTGTAACGTTCTTCAATTGGCTGAGGTCCGATACGAAATTGCGATTGAGCTTTCGCCCCAGCCACTTATCGTCCAATACATCGGCCCTGGTTGCGACTACTATCGTCTCAAATCCAAGATCCACGAAATCCTTCAATATCTCGTCCTGGTTCATTCCCCATAGCGGCAGGTGCGGTGTAATGCCGCTTTCGGTACACACCCTGTCAATCCACTCCCGGTGCGGGGCAAAGTCGATGTCGCCGAATACTCCAGTCGTTATTCCCTCGCATTTCAAATCGACGAGCGTCTTCTTGAAAGTGGCCTCGTATTCAGCACTTGTAGTCCGCCGCTGAATCAGCGGGATTCCGATGGCCTGGGATTGCATCCTGAGCCACTCCGCTGCCATGCCATGGCTCCACGATTGTCTGCCATCCTCGGTCACCATATTCAACAGGAAACGAATCTTCAGACCGTTGGCAGTTGCCAGGTGACATGCCAGGCAGCTATCCTTTCCGCCGCTCCAAGAACAAACAGCTTCAGTCACGTCATTCCCCACCTTCCTGCAGATGAGAGACATCATTCAGAACCTGAAGTGTCCCGTGGTGATCATTGATTTCAATAATGGACAGAGATGCTCGCTCGATGCGGACTCGCTGCCAGGCGGAGAGATCAAAACCTGCCAGGAAACAGACAAGTACTCGCAAGGGGCCTCCGTGAGAAACCACCAGCGCTGTGTTCGCTGAATGGCGGCGTAGCCTTTCAGCAAACGTCTCCACCCTTTCGGCCAAGGTTCTCAAGCTCTCCCCTCCTGCGAAGCTGATACCTGGGTCATTCGCAGTCCAGATACTCTCCGACTCGGGGTAACGCTCTCTCATCTCGTCAAATGTCAGGCCTTCACATCGGCCAAAACCGATCTCGCGAAGTTCAGGGCATGGCACCACAGACAGATGATGACGCCTGGCGATGATGGTCGCCGTATCCAGTGCGCGCCGCAGGTCGCTGGAATACACCGCATCAATCTCCTCGCGCGCCAGGCGGCGCTGGAGCCTCTCTGCTTGCCTCAGTCCAGCGACGCTCAGAGGAACATCTGTGTGTCCCCAGTAGCGGCTCACATCCGCGGCAATATCGCCATGCCTGACCAGCAGCACTCTGCTCACAGTCTCACCAACTCCACGATGGTAGAGCTATCGCCAGGATCAGACTGGTCACCTCTCCCACCTCAATGACAGCGCCATAAGTGTCACCGGTAAGCCCGGCGAACTTGCGTTTCAGAATGGCAGATAGCGCTAAGGTCACCAATCCTACTCCGAACATGATTGCCAGTCCCGTAAGTCGCAGGAACCCCACTGACAGAGCCAGAGCGACTATGGTGGCCACGGCCACCGTTAGCCATGTTGCTTGGTCTTTGAACGCTCGGCCCAAACCCTCGGGTCTGGCATAGGGAAAGGCAGCTATCGAACCGACGACCGCCCAGCGCCCCAGGACAGGCATGAGTACCAGCGCTCCCATTCTGGAAGACTCTGGCAGTCCTGCCAGCGAGGCGTACTTCAACAGCAGAAGACAGCTGGCTCCGACTACGCCAAAGGCCCCCACCCTGCTGTCGCGCATGATTTCCCACCTCTGTTGTGGTGTCTTCCCCGCAACCAGGCCATCGCACGTGTCGATGAAGCCATCGAGGTGGGTCGCGCCTGTGATGAGCACGAGAAACACAAGCAAGACGCCACTCACCACGGAGATGGGCAGCACATCCTCCAGTCCCCAATACAGCCCAGCCAGGAGCAGTCCCAGCAGAAGGCCTACCAGGGGGAAGTACACCAGCGAGCGCCCCACCACTTCCGAGCGTGTCTGCCGGCCCAGCGGCAGGACAGTGAGGAACCTCAAGGCCGTGAAGAAGCCCACCTAGTCGCCGCCCTCCTTGTCTGAAACGCCGGCCTCGGCAAAGGTGGCCATCTCCGCCAGCAGCTTGACCGATGCTTCGGCCAGAGAGATGCCCAGCGCCGCCCCGGTGCCCTCACCCAGCCTCAAGTCCAGATCCAGCAGAGGCCTGAGTCCCATGTGCCGGAGAATCGCCTGATGCCCCGGCTCCACCGAGACATGAGAGGCAATGAGGTAGTCTCTCAGTTGCGGACAAAGGCCAGTGGCGATAAGGGCGGCTGCTCCCGAGATGAATCCATCAATGACTACCGGCACTCGGTGCACCGCAGCTCCCAGCATCACTCCGGCCAACCCCCCAATCTCAAAGCCACCCACCTTGCTCAGCACGTCCAGCGGGTCTCTGGCCTGAGGTCGGTTTACCGTGAGTGACTTCTCTATTACCTTCTTCTTATGCGCAAGCTGGGGATCATCCACCCCCGTTCCCCTGCCGGTAACCCGCTCCACAGGTTCTCCGGTCATGACAGCACAGATAGCACTCGAAGGAGTGGTATTGCCAATGCCCATGTCGCCAGTACCAACAATGTCCAGGCCTTTCCTAAGTTCCTCCTCAACCACTTCGATCCCGGCCCGAATAGCCTGGAGCGCCTGTTGCCGACTCATGGCCGGGCCTTTGGCCATGTTTCCCGTGCCTGGAGCGACTCTCTTTGAGACAAGTTCAGGGCAAGGCTCCAAGGTTGCTGCTACGCCCATATCTACTACCACAACTCTGGCTCCGATGTGTTTGGCCAGGACACTGATTCCCGCGCCGCCCTGCAGGAAGTTGTAGACCATCTGGGCCGTCACCTCTTGGGGATAAGCGCTCACTCCCTCAGCAACCACACCATGATCGCCGGCCATGGTGACAATCACCTTGTGCTGGAAGTGAGGCATTGCCTCTCGCCTGATGCCGGCCATCTGGACGGACAACTCCTCTAGCCTGCCCAAACTGCCTCTCGGTTTGGTGAGTTGGTCCTGCCTGGCCCTGGCTTTTGCCATGGCTTCACCATCGAGCGGACCTATGGCAGCAATGGTGTTCTCAATCGCTTCCTCACTAAGTCTTTTCATCACATCAACACTCTCTTGCCTAACCAGTGAACAGCTCCGGATGGATTATCGTGGCCATTTCTTCCAGCCCATCGATAGTGCGCGGGCCGGGACGGCTGATCAGGTCCGGGTTAATGGCATAGACCTTCTGGTCCTTCACCGCCCGCAGTTCCTGCCAGACGCCGGCCCTGCCGATCACCTGCTCCGGAGTCACAGCGGGTTGGTCGTCCAGGATGATGAGGTCAGGATCAGCCGACAGCAGTTTCTCCAGGTTGATCTGAAGCCACGCTCCGCCCTCCTTGACGATATTCTGACCGCCGGCCAGGGAAATCATGCTGTCGGCAAATGACCCTGGTCCAGCCGTCCAAGGCTTGGTTTGATCAGTGGCATCTATCTCGAAAAACACCGTCGGCTTGCTGGCTGCTGTTGCCGCCAGTTCAACCACCGCATCCATGCGCTGCTCCAGGCCATCCACCAACTTGCCTGCTCTGTGTTCCACGTTCATCACCTGGCCAACCAGCTTGATGTCCTTGAAGATGCCAGAGATGTCACTCGGCTGGAGCACGAGCATAGGGATGTCCAGTTCCTTTATCTGCTCCATCACCCGGTCGTCGTACCCATCCGTCAGAATGAGATCGGGCTCCTTGTCCAGGATCTCCTCTAGGCTGGTGGAGTTATACGGACCGACCTTGGGTTTCGCCTTTGCCCCATCGGGGTAGTCACACTTCTCGGTAACGCCAACCACTCTGTTGCCAACATCGAGGGCAAACAGAATCTCTGTTGCGCTGGGTGCCAGGGAAACGACGGCTTCTGGGGTTTTTTCAATGCAGACTTCCCTTCCCAGGTCGTCAGTGACCGTGAATGGAGAGGCCGGTTCGCTGCAGCCCATCAATAGGCAAGGCAAAATGGTCAAAACCAGTAGAACTAGAATGAGAATCGACTTTCTCACCAAATCCTCCTTAAAGCGTTTCAACATCGCCCAATGCAAAGATTTCATTGTCCTGATCCTGGACCGACGTCATATCCAACGAGCTGCGGCTGCCCAGCCACACAACGAATGCGCGTCGGGCAGAAGACGGATCAGGGATGGTCAGTGCTGTAGGCGTCCACCAATGCAGCAGCCAAGCGATGCTCTGCCGGTGGGGGTAAAGAAAAACCCCTGGCTCGGCAGAGCGAGGGGTATCAAGGTGCTCTAGTCATGATCGCTCCCCTTTCTCCGCGGAGGCTCTTATTTGCCCGGCCACACAAGAACTTGCCGGGCTGGCTAGACAGGGGTCGGAGTTCTGACTGTCACAGCAGGCGGGACTGTGCCGGGATTTCACCGGACTTGCTACCCTATTAAGCCCTCGCTCTCGCTCGGGCACCCCTGCATAGGGTATCTGGAACAGAATCAATATACCATCTGCCTCGCTGGAAGGCAAGTCACATACCAGGTGGGTAGTGTCAATATTCTTGTGTAAATTGAGGCAAAGGATTCTCCTTCCAGTGTTGGTTCAGATGGCTTATCACGCCGTAGATGATGCGATTGACGCTGGCACTATTGGTGAAGCAACTCATGGGT
>Ga0315280_10003394_pt1 | contig 24553 bp, 27 predicted proteins | sample YL17G06_40_MG_FD_203697 | JGI IMG/M metagenome (GOLD analysis project Ga0315280, IMG submission 203697) | Sediment microbial communities from Yellowstone Lake, YNP, Wyoming, USA - YL17G06_40 | ecosystem: Environmental > Aquatic > Freshwater > Lake > Sediment | place: USA: Wyoming | collected... | reverse complement strand
CCTATGGGTCCTTTTAACTCTGGTGGTTCGTGGCGGAAATGCGTGGTGGGTTTGGGCATGGATATTGGTCGGACTGTTTGAACTGCTGATGCTGTGGCTCTTTCCGGTGGTGATCGCTCCTCTGTTCAACAAGTTTGAACCGATTGAGAATAGAACGTTGGAAGATCATATCAAGACGTTGATGGAGAAAGTGGGACTCCAGGTCAAAGGGGTGTTCAGGATGGATGCCAGCAAGCGCAGCAAACACACCAATGCCTATTTTACCGGCATGGGAAGGAGTAAACGAATTGTCCTTTTCGATACATTGCTGGCATCTCATGCCGAAGAAGAGATTCTGGCCGTTCTGGCTCATGAGATAGGGCACTGGAAGAAAAAACATGTGCTCAAGCAGATCATCCTTTTAGAAATATTCTCCGTGGCCGTTTTTTACGGGGTGGCCAAATTCTTAAACTGGCCGTTGCTTTATCAGACATTTGGCTTTCAAGAATCCATTCCCTATGTGGGACTATTTCTGATCGGGGCGCTTATCAGTCCCCTGGGCTATTTCGTCCAACCATTGGAATCGGTAATCTCCAGAAAGTTCGAACGTGAAGCAGATGACTTCGTACTCGAGCTGATGAAAACAGGAGAACCGATGCGGAGCGCACTCAAGCGGTTGGCCGTTGATAATCTGGCGAATTTGACCCCGCATCCCCTTTATGCTTGGTTCTATTATTCTCACCCCCCTTTGGCCGAACGAATTGAAAGACTTCTTAGTCCTGACAATTGATGAGGAGATAAGGAGGTAAGGAGATTAGGGGTCAAGGGATTATGGGATTAAGGAATTGAGGAATTAAGGGGATTAAAAAATTGAAAATCACTGCTACATTATTTATGAAGAATGAAAGTAGCTTACTATTCGTTCCATTCGGTGTCATTAGTGTCTCCTTCGGGGATGGTGGAAACCCCTCGCCTTCAGGCGAAGCGAAATTTTGAGAAATGGTCGGCTGATTGTCCTTCACCCAGTCCCGATTCATTTTCCGATTAAGCCGACCATGAGCATTGGTTTTCTTCTTTGTCCGAGCAACTGTGCTCGTTAAAACAATGGTCGACTTCAGTCGACAAGGTGTTAAAGAACCCCTCGCCTTCAAGGCGAGGGTAGTTCAGTTTCATTCGAAATTTTAAGATGGGAGAAGGTAATGGATCTTGAGATTTTCGATAAGATGGAGACCTCAGAGCTCAAAAGTTATATCGACTTTTTACTCTGGCACTACCGGGTGATGGATGCCTTCTGGTTTCTTTACGTGGGGGAGAGGTTCGACCAGCCCACAGCAGAGCGGATCAACGAGCAGGTCTGGGGTCGTGTCGCCGGAGTGGGAGCCAGAGATCTTATCCGCCGCTTCGATATTACAGAGAAAGGGCTCCGAGGGTTTGTCAAAGCCTTGATGTACTGGCCTTGGATGATCCTGGTAGGTTATCAGATCGAGGAGAAAGAGGGGGAGGTGATTATCACAGTACCCAGCTGCCCAACCCAGGAATCTCGTCTCAAACGGGGATTGGAAGAGTTTGTGTGTAAGGAGATGCACCGGGGTGAGTTTGCAAACTTTGCCCGAGAGATCGATGAGCGCATCCAAATAGAGTGTCTGTTTGCCCCACCCGACCCCCACCCCAGGGAACTATTTTGCAAGTGGAGGTTTACTTTAAAGGGATGAAGCGATTCTTTGAAACATGGAAGGGCAGTTTGTAAAGAAGAAAATTATTTTCTTGACAAAATTATTTAGTATGCTAATATTTAGCTAATAAAACATTTCCAGGGAGGATAATCTATGGCTGTTGAAGATCGGCTCATCTTTCTGATTTCTAAGGTATGTCAGAAGCTTATCATCAACCTTCAAAAAGCCTTTTCAGAGAGCGGTGTGGAGGTGACCCCAATGCAGGTTATGCTGCTCTTTTTCCTCCAAAAGAAGGATGGTTCAAGTTTGACTCAAATCAGTCAGGGATTAATGTTAGAGAATCCGACTGTCACAGGCTTGATCGATCGATTGGAAAAATCGGGCTATGTGAAACGTTCTGACCATCCCAATGACCGACGGGTTTATTTGATTTATCTCACCGAAAAGGGAAACAAAGTGGCTAACAAGGCATTGCCAATCGTCAAAAGGTTAAACGAACAAATAAAAGAAGGGTATTCAGAAAGAGAAATCGAGAGTTTCAAAAAGGTATTGATCGGAGCTTTTAATAAATTCTGATCGGGAGGATCCGCATGAAAGAAATAATCGAAGAGATGACGAATTTGTTCGCCCTAAATGATATCCCTGCCTTTGGTATTACTGATGCCTCATCGCTCAAAGATGAGCCCTTCGGTTATCGGCCCTATGATATGATTGCCTCAGCAGAAAGTATCCTATGCCTTGGGATACCTGTTCCGAAAGGAATATTTGAATGTCGGAAAAGATCGGAGTGGATGTACTGGAGAGCTGCCAATATTTATTACCGGCAATTAGACGCGGTTTTGATGCGTGTTGCGAGCATCATTGAGCAAGAGGGTGAAGTCGCTGTGCCTGTCTATGGCTGCTTTCCCTATACCATTAAGGGAAAAGGCGATTTCTGGGGGTATATGAGTCTGATCAGAATGGCTGAAGCGGCGGGTATTGGGAGAGTGGGGAAGAACGGATTGCTTTTCAATTCTAAATATGGACCCAGATTATTACTGGGAGGGATCGTCACTACGGCATCATTACCAAACATAGCTTGGCCAGAAAAGGATGGGGAAGGATGTCCCAAAGAGTGTTTTGCCTGCCAAGAGCAGTGTCCGGTTAAGGCCATTGATAAAAGCGGGAAGGTGGATAGGGTTGCATGCATTAAGTATTCAATGAGAAGTCCTATCTTTTCAAATCTAATGAAAACCGGCAACTTCGGTTCCGAAGACGTTCAGATGATCAATCATCTCACGGCAGTGGATGACCACTCTATGTATCGATGTATTAAATGTGTCTCCGTCTGCCCTTATATATGAACCCCATTTTAAATGGAATCTCAAATAAATTTACTATAAGGAGGTAAAACATGAAACTTGATGAAAGAACATGGAAAACTGTCCAACAGGACTCAGGTTACAATGATGAAGAGATGAAGAAATTCAGAGAAAATCCGAGAAACGAGGATGTCCTCACCAAGGCACCTGCCCTAATGAATAAAACTATCGTTATAAATGTGGTAGAATCCAAGGGGTGTAATAGTCAGCATAAGGTTGGAGATAAATTCTTTTTTGATGGAGCCGGAAACCTTCTCACCCACCTTTGTCCGAAAAAAATTTGCATCTATGCCTTGAATTCGATTACCCAACTCATATTTGCATCAAACGAACTATTTTATGCGGGTATAGATCCTAACGAAATGCGATTTAGAAGGGCTGGTTGTTTCGACGTTGGAGTGCAATGCGGAGGCTGGGGCCATATCGTAATGGAGCTCAGTGTAGAGGATCGCAAGAAAGAGAATAAATGAAGGTAGGACCTGAAGAGGTCGGGTTACATAAAAAGAGGCTGTTGAAAAATGCCCATCTGCGGCGTTCCCCGATCGCCTCACCGTCTCGGCGGCGTGGCAACAAGTCGCTCCTTATTTGTTGCGACACCACCCCTTATCGTTGGCCGTGGCAAGCTCGGGGCAGTCTTGTTGAGGAGTAGACCTGTAGGGAACGGTTTAAAACCGTTCCCTACGAAGGATTTCGGGTGCCCCCGCAAACGGGATTTCGTAAAACTCAACTTGCATCTGGGCATTTTTGATCAGCCTCAAGAAAGTGACTTTTTTGATACCCTGTAAAGAGGTGTAACCTTTCGATGGTCTCATCCGTCTTATATACGAAAAGCAGAAGGAGGACATGACCATGGAAGAGAGGACAAGACTTTTAATTTGTTTAGGGGTTGCCACGGCGGCGAACTGTATCCCTTGCTTTGAGTACTATTTTGGAAAGGCCAGAGCTGTGAGTCTTTCTTCTGAAGAGATTCAGGAGGCAGTGGATCTTGCCAGCCAAGTCAAGAAAGGGGCCCATATGGCCATAAAGAATTGTATCAATGGTCTCATGGGTGAAGAAAAGGAGTATGACTTGCCCTGCGATAGGCAGGCCAGCAAATCGTGTTGCAGGTAATTTCAGGGAAGGTGTGAAAAAATCGAGCAGATGGTTCAAACGGAAAGGACGGGTGGATTGGAGAAGCTTTGGAGCGCAACCTTTGGATATTGAACCACTGTGCCGTAAGCTCGCTTAATCACATATCTTTATTGCCGTGGCGTGTGACCCTTAACCTCAACGAGCGCATTCTAAAGCTTTGGAAATCCACTCGTCCTTTGGGGACAAAGGTTGACAAAATCAATTTTTTCACAGGTTCAGGGTGATAGCGAGATGGAATTCTGGGATATCTACGATCAGTACTATGCCAAGGTAAGAAAGTTTATCCTGTCTCTTGTTAAAGATGAATGGGTGGCGGATGACTTAATTCAGGAGACGTTTTTAAAAATTCAAAATAATTTAAAAAGCCTAAAAGACCCCTCCAAATTGTCTTCCTGGATATTCCGCATCGCCTATAACCTCTGCCAAGACCATTTCCGCCGGTTGAAGATATCACGTAGAGAAGAAAGAATAGACCAGGAGGAGATGGAAGATTTCAAAGAAGCCTTGATTCAAAAAGAATCGGATATTCAAAAAGAATTGGAACAGCGCCAGATGGGAGAATGTGTTCAAAACCAGATAAACCTTTTGCCCGAATCCCTACGGACGGTTCTTGTCCTTTTCGACATCATGGAGTTCAACCATCAGGAGATTGCGGATATCTTAGGCATCACGGTTAAGAATGTCAAAGTGAGGCTCCATCGGGCCCGAAAAAAGCTAAAGCCCATCCTTGAAGAAAAGTGCGCCTTTGAGATGGACGAGAGGAATGTATTGGTATGTAGTCCTAAAGATAAAGTACCAGATGAGGGGATGCAACGAAAACCAGCAAAGAAATACTTGAAGAATACAAGCGGGCTGACATGAAAAGGCGTTGCGATTTATACTTTATGTTTATTGACCTTAGATTTGAATTTGATAAAATGGACTGTAAATTTAAGAGTTCATATCATAATATACCCTTTCCCACGCCAGTCTTTCAAATCGGCAAAGGGATGGGCTCAAAGGTAGGGAACCGGTCATGAGTGAATGGCAAAAGACATCTTGTGTGCTCTGTTTTAACAACTGCGGCCTGGAGGTAACCACCGAAGGCAGCAAGATCGTTAAGGTCCGTGGGGACAGGGAAAACCCCCGTTCACAGGGTTATCTTTGTAGAAAAGGAGCTAACGTCGCCTATTTTCAAAATAACCCGGAGAGGCTGAGGTTTCCTCTCAAACGGATTGGAGATCGCTTTGAGCGTATCTCCTGGGATCAAGCCTTGGATGAGATAGCAGCCAAACTCAGGGAGGTTGTTCAAACACACGGGTCTCGTTCCATTGCTTACATGGGAGGAGGTGGTCAGGGTTGCCATTTTGAAGCAGCCTTCGGCCTGCGGTTTTTAAATGGGTTGGGGTCAAGAAATCATTACAGCCCTCTGGCCCAGGAGCTTACTGGTTATTTCTGGGTGAATGGTAAGGCTTTTGGCCGGCAGTATATGCATCCCTTCCCCGATATCCAGGGATCAGATTTTCTTATCTTCTGGGGAGCCAATCCCATGGTAAGCCACGATATACCCAATGCGCCGGTGGTGCTTCGCAACAAGAAAAAAGATCCAGGTTTTTTAATGGCAGTAATCGACCCGAGAGTGACGGAGACAGCTAAATTAGCTGACATCCATCTACGGCTCAGGCCCGGAACGGACGCCCTGTTGTTCAAAGCAATGATCAAGATTTTGCTAACCGAGGGACTGGTGGCCAAAGGCTATCTGGCAGCGAGAGTTGATGGCTTTGAATCTATTCGAAATTGGTTTGATCATGTAGATATTGAAGGGAACTGCCGTGTTTGTGGATTGGATCCAAAGGCTGTTCGAGAATTCACCCGGCTGTTTGCCACCCGCAGAACCGCCCTGCGTAGCGATCTGGGCATTCTGATGGGACGACACAGCACTCTCAATTCTTATTTAGAATTGATCTTGCTCACGTTGACAGGGCGTATAGGGGTTCAGGGCGGTAATGTCTTTTTGGGCCACCTGATGCCGATGGGGTCGCATACACCTGAGGAAGACCAGAGTACATGGAAAACAGTAATGACAAATATTCCCTTGATCATGGGGGTCTTTCCGCCCAACGTGCTGCCAGAGGAGATCGATAACGACCATCCTCAGCGCATCCGCGGGCTAATCGTCAGCGGTTCAAATCCTCTGCGTTCTTACGCCGACACTACCGCCTATGAGAAAGCCTTCGCAAAACTGGACCTGCTGGTCACCATTGAGGTGGCCATGAGCGAGACCTCAGTTCTCTCTGATTACATCCTACCAGCTAAGTCAGGGTTTGAGAAATGGGACGGCACATTTTTTCAGTGGGGGTATCCCGACTACTACTTCGATATGCGCCGCCCTGTGGTCCAGCCGGATGGAGAGCAAGTGGAAGAGGCAGCCATCTTCGTGGAGCTTGCTGAAAGGTTAGGTATGATCCCGGATTACCCATCTAAGCTCCGGGAACTGGCTGATGACCGGCCACGCTTCGGTGTTGCGCTTATGGAATACATCCGTGCTAACCCAAAGGCAGAACCGTGGCTGCCTTACATTTTGGCGAAGACTCTGGGAGAAGAACTGGGGTCCAAGAATCTGGCCGCGCTCTGGGGACTGTTGGCGCGGTTCCCGATGATGCACACGGAAGATGTTGCCCGCGCCGGTTACAAAATAGGACCCCTTACAGGGGAAGAGATATTTGGAAAGATCCTAAACGCCCCTGGCGGCGTCAAAATTGGAGTGGTAGACGCCGAAAACAACCTTTCAGTCCTGAAGACCCCGGACAGAAAAATTCACATCCATTTCCCTGAGATGGAGTCGTGGTTAAAGGAAGTAATCCCTTCGGCCGAGGAGGCCCAACTCGCGAACAAGGACTATCCCATGGTTCTTATGGCCGGGAACCACATGGAAATGGTGGCCAATACGATCATGCGTGACCCGGCCTGGAATAAGGGAAGACGCCCTTGCACCATGCGGATCCACCCTGACGACGCCAAAGAACTTGGAATTGCAGATTCTGAAGAAGTGTTCATCGAGACTGAAGAAGGATCTGCTATGGTTGAGGCTGAGGTTACGGATAGTTCTCACCGAGGCCAGGTTGTCATCCCGCACGGCTTCGGCCTTATCCACGGAGGTCAAGCCCATGGTGTAAACGTTAACCGGCTTGCCCCGGCAAAGCACCGAGACCGTCTGGCAGCCACACCATTACATCGTTATATCCCCTGTCGCATACGCAAGGCTTAATTTACTGAAGCGGCTCCCACACCCTCACCCCTCTCCCTCTCCCCACCGGGGAGAGGGGTGAGGTGAGAGGGCACATGTCAAACTATTTAATGTATTTGCACTGGGTGTGAAAAAGGAGAATTCCATGACGAATAGTTTATCCTTTGAAATGGAGAAAGATCTTTTGATCAAAGGATGGATGTCCCATGATGCCAGATGGTTTATGGCTGTGGCAAAGCATTTTGGTATGGATGCGGCCAGTCGATTGAATCAAACAGTGTGCAGGGAACTAGGCCGGATAGAAATGAAGCGTTTCATGAACACTTTAAATCTATCCCCACCCAAAAACCTTGATGACCACCTTAACCTCAAGAGGGCAGCCATTTCATTATATGGTCCAGATCTCATCGAATATGGTATAGAGATCCTTGATCATCGATCGTATAAGATGCATTTGAAAAGATGCTTTGCCTATGAAAATATTGTGAAGGCAGGCATAAAAGATCAATACGAATGCGGCATCTTTGCAAGGCTTCAAGGTTGGATCGATGCCCAGGGGCTGGGACATGAACTTGCTCCAACCCTTGGCAAATGCATGAAGGTTTTAGGGGGAGAGTGCTGTTATACGGTCACGCTTCAGTTTCCTTAGTTTCTACTTATCAAATCTATGATTAAAATGATCTCTTTGAATACTCAGATGACTATCAAGTCAAAAGCAACATGACTATACCAGGAGGTGCATATGGAAGGAGTGAGTCGACCGATCTTTTATTTCAATCAGCCAGGGGTTGAGAACACAGACGAGATTGTGGAGATTGTTTACAAACGGTTGAAGGAGGGCGATATTAGGAATGTGGTTGTGGCAAGTTCCCGTGGAAGCACAGGTCTCAAGTTTGCTCGGAAAATGGCCCGGGAAACAAACCTTGTGGTCGTGAGCTCCCACCCAGGCTCCTCTGCCCCCGGTGTCTGGAACTTTGATCTGAATGCTCTGAAAGAGCTGGAGTTCATGGGCTGCACAGTGGTGAAGCAGAGCCATATCCTTTCTGGCCTTGAGCGATCTATCAGTGGTAAATTCTCTGGGGTTTCCCATACCGAGGTCCTGGCCGAAGCCCTTCGGTGTCTCTTCGGTGTAGGGATGAAGGTAGCGATCGAATGTACCATCATGGCTGCTGATAGCGGTGCAATAAGCATTGACAAGACGATTGCAGTGGGAGGAACATCATCGGAAAGGGGGCAGGGGGCGGATTGCGCCATTGTCGTGTGGCCATCCCACTTCAACAACTTTTTCGACTTTCGGGTTCTTGAGATTCTGGCGAAACCCTTTAGGAGAGACATGAAAAGAGAAGGCTGAGGTTAAGAGTTAAGGTTGAGAAAGAACTCGAACCTTGACTTCCAGCCTCAGCCAATCAAGCGGGAGGTAATCGAATGGCTGAACACCCTTTGAAGATTTTTGAAAAGATCGATCCAGAACTTCTCAAACTTGTCAGAGAAACCAATTCATTTGCTCTTGCTGAAGGGGCTTTACCCAGGAAGTTTAAACTCCTCATTGCCATGGTACTGGACGCCTCGCATGGAGCTGTTCGAGGGGTAAAATCGTTAGCTGAACAGGCCATGAAAGCGGGTGCAACCAAAGAGGAGATCGTGGAGACAATAAGGGTGGCCCAATATATCAGCGGGGTAGGTAGCGTCTACACAGCTGCCGACGCCTTAAGGGAATTATTTTAAGCCGGGGCTATGGATGCAGGCTCAATTTGGATGTTCCAAACGAGATTTCGCCTGACAGACCCTGCCAGATTGGGTCTTGCCTCACAGTTACACCTACAAATCTTGCTCTGGAACGATTCTGGCATTCAACGATTACGGGTGGAAATCAGGAACTCCAATTTAATAGTTGAAAATCATACCGAAAGATTTTCAATGGTATGAAAACAGCACATCTATAGCAGATAGTGAAACCTCCGCGAAATCGCATTTTGGGGTTCATGTTTAAAACTGGGTTAGTCCTAAGGTATCAAACACCTTCTCTCTTTGCCGTCCTTGGATTGATGGGTCACCTTGGACTCCTCGGGGACATAGGTCATTCTCTCCTGAGAGAAAGAGGCCCGGATGATGTAATGGGCTAACTTTTCCATGGAGTCCTCTTCTCTGGAGAGAACCTTCGGACCCGGTAGCAAAGTGAGTCGTGGACTGGATCAATGCGCTGGACCATCCATATTTTGGTGCCGATATGCGTGCCGCGCTGCGTCCGATAACCATCGACCTTTATCCGCGCCTGATTTCCGTCTGCAGCCATGACATAGGCATAAGTATAACTCATGTCTGCAAATACAATGAGTAGAAGGTCACCAGGTTGCATTTCCGGCTCAGTGGTCCTACTGTGCAATAGTCGAGCCCCGGGGTAGAGATGTGTGTGCAAGGCTCGCATTTGCCAAATCATTTTTATGTTCTCCCACGCGGTGCGCTATGCAAGGGAAAGAACTCACTTTTAAATGAGTTGGAGCTTGAAATCCGCCTTGTGTCGAAATACTCTTTGCCCCTTGCTGCCCCGGGCAATCACATGATAGAGCGCCCCCGAAGAGTAAACCCGTGGGTTTCTCGCCATAACAGCATGGTTACGACAGAATCTCAAGCTTGGTCCATTGTCAATACCAAATTACCTAAGCCCGAGCCAAACCTCTGCAATTCTCTCGGTCTAAAGAGCCCAGTCCGTCAAAGATTGAATATAATCTTGCGGGAAACTAAACTCTTTAGCGCCCTTGATCATGTGGTTCATATATTCCTTGGTGGGGCGTGATTTACCCTTCGGATTTTTGATACAATGGGCTACGGCGTCATATTTTTTGCCCTCTTCGTCGATGACGCTCAAATACTTTCTTGTATAGCGGCCATTTTCAACCCTGGTCAATTTATCAAGCCTGATAAGGTCCTCCTCCGAGACCTCATACAAAACCCCCAGGAGCACATATCCCGTAGCTTTCGCAAGATGGCAACCCCCTTCTAATACTCCTCGGGAATCATCTTCTGAAAATGAAGTGAAAACCAATCGGTAGTCGGGCACCTTGACCTTCGTTACAAATCGAGCATTGGGTAAACTTCGCTTGACCAATTCCGAATCAAGCCATTCACAGTAGATCAGTAGATACATGTCATTGGACTCCTTTCTATGAGCCGTTCTAGTGTAGTGCGTCTAACACTTCTTTACTTTTGGAGACTTTCGTTAAAATCTGTTTTACAGATGCGGTCCATACAAACACCTGTGGATTTTGGTTGTGATTGTCGATATAGTCTCTGATAGCAGTTATCAATGAGGGTACATTCTGAAATCAAATACTTTCATAGATTTCCTCTGCTGAGTTATTTTTGGGCAGCAGCGATTGTGACGCATTCGACACAGCAGGTTACGCACGAGTCATCAGATGTCTGAGGAATTGCCGACTGCGATCGGTCGCAGGGGCTTCGAAGAACTGCTTCGCCGGCACGTCCTCCTGCACTTTCCCCTCTACGAGGAAGAGAACCCTATCAGCGAAATCCCGCGCAAGGGTTATCTCATGGGTGGCGATCATCATGGTTTTCCCCATCTCAGCCAGTTTGCAGATCGTGGAGATCACCTCTTGGGAGAGCTCAGGATCGAGGGCGCTGGTGGGTTCATCCAGAAGAATCAGGCTCGGCTCCATAGCCAGAGCTCGGGCAATGGCCACCCGCTGCTGCTGACCCCCCGACAACTTTGAAGGGTAGGATTTGGCCTTGTCGGCGAGTCCAACCCATGCGAGCTGCTTTCTGGCGACTCCCTCGGCATCTTTCTTCGACATTTTCTTGACAGTGGTGAGCGCCAGCATGACGTTCTCCAGGGCGTTCAGGTGCCGGAAAAGGTTGAAGCTCTGGAAGACCATCCCTATGGAAGCCCTCTGTTTGCAGACCTTTTTGTCACCCAGCTCGTACAGCACCCCATTCTTCTCCTCGTAGCCCGTCATCCTGTCGTGCACGTAAATCCGACCACCGTTGATGGTCTCTAGGTGGTTTATGCAGCGGAGCAGTGTGGACTTGCCCGAGCCGGACGGGCCGAGCACCGCCATGACTTCCCCTTCGTATAAGTTGAAGGAAACCCCCTTCAGGGCTTCAAAGGTTCCCCACGCTTTATGTACATCTCTTGCTTCGACAGCAGTTGTCTTCACTTTTTCCTCATGATAAGCCGACCTACCTGTATGGAAAGATTTTTTCGAAGGTCGTCTGGAGGGCAGTGACAATGCCCGTCAGAACGATGTACCAGAACCCCGCCACACACAACAGCTCTACGACCTCGAAGGTAGCGGAATATATATTGGTTACGACCCGAAGAAGTTCCAGGTATCCGATGGTCATTGCCAACGAAGTCGACTTGAGCAGGTTTAGGTATTCATTGCCCGTGTTGGGGATGATGATCCGGATCAGCTGCGGGATGATGACTTTGGACATAACCTGGTACCTTCTCATGCCTAGAGCCAGCGCGGCCTCACTCTGGCCCTTCTCAATGGCTTGGATGGCCCCCCGGATAATTTCCCCCATGTAGGCTGTTTCCGCGAGCCCGAGGGCGAAAAGCGCCGCGTAGAAGGGCGTGATAACATTTATCGTCGGTAAATCTATTATCGGCGTGGTCATGAAGGGCAGAGCGATGTATATGTGTGGAAACATTATTGGAACCGCGTTAAACCAGAACAGGATCTGTATCAGAAAGGGGGTCCCCCGGAAAAAATACACGTAAGCGGCCGACACGGACACCAAGATCGGGTTGCCGCTGAGCCGGGCCAGCGCAATGAAGAGGCCGAGGATCGAAGCCATCAAAAGGGACAGGGTACCTACCAGCAGGGCGTTCTTGGCTCCGATTATTACGTCGATGCTGAATAGATAATGGAAAAAAACGGTGACGTTGATTATTCTCGATTTGACACTGGCGTAGACAAGCAGAGAAATCAGGCCGAGAGTGACAAAAGCGACGAACCACGCCCCCCAGTTCTTGCGGTGTACTACCTGGAGCGTGTGATATTCCCCTTCCAATCGGGGGGCCATTCCATTACTCCTTTCTATACACGGCGGTCTAAGTAATTGCGTATAAGCGGTGTAGAACTTGATTTGGCCTTCGCCAAGATTCAAACTGACCGGACACTGCTTCAACAAGGTCAACCAACCGGGGGAAATACCAGTTGTGGGTACACAGACGACGGGTTAATTTCCATACCCGCTCAATGCAGTTAAGTTCAGGGCTGTACGGAGGCAAAAAATCTAACCGAAGGTATCTTCGATCTCTTCCTATCCAAGGCTGGATAGCCTTGGCGTAATGCCAGCGGGCATTGTCTAATTTGATAACCATCTTTCGACCCTTTTTGCGACGGCGGAGGAGTTGCCCTAAGAAATCGAGAAACGTCTCAGTACAAAAAGTATCGGCCCTGGTTGTAGCCAGCCTTCCATCAGCCGGGCAAACGGCACCAAATATTCCGACACTTTTACGAGTCGGCTCCTTTAATAGGATAGGGTCAATATCTTCTGGTGGTAGCCATCTGGATTTCCTGTTGAATAGCGATTCGCTTGATATCGGCATTTTGAATCTCTGATTTGCGCATGTCTTCCTCCGTTCGAGTTCGGAAGAAGTATAACATAAGGCGATAGTGCGCAATAATTTATGACGCTATGTATAAAATATGCCCGCCACAGGTGATCTGACGGGCATATTCGTGAGTCTTAACGGGTCTGCATCTTTCTGTCATAGCTATGTAAACCGGGAAATCATTTTCTGTAGTCCCAGGGCATGTTGATGGTAATCTCGGGAAGTTTGCCTCCGGCAAGGTCCCACTTCTCCAAGATTTTCAAGTAGGCGCCGTCTCTCAGCATTCCCTTCATGGTCGCCTGGACAGCGTCACGCAGCCCGGTGTTCTGCTTCGTGAAGCCCCAGGACGTGATGAGCGGGGTCAGGACGTACTTGCCCTCCTGCACCATGGCGTACTTGCCGGGATTCTGGGCCATGAAGTACGCAAGGGTGCAGGTTTCGTTCAGGTAGCCATCAACCCTATTGAGGTCCAGCTGCATCTTCGCGTCGGAGGAGCTCGGCAGGGTCACCATGCCGATGGGGGGCTTGCCCGCTGCGACGAGCTTGTCGGAGGCTCCTACCACGACGGCCTCGATCTTTTTCGCGCCGAGAGTGAAGGCTACCTTCTTGCCTGAGAAGTCTTCGATGGTTTTGTACTGGCCCACTACGTTCACTAGTGTGAGGATTCCCGTGCCGGTCAACAGGTAGTTCACGAAGTCGAGTTCCTTCTGGCGTTCGGGCTGATCACTGATGCCGCCGGAGGCGATGTCAAAACGGTCAGCTTTGGCGCCGGTAATCAGCGCGCCGTAGTCCGACTGCACCCACTGAACCTTCAGGCCGAGGCGCTTGGCGACTTCAGTCAGAAGCTCAGTGGACACGCCAACCATCTCTTTCGAGACAGGATCCCGGAACTCGATGGGAGGATAGGTCTGCTGGGAACCGACGCGGAGGACGCCTCTGTCGGTCACGGCTTTGGGAAGCAGTGCGGCTGCGCCTGACTGGCCTTGCGCCGATACATCAGTGGGAGAAGCGAATAATAAGGCGCCTCCGACAATGGCGACGAAGGCAAAGAGGGACACGACTCTGGGGAAAAAACATTTTTTCATTTCTTGTTCTCCTTTCATTGCTTGAGGTTTCACCTATCGAGTGCCTAAGGATAGGCTTTCAAAAATCTCTTTAGCCCTTTCTAAAATCGGTTAAACTTCCCCACCTCCACGCAGAGATTCGAAATTACAAAGACTAAGTGAATTAAGATCTCCCCTAAAAATCTCCATTCTTAAGTATCCTTGTCCTTCAAGATCACCGCGTTTCTGCGCCTTTACCCGGTTTCCCACTCGGAGCTGGGCGGTCAGCATCTGGGCACGGCAAAGCCGAATCAAAGGTTTTTTGGAGCTTTTCAATGTATTCCGGGGGAAGATTCCACGCCCGAGCCCCCTCTGGAATATGCCGCCAGTAATAATTGGGTGGCCGCATGGGGACCCCTGGACGATTCAACCGGTAAGTGAAGCAATCATAGACATTACCATCGTCCCCGCGTACCGTTAAGAAACAACGATCAAAATCATCAAAATCGACACCAGAATCTTCTTCGGGAAACATGTAGACCAGGCCATATGTCACTTCACCTCTTGCCGTGCCCGTGTCATTCAAATGACACCAGCCGCGATCCAGGCGGTCTCCGGCCGCATGGAATTCCACTTTAACATTGACGGCCTTTGCTTTTGTCACGAATACGGCTTTGGGCGAATACTTTCGCAATTCTTTCTCATCGTAATATGTGCAATAAACGAAATAGAACATTGGGGTCCTCCCTTCACTTTTTGAAATCAACAAAATTCAAAATCCTATCGGCCACGCATCAAAAATTCCTTAAAACAATTAACCGGCAGCTGAATTAAACAGATTGCTTTTCAAAAGATCAATGGAGTTTTGGATATGGTCCGCCATTTCCATTGAAGCCTTTTCGCCGTCACCTCCTTTGAGGGCTTCGTAGATGTTTGTCAACTTCGTTGCAAGTTTCTTGAAATTATAGCTCTCTCGCCAAGAAGAAGTCCAAATCCGGGCGCAGACGAGCCGAAGATTATAAACCGTCTCAACTAAAAGGGCATTTTGAGAGGCTTTGCATATCAGTTCATGAAAACGGGCATCCAGTTCGCTGCCTAATTGAGGCTCCTTCTCGATTTCCCAGGTCTCGATTCTATGGATCATTCTCTCAAGCTCAGCAAGTTGCCCTGGAGTCTTTCTTTTAGCGGCCAACTCAGCGGCCATCATCTCCAAGCGCATCCGGATCTCATACGCGTCATTGACTTCCGTAATCGATATCTCCCTGACATAGCTTCCAAAACGTGGGACAACCGTTACGAGCTTCATGTCAGCCAGCTTACGGATGGCTTCTCGGTAAGGTGTTCTGCTTACATTAAATTCCCTAGTCAAGTCCTTTTCGGAAACGAGGGTGCCAGGGGGATAAGCTCCTGAAATAATTCGATCCCGTAGTGCATTAAATAAAGGATCCGAACTGTAAATTCTGTCTGAAATTGTTGACATTATTAATGAATCCTTATAGTAGTATTTTTTACATGTTTTTAGTATCATAGGGAGCGTTTTTTGTCAAGAATTTTTTCCTGGTTTTTTTCGGGGGTAAAATTGGAATCTTCTAAGAAACTCGTCAAATGGTGAAAAACAGATGAAAAGAGCTGCTTATCTGTCAATTCTGCATGACCAGCATCTCTGCTCATCCACCAAGTGCAATTTGCGTTGACTGCCAGTGCAAATTGTATATTAACCGGCTCAAACAGGGGATCATGAGTACGAGGAAGCGCCAAGTGAAATGACAATGAAGGGATTCAAAACTACGTACAGCTTGCCAATACACACACTTTGCCCAAACTGAAGATATCTGGTTGAAATCTGCATTGGAAGGGAAGAGGGGCTGTTTATTGATTTCAGTACTTATCAAGTGATTTGGCCGGTAAAGTACCCCGCCTTTTAGGAAGGGTCAAGGAGCATAAAATAAATGATTTTGCATTCTATAAAATTTCCACCTCCAAAGTATCTCCAGTTTTTAAAGAAAGGGTCTCTTTAATATTCTGGGAGGCGATCAGCTCCATTTTATTTTTTGGATAATTCCCAACCATTGGAAGGATGATTGCTCCCTTCAATTGACCGCTGATGAGAACTGAATAGCATTTGGCGCTGCAAAACGAAGGGTCTTCAGGTGAAATTTCTATTCCTTTTTTCGCCTTGAGTTCTTTGAAAATTTGGAGAGATTCAGCATCAACAATCCCTAAGTTCAACGTTCCGGGGTACGGATCGATGGAGAGTTTTGAGATAAACTGTTTTCTGACCCATGGGATCTGGGTAAAGTTTGAACTGACTCGAAGTCCTTCAACAATTCTTCCTCGAATCTTTACCCTGTTGTTGCAGTAAACCATTTCCATAATCAATATTCCATAGCGCAATATACGTAAACACCCATTGATTGGATTAGCGCCTGGTTATTGTTTCGCATACAAAAGGGTTAATTTTATGGCTCCCACAGACCCCTCACCCTTTCCCTCTCCCCAATGGGGAGAGGGTGGGTTGGTGGGTTAATCCTTGAATCCTTTCTTTTTCAAGATATGTTTCAATGGGGCGCTCCCCCAGCGCTCAAAGAGATGGTGATTGATTCCGAAAAGGTCGAGAATCTTCCCTATGGTGTGGTTGACGATGTCATCGATTGTTTTTGGATGGTGATAGAAGGCAGGAATAGGAGGAAGGATCACCACACCCATGTCTGCCAAATTCATCATCAGGGTTAAATGGCCCTTGTGAAGGGGAGTTTCTCTCACGACCAACACCAATCTTCGTTTCTCCTTTATGGCTACATCCGCTGCCCGAATTAAAAGGTTTACGTTGAAGGAGTTGGCAATGGCGGAGAGACTCTTGATGGAGCAGGGAATAACGACCATCCCCTCTGATTGGAACGAACCGCTCGCAATATCGGCTCCAATATTTTGGATATCATAGGTTACCTTGGCCAGTGATTTTACTTTCTCAACTTTCCAATCTGTCTCCATGAGGATGGTCTTCTGGGCAGCCTCTGTGATGACGAGATGGGTTTCGACATTTGATTTGCCGAGTACCTCCAGAAGTCGAATCCCATAAATAGCTCCCGTGGCACCAGAGATTCCTACAATTAATCTCTTCACTTTTTCTCTCCCGAAAATTTCCCCTTCCCTGATGGAAGGGAATTGAAAGGGAGGGGGATTCAATTCCTTTGTCCACCCCTCTCCGAGCCAGAGGCTCTCTGAGCCAGCGGCCACCCTCACCCTCCCCCATCGAAGGGGGAGGAAATTTATTTAAGGTTGTTCAACATGGAGGCCAGTCGTTGCTTCACTTCTACTGGTACATCAACCTTTTCAAACCCCTCTTTTTTGGGCCGAGTGGCATCCATACCTATTTTCGTGGTCAAGAATCCTTCCTTAGAGGAGGGATCAATGGGCTGCCCTCTCATGTCTGGAATGATGATCAAATCCCTGTCCCCTTGAAATCGTGTGGCGATCGCCCACTCGACCTCGTGGTCATCCTCGACCTCCACATCCCCATCAACGATGACCGCCTTCTTGATATTGGAAAAAGAGAGGGCCAACGTCAACGCCCTTCGAATTTCTCCTTTGTTGTCCGTGTCGATGCTCATAACGACATGAGAACCAAAGGTCCCTGGGATCAAATGGATCCGCTTCAAAGTTGGGACTTCCCTTTTCATCTTCGGAACGAAGTCGAGACCATGGACAAGGTAGAGAAGGTTATCCACCTCAAGGCTCCATGGGACGATCGCATGGAAATAGGCCCCTTTACGGTAGGTGATGGTAGTCACATGTATCGTGGGGCTTTTTGAGAAGGTCATATAGTATCCACTCGACTCTCCGAGCAAACCATCCTTTTCTTTGCCCTTTGGATCGATAAACCCTTCGATGGTAATCTCGGCATAGGCAGGAATATCTATATCCACAGTTTCGGCTTTTACCAATGGAATCGGCTCACCCCTCAACCCTCCTGCCACGGTAAGTTTATCCATCCCCCGAGGTATCTTGAAGACAGCAGCGATGAGGAGAGCGGGATCCACACCGATCACCGTTGCCACTTCCATCTTCTTCCTTTCCTTCTTACAGCGGGCATAGATCTCAGAGAGGGGCGGATTAAGAAGGGAGATGCCTAACTCATTCTTTCCCCTTACCTCCATCCGGTGGAGACCCCTTCCGATCGTTCCATCCTTTAGATCTCTGGCCGAGGTAATCCCTGAGGTAATATAAGGGCCGGAATCTTTAGAGTAATGGGTCAATATGGGAAGCAGTTTGAGGAGGTCGATCTTTTCCTTTTTAGTGATGACCACTTTTTGAGATCGATCTGAAACCAGGATCGGCAGAAGCCTGTTCTCTAACTTAGGAAGAGCATCTTCAAGGAGATGTTCCTGATCGACACCTAAGGCTATGGATAGACGTCTCTTTGTCCCCAATAGGTTTCCAACGACAGGGAATTTGTGCCCCTTCACTTTCTCAAAAAGAATGGCTGGGGCTTCTTTCTTTCCTACATAGGAGAGAATGGTGGAGATTTCAAATTTTTGGCTGAGAGGAGTTGAGAGGGTAAGGAGTTCTCCATTTTCTTTTAAATATTCGATGAAGTCTTTTAACCCAGAAGAAGTCCTCAAAGTTATTCCGACCCCTTTGGAAATTTGTTCAGCTCTTTTATGATTTTGACGGACCAGGGTTTTTCCTGAAGCTGGCCCCTTCCGAGCCTGATCCAGAGTCGATCGGGGTATTTTGCTTCGGACCTTGAGACCAAGGCCATGGCATAAAAACTGCGATATTTATATCTCCTGTCCTTTGGCGTAAGTTCTCGAAGGATCAGTTCCATTTCATTTTCTTCAGGGACCGTTGCGAGGTCTGTTAATATAAAGGTATCAAACTCTTTTCTCTCCAATTTTTTTCCTCCTCAATCCTTGAACCCATAATTTTTCCAGTTCTTAAGAACTTTGTCCTGAATTTCTTTTGGATAAACCTTATTGAATGAAACCTTAATGGGCAGGTCAGCCTTGGGCCAATCGAGAGGGAAGGTACAGTCGAAAAGAACCTGCGCCCCCCGGCTCCATTTCCGATCTTCTGGCTCTGCGAACGGATAAAGGGGGGTTCCCACGGCATGTTCATATTTCCGGATCCCTCGGATCGGATGGCATTTGGTCGCCAGGGCATGGATGACATCATCTTTATTATAGATATCCGTTTCCTCATCGACCACGATGACCATATGGAACCACGGACTCAATTTACTCCCAAAAATGAGATTGGCAATTTGAGTGGCAATATTGCTATAGGCAGGTCTCACCCCTACCACGACCATGTGATGGGTCGATTCAGGAAGCATATAGACGCCTGTGATGGGAATGCCCTGGCTCTCCAGGAGTTTTCGCATCTCCAATCCCAATGAAAAGGATCGGAGCAGTTGTCCTTCATCGGTTGGGACTCCCATATTCGAGATGGTTAATATTGGATTATTTCTATGAGTGATTGCCTTTATCCGGTAGACCGTCCTGGGTTCGCGCGGGGAGGTTCGATAACCGGTATATTCACCAAAGGGTGCTTCTTCAATCCAGAGATTAGGAATCACCTCTCCTTCGATGATAATCTCTGCGTGGGCAGGGACTTCCAAATCACAAGTCTCACATTTCACCAATACCACAGGTTTTCCCATCAACATACCTGTAAACTGGTCTTCAGGGATGGGCGAGGGCGCACAAGCCGCCACCCCTGATAAGGGATCACAGCCGATCACCGTGGCAAAAGGCATCGGTTTGTTTCTTGGAACGTACTTTCCGTAAAACATCTTTCCCATGTCAGAGAAGGGAAGTACAGGCCCGACCATTGTCTTTTCGTCAAAGACCATCTGGCGATACATTCCCCAGTTGGCTGCATTGGTGTCAGGATCTTTCGCCACAACAAAATGCCATGTGCACAGATACCTTCCTCCATCACCGTCATGGACCATTGGACCTGGAAGCTTGAACAAATCTGCATCTTTCCCACTCAGGATATTCTCCTTGCACGGCGCATTCGTTCGATCCACGAGGATGGATGGGATAGGGGTTCCTGTTGTTCTCCTAACATATTCATCAGAAATTTCTGGCACAGATGCCTTGGGATTCATTCCCATTGCAATCGCCAATCTACTGTAAGTGGCCAGAGGAGCACCCAAAGCTTCAAAGCTTGGGTAGTCCTTGATCTTTTTAAAATAAGGGGCGGCCAATTTTTTCTCACAAACCCTTCTCACGATAGCGCCCATCTCAAGGTCCCAATCTACCTCTTGTTGGACCGTCACCAGTTCACTGTTTGCCTCCAATGCCTTAATGAATTCTCTATTGTCCTTATAAAATGGATAGGTCATCACTTAGAATCCTTTCTTCATTAATTCAGCTTCACCCCGTTAGAAAACCCCGCTGCCTGCAGTGGGGATGAAGATAAAATTCTTTTTAGAGGGAACACAGGATTTAAAGCCCCGTGTGAGCCGACCCGTTGGAAGGTCGAAGACCTTCTAACGGGGTTCACTTGGAAATCTTATTAATGATCGCCTCCCATTTTCCTTGAGCTTTTAAGATAAACTCAGCAAGTTCCCTAACAACCCCTTTGCCACCACCGGCTTTAGTAATGTAATCGGCTACTCCTTTAGCCTCGATGGATGCATCTGCCGGGGCGACTGAGAATCCCACCCTTTTCATAATGCCCAAATCGATCATCTCATCTCCCACATAGCAAAAATCTTGGTCCTTAAGCCCGGATTCTTTTTCAAACTCATCGAGCTTTCCTATCTTGGCTGAAGTGCCCCAAAGCTTTTCGGGAGGTATATTGTAAATTTTGCCGACCTGCTCATCTGTCCTGGTGATTTTACTCGTCAAGAATGACAGACCGATGCCGGCTTCGATCAAAGCCATGCATCCCAGGTGGTCGTGAAGTGAGAAGCACTCCGATTTTTTTCCATCATCTGTATAATAAAGAATGTTGTCAGTAAGCACTCCATGGATATCAAGGATAACAAACTTAACCTTCTTTGCTTTTTCGATAGCTATTTCTTTGCTTTTCATCCTATGTCCTCCTACTGATTGAATCTTAACCTCAACCTCAACCTGAACCTGTGTTCTATTTGTAGCCCATCTTTGTTACCTTATCGACCCATTCTTCCCATTTGCCCATCGCTCTCAGGATGAATTCGCAAGTCTCTCGGATGGGCCCCCTACCGCCAGGAGCCGTCGTTATGTAATCCGCCAACTCCTTCACCTCGTCGATGGCGTCTGCCGTAGCCACAGCGAAACCGACTCGCTTCATCAAATCAATGTCTGTGACTTCACAACCGATATAGCCAACATTTTCATCGGTGATTCCTAATTCCTTCTTTAGCTCCTCGAACTTAGCAACTTTATCCTTTATCTTGTAATAAAATTTATCCAGCTTTAGCTCGCGGGCCCGACAGAGACCTTCTTCGTCTATGGAGGTGGTATCCAAGAAGGCTATTTGGATTCCGTTCGCTGTAAGGGAAAGGTCACCAAAACCATCCATATGCCAAAAGCTATACTTCCGTTTTCCTTCAATGTCGCATAGAAAGGTGTTGGGCGTTAGAACACCATGAACATCATGAGCAAATAGTTTTACCCTCTTCGCCTTTTCTTTCGCCTTTTCAAGATTCTTCTCGAAAGCCATAAGCTTCTCCTTCTTAAGAGAATTATTAGATCGCAGGTTGAGGTTAAGGCTAAGGTTGAGAAACCTTCTACCTAAACCTAAACCTCAACCTTAACCTTTAAATTCAGTCTTCAAACCCATATTCTTTCCACCTGGCCTTCACCTTGGCCAGGACGCTCTCCGAAAGTTTGATCTCCGTGGGTTTGACTTTCCATTCGAAAGGTATTGTCGCATCCAGGATGATCCGTGAGGTGACGAACTTGTTGTCATCCTGTCCGAGGGATGGATCGAGGGGCGTTGATCTGCCTCTGTTGATAATCTGTGTCCCCCGTGCCGGATTGTAGCGGGTGCCAAGGGCCCACCACACCCTCGGAAGATCGTCTGCATCGATATCGTCATCCACGATGATCACACCCTTGATCCCGTATGTCCCTGTATTGCTTGCGATGACGGCTGCCCCCACCTGGTCGGCATGCCCCGGATACATCTGCTCTACGGAGACGACCACAATGAAGCGTCCGGACGCTTCCGGCAGCGTGTAGACTGACTTGATGCCCGGGATCTCCATCTTGACCAGATCAGTCCACAAGCTCGCGTTGCGCGTAAAGGCATAGAGTATATGCTGGTCCCCCACGGGCCTACCCACACTCGTCTCCCAGAGGATCGGGTTGTTTCTGTAGTAAATGCGCTTCACCTCAAGGGCCGGTTTGGGAATCGGCTTAATCAATTCTTCGGTGTAGTAGCCCGTATACTCGCCGAAAGGTCCTTCGTTTCTCAGATGCTGCGGATCGATCTCCCCTTCAAGTACGATCTCGGCGGCCGCAGGGATAGGAAGGCCGGTGAGCTGGCCCCTCACGATTTCAACAGGCTCGCCGCGCAATGAGCTGACGACATCGTACCCGCTCTTGGCTTTAACCGTGGCGGCACTTGCAAAGATATGCAGAGGATCGCCGCCTATGATTGCGCATGCGGGCATCTTCCTGCTTGCCTTCCCGTACTTCTTCATGATCCTGTCGCCCTTCTTTCCTTTGAGGATCTGGACGCCGACGGTTTTCTCATCGAGGATGCCCATGCGGTACGTACCAAGGTTTATGTCACCCGTCTCGGGATCCTGCAGCACCATGAATACTGCGGTGCCGAAGTAACGGCCGCCATCCAGTTCGTAAAACTTGGGTGAAGGAAAGGCGAAGGTATCGATCTTGTCGCCGTCGAGGACATTCTCGAAGATCGGGCCGTCCCTCTGTTCCTTTGCCCGGATGACTTCCTTAACGGCGACATTCACCCATTCCTTTGTAAGCTGGACCATGGAGAGATCCGGGCTCTTTCCAAGGATAATTGCCAGTCTCTGGGTAGTGCCGAATGCACCGGTCAAGACCGGGCTCTTATACCCTTTTACATTCTCAAACAGTAGTGCCGGGCCGCTTTTCTCTTCAACGAGCTTCGCGATGTGAGAGATCTCAAGATCCCAGTCCACCTCTGCTTTTATTCTCTTCAATTCTCTTTCCTCTTCGCACTTTTTTATGAAATCTCTAAGGTCCATAAAGTCCTCCTTTTTTGATTCAAATCAATTGAATTATCTTTTTAAAATTATCCTCTTGTCAATTCATTTATTTTTATGTTTAAATAACTTTAGGTTATGATGAAAATGGGAAATATGGGTAAACCTTTACAGTCTTCATTGAACTCTCTCCTGGTATTCCACGAGGTGGCAAAGCATAAGAGCTTTTCGAAAGCGGCGGAGGGATTATTCATTTCCCAACCTGCCGTGACCAAACATGTTAGGAATTTAGAGTTAAAGGTAGGAATGGGCCTCATTCAGAGGGGGAGGGGTGGGTTTGCCCTAACCGATGTCGGGAAAATTCTCTTTAAATGTACTCAAAAAATTTCTTTCCACCTCATGGAGATGGAAAATGTTTTGGGAAATCTTCAGAAAGATCATCATGGTTTATTAAAGATTGGGACTACCGAATCCTATTCTAAATGCTTGATGCCAAAACTCCTTTCTGGATTTCAAACCTCTTTTTCCTCCATTAAGATCGCTCTGGATGTGGGAAATTCAGAAGAGATTGAGAAAAATCTCTTGAATTATAAAAACGACCTGGCTTTGATTGGTGTAACGAAGGTATCTTCCAAATTTGAATCAATCCCATTTTTAAGGGAGGAACTCGTACTCATCGTTTCACCTACCCATCCCTTGGCAAAAAGACAAACGGTTTCTCTAAAGGAAATTGAAAGGTTTCCTCTGATTATCCGTGCAAAAGGTTCGACGACCCGAAGAATCTTATTGCAGGCCTTTAAAGATCTAGATATTCATCCCTCTCTATTGATCGAGGCAGGAAGCTCTGAATTTATCAAACAGTGGGTTTCAGAGGGGAAGGGGATTTCCGTCATTGTTAAGAGGACAGTGGAGGATGAGGAGAAAAGAGGAATCATTAAAATCGTCCCGTTGTTGGAAAAGCTTTACCTTGAGGTAGCCTTTCTCTATTTGAAAGAGGAACGGTCTAGCCCTGTGATTAGAACCTTCATCCATTACATCGAAAATAAGGGAAAGAAAATGATAAAGATCTAATTTCCTCTTCCCAATGCTTCCTCTGATTGAGCCACCTGAAGCTGAGGGAGGGTAGAGTGTTCATAAAATTCTCTATGACACCTTGAATCGTTGGCTTTTGCTCTTACCACTGGTTGAGACCAGAAAGGAGGGGGGGGTCCTGCAAAAGAGTGCATTAGCAAGCAACAATTTTTATGCTTACAAATCCACTTTATTTACTTTTTCAAAAAATATTTCAAAAAATATTTCTGTTAGCTAAACTTGAAAAGTGCACTGTTTAAACTTCAAAAGTGCACTCCTTTTAAGTCAGAATTTTTGACTTTTTGGACATCGATTAACTTCCCCTCACACCAAAATCGGATTTCAGAAATTTCCT
>Ga0315280_10003393_pt1 | contig 24556 bp, 23 predicted proteins | sample YL17G06_40_MG_FD_203697 | JGI IMG/M metagenome (GOLD analysis project Ga0315280, IMG submission 203697) | Sediment microbial communities from Yellowstone Lake, YNP, Wyoming, USA - YL17G06_40 | ecosystem: Environmental > Aquatic > Freshwater > Lake > Sediment | place: USA: Wyoming | collected... | reverse complement strand
TCAAGCTGATCGCCCTGCTCAAGGCCAAACCCGGCACGAGCCGGGCGGAGTTCGCGAAGCGCTGGCTGCAGGGGCATACGCCGCTCACCCTGAAGTTCAAGAACCTGAAAGGCTACCGCGTCAACATCGCCATCGACGAGTACCAGGAAATCCAGGGTGAGCTGCCATACGATGGCACCGCCGAACTGTGGTGGGATTCCCTGGAGGAGATGAAACAGGACTTCGCCTCCCCGGAAGGCCAGAGAGCCGGCGCCGACGCCGATACCTTCACCGTGGCGCGCACGCACATCTACACCAGGGAACACATCCTCAGATAGCCATGGAACAGCCGAGGATCTGCGTCGTCGGGGCGGCCAACCTGGATCTGATCAGCTACGTGCCCCGGCTGCCGCGCATGGGGGAGACGCTGCACGGCTCCCGCTTTCACATGGGCTTCGGCGGCAAGGGGGCCAACCAGGCGGTGATGGCGGCCAAGCTCGGGGCCAAGGTGACCATGATCACCAAGCTGGGGCGGGACATTTTCGGCGAAAACACCCTGAAGAACTTCCAGTCCTGGGGGATCGATACCCGGCACGTGCTGTTCACCGACCAGGCCTTTTCCGGCGTGGCCCCCATCGCCGTGGACCCCGACGGGCACAATGCCATCATCATCGTCACCGGGGCCAACGACCTGCTGAGCGGCGAGGAGATCGAAGCTGCCCGCCCGGCGATCGCCTCCTCACAGATCATGGTCTGCCAGCTGGAAATCCCGCTCCCGACGACCATGGCGGCGATGCGCGTCGCCCGCGAGGAGGGGGTGGCCACGATTTTCAACCCGGCTCCGGCCCGGGCGGAGCTCTCCGCGGAGCTGTACCGTCTCAGCGACATCTTCTGTCCCAACGAGAGCGAGACCGAGCTGCTGACCGGAAAGCCGGTGCGGACCCTGGAAGAGGCCACCGCCGCCGCCCGGGTGCTGCTGGAGCGCGGCGCGGGCAAGGTCATCCTTACCCTCGGCGAGAACGGCAGCCTGCTGGTGACCGGGAAGGAATCCCTGCACGTGCCTGCCATCCGGGTGAAGGCGCTGGACAGCACGGGCGCGGGCGATGCCTACGTCGGCAGCCTGGCCTACTTCCTGGCCGCGGGCAAACCCATCGCCGAGGCGATGAGCCGGGCCAACCGTATCGCCGCCATCAGCGTCCAATCCTCGGGCACCCAGTCCAGCTTCCCGCGGGCGCAGGAGCTGCCGGCCGAGCTGCTGAGCTGAAGGCGGCCCGCCGCGCTTGCCCGGCCACCGGACGGGCGAGTATATTGGGGTATCAGGAGGTGGCCAATGGCCGAATGGTTTCCGCTTTCCGAGGACTTCAAGGGCCCGCACAAGGGGCATGGAAAGCACCTGTGCGTCGCTCACGTGATGAACTACATCCAGACCAACCTCGCGGACTACAAGCAGCTCGTCAGAAACGGCAGGTACGTATGCAAGCAGTGCGGCCGGGTGGCCGCCAGCGCCGACTACCTGTGCGATCCGGACACCCTGTGAAGGATGAGCATCGAAGCGGAGAGCCTTCGGGCCCGCCTGCAGGACAAGAAGGTCATGATTGCCTTTCCCAAGGTGGAGCTGCACCGCCACCTGGAAGGAAGCTTCCCGGTGGGCCGGCTGTTCGAGCTGTCCCTGAAGAACAACCTGGACCGGCCCAGGGACTTCGAGGCTTTCCGCAGGGAGGTTCAGTTTCCCAAGGACTCGGGGCCCGATTTCCTGGCCTTCTTGGCCAAGTTCCGCAATGACTGGTACCGCTCCCACGACGACGTATATTTCATCACCTACCACTCGGTGCGCGACCTGGCCGACGACGGCCTGTTCTACTGCGAGCTGCGTTTTTCGCCGGAGCATTTCTCCCTGGAGAACGACTTCGACCGGGCGGAGATCACCAAGCTGATCGTGGAAGCAGGGAACCGGGCCGCCGCGGAAATCGGCCTGCACCTGCGCTACCTGCTCACCTTCAACCGCAGCAAACAGAGCGAGGCCCAGATGATCGCCCTGTACGACCGGCTGAAGGAGCTGGGGCTTCCGGACATCGTGGGCATCGATCTGGCGGGCGACGAGGTGCACTATCCCCCCGAGCAGTTCCGCGGCTTTTTCCGGCGGGTCTCGGAGGACGGCCTGTACCGGGCCACGATCCACGCCGGGGAGGTGAGCCCATCCACGCAGATCTGGGAAGCGATCCGCAGCCTGGACGCCGCCCGCATCGGCCATGGCACCAGCGCCGTGGACGACCCGCCGCTGCAGGAGCAGCTCAAGGAGAAGGGCATCGCCTTGGAGATGTGCATCACCTCCAACTTCCAGACCGGCGCCTGGTCCGACGAACGCCACCACCCCATCGGAAAGCTGTACCGGCGGGGGGTCCCGGTCACGCTGAACTCCGATGACCCCTTCATCCAGAACTCGGACCTGACCGACGACTACATCAAGGCGGTGCGGTACTTCGGCTTCACCGTGGAGGACCTGGTCAGCCTGAATCTGACCGCCCTGCGGGCGAGCTTCCTGCCGGCCGAGCAGGTCCGAAAGCTCACCGAGGAGTACCTGCGCAAGGTGGAAGCCTTCCGCGCCAAGCACCTGCAAGGAGGCTGATCGTGATCGTGAGGCTGATCGACATCCAGGTCAAGCCGGAGCGCATCCGGGATTTCCAGGCCAGCAGCCTGCGCAACCACCGGGGCTCGATCCAGGAACCGGGGGTGCTGCGCTTCGACGTGCTGCAGTCGGCCGGCGACCCGGGCCATTTCCTGCTCTACGAAGCCTACCGCGACGAGCCGGCGACCCAGGCGCACAGGCAGACCGCCCATTACCTGGCCTGGAAGCAGGAGGTGGAACCGATGCTGGCCGCGCCGCGCCAGGCCAGCGCCTGGAAGGTCCTGGCGCCCGCGGACCCCTCCGCCTGGAAGCCGTGATCCTGATCGTGCGCCACGGCCAGGCCAAGAGCAAAGAGGAGGACCCGCAGCGCGGGCTCACCGCTCAGGGTCAGGCCGAGGCGCGGCGCGTGGCCGGGGCCTTGGGCCCCCTGCTGCCCCCGCTGGCCGAGATCCGGCATAGCGGCAAGCTCCGGGCCGAGCAGACCGCCTCGATCCTATCCCAGGCCGTGGGCGGCCGCCTGCGCGCCTGCCCCGGGCTGGAACCGGAAGACCCGGCCGCCGCCACCGCGGCGGAGCTGCGGTCCGTAACGGAAAACCTGGCCGTGGTCGGCCATCTGCCCCACCTGAACCGGCTGCTCTCCTACATGCTCCTCGGGCGGGAGACGCCGGAGCTGTTCCGCCTGCCGGCCGTGGGCGCCGTCTGCCTGGAGCGCGAAGAGGGGCTCTGGCGGGTGCTCTGGATGCTGACCCCGGAAACCTGCGGCCGCTGAGCGCAATTGCATGGCCGATTTCGCCACGCGCCTGCGGGAGCTGCGCAACAGCCGGGGGCTGCGCCAGAAGGACCTGGCCCAGGAGCTTGGGCTGGCCCAGACCACGATCGCCAACTACGAGCAGAAAAACCGCTTTCCGGACGAACGGATCCTGGGGCGCATCGCCGATTATTTCGACGTATCCCTGGACTATCTGCTGGGGCGCGCCGAGGCGAGCATGCAGCCCTGGCAGGCGGTGAAGCAGGAGGAGGAAGGCCAGCAGCCGCCGTCATCTCCCCTGTCCGGCCTGGCTCTTCGCTACCTGGAGGAGCTGCTGGGCGGGAGACGGGAGCAGGCCGGGAAGGCGGTGCGGCAGGCCTACGAGAGCGGCAAGAGCTTGCGGGAGATCTACCAGGAGGTCTTCGAGCCCAGCCTCAAGGAGCTGGGCCGGCTGTGGGCCGAGGGCAAGGTGGACGTGGCCCGGGAGCACTTCTTCTCCGAATCGACCCTGACCTTCATGTCCCAGCTTCTGGCCCGGGCCGAGCCCGGGGCCAAGCGCAGCAAGGGGCGCTCCTGCCTCTGCCTCTCGGTCTGCCGGGAGAGCCACCTGATCGGGGTGCGCATGGTGGCCGACCTGCTGGAGCTGGACGGGTGGAACAGCCAGTTCCTGGGAGGCGACGTCTGCACCCAGCACATCCTCCGGGCTCTGGCTGAAACCCACGTGGAGCTTCTGGCGGTCTCCGTGACCCTGCCCGAGCACCTGGGCTACGCGGCCGAGCTGATCCGGGCGCTTCGTTCTTCTATCCCCGTACAAAAGGTGAAGGTCCTGGTCGGCGGGCAGGCCTTCCATCGGGACAGGAACCTGTGGCGGGCGATCGGGGGGGACGGGACGGCCGCCGACGCCGCCGAGGCCGTGCGCGCCGCCAACCGGCTTTTGGAGAGCGGGCGGGCCTGAAACCTCGCCGGGGCGGACGCCTCCGTCAAGCAGGCGGCAGCGTACCCTTCCCGAACGCCACGAGTTCCTGGAGTTTGCGGTCCAGACCGCCGCGGCCTGGTTTCCCGCCGCCAGCGGGCGGTCGCTGGCTACGAGCGCATCTCCTTGAGGTTTCTGGCCACCTGGTCCCAGAGCACCACGTTCCAGAAGGCGGCGATATACTCGGGCCGCCGGTTCTGATACTTGAGGTAGTAGGCGTGCTCCCAGACGTCCAGCCCCAGCAGGGGCGCCAACCCCTGGGTGAGCGGGTTGTCCTGGTTCGGGGTGGTGACGATGGAAAGCTTGCGCGCCTTGTCCGCCACCAGCCAGGCCCAGCCGGAGCCGAACAGGCCGGCGGCGGCGGAGCTGAATTTGTCCCGGAAGGCGTCGAAGCCGCCGAAGGCCGCCTCGAGGGCCGCCGCGAGGTCTCCGGAAGGCTTGCCGCCCGCCCTGGGCGCCAGCATCTTCCAGAACAGGCTGTGGTTGTAATGCCCGCCCCCGTGGTTGCGCAAAGCGGCCTGCGCCTCCTTCGGAGCCTTGCCGTAGCCGCGTACGATCTCCTCGATCGTCCTGTCCTGCCAGTCCGGCGCCTTCTCCAGCGCCTCGTTCAGCTTGGCCACATAGGTTCCGTGGTGCTTGCCGTGGTGGATCTCCATGGTCCGGGCATCGATATAAGGCTCCAGGGCCGAGAACTCATACGGCAAATCGGGTAGCTTGAAAGCCATGATCTCATCCTCCTTGATCGTGCGCTTCAGCACGAAGGGTGATTTAATATTACTAATCAAGTAATGAAAGAGGCAAGGAGAACGGAACCCGAGGCGGCGCGCATCCTCACGGGGCTTGCCTGCCGCCGGAACCGCCTCTTCCCCTGAGCCGCCGGATCGGTTATGCTGCCTGAGGGTAATGTCCTAGGCTGAAGGCCATCCAGACCCGCGGGTCCGGATGGCCTTTTCGTTCGGGAGGAGGAAATGAACGTTCAACTGGCGATCGTGCTGGTCTACCTGCTGGCCATGTTCGCGGTCGGGCTGCTGTTCCACCGGCAGTCCAGGGCGAGCTCCCTGGAGTACCTCCTGGCCGGCCGCAGGCTGGGCCGCCTGCTACTGTTCTTCACCATGGCGGCCACGAACTTCAGCGCCTTCACCATCTTCGGGCTTTCGGGCGCCGGCTACCGCATCGGCTACGCCTTCTTCCCGGTCATGGGCTTCGGCACCGGCTTCATGGCCCTGGCCTTCTGGCTGATCGGCAGCCGCATCTCCGCGCTGGCCGGCCCGCGCGGCTACCTCAGCCCCGCCGATTTCGTCCTGGACCGCTACGGCTCGCCGGTGTTGAAGATCTGCTTTTCCATCCTGATGATCCTGCTTACCCTGCCGTACGTGGCCATCCAGGCCATTTCCGCCGGGCGCTCCCTGCAGGCCATGGCCGGGCTGCCGTACTGGGCCGGGGCGGCCCTGGTCATGGGCTTCACCGTGCTGTATGTCGCCCTGGGGGGCATGCGCTCGGTGGCCTGGACCGACCTGGTGCAGGCCCTGATGATCGTGCTCTTCACCCTGGCCGGGTTCGCGCTGATCGCGGTGAAAAGCGGCGGGTTCATCCGCGCCGCCACGGAGCTGCAGGCCCGGGACCCGCAGCTTTTCAGCCGTCCGGGGCTGGACGGCTCCATGACCCCCGGGATCTGGCTGGGCTATATGCTGCTGTGGCTGTTCGCCGATCCGATGTTCCCTCAGCTTTTCCATCGTTTCCTGGCCGCCCGCAGCCCCCGCACGCTGAAGACCACCGTGGTCCTCTACCCGCTGATCACGACCTTCCTGTTTTTCCTCACGGTATCGATCGGGGTCATGGGCCGCTTCACCTTTCCCGGGCTCTCCGCCGGGCAGTCGGAGTCCATCTACCCGCTGCTCCTGGCCCGCTTCGCCAGCCCGGTCTTGAGCACCCTGCTGCTCACCGGCGGGCTGGCCGCGCTCATGTCCACCCTGGACTCCCAGCTACTGACCCTCAGCTCCATGGTCAGCCTGGACTTCGGGGCCAGGGCGCTGCGCTCCGTGCCGGCGCAGAAACTGCTCGTGGTCCTGATCGGGGCCCTGGGGTTCCTGCTCGCCCTGCGCCCCCCGCAGACGATCCTGGACTTCATCAACCGGACCTCGTTCACCGGGCTGGCGGTGCTGGCCCCGGTGGTCGTCGGCGGCCTGTACTGGAAGAAGGCCAATTCCCTCGGGGCCCTGGCCGGCATCCTGAGCGGGGAAGCGCTGGTGGTGCTCTCGTTCCTGGGCATCGTCAAGACCCCCGGGGTCCTGCCGGTGGTCCCGGCCCTGGCGCTGACCATCGTGGTGTTCGCCTCCGTGAGCCTGCTCACGCCGAGTGCGGCTGCCGTGGCGGCCAGGCCGGTGCCCGCAAGCCCGCCGGCTCGCCCGCCGGCGGATGCTCCGGCAGGAATAGCCCTGGTCGCCCCGGTGAGGCGCCCGAGCGGCAGGGGCTGGCTGCCGTGGCTGGTCTTCGCCGCTATCTTCTTCCTGGGGAACGATTTCTGGGCCTGGGGCCGGAGGCCCATCCTGCTGGCCGGGCTGCCCCTCTGGGTGTGGTACTATATCCTGCTGGGCTTAGCCCTTTCCGCGGCCTACAGGCTGCTGCTGCGCCCCGAGGGGAAGGACTCGATGCGTAAGGGTGGGGATTTTTAAGAAAGGATACGGAGAGGCGGGATCCGCTTTATTCGTACATAAGAGCCTGGACCGGGTCCAGCTTGGAAGCGCGGATGGCGGGATACAGTCCGAAGAAGATGCCCACGGCGCTGGAAAACAGCAGGGCCAGCGGGTAGGAATAGAAGCTGGGCGTAAAGCTCCAGCCGAACATCCAGGTCAGTCCGTAGCTCAAAGCCGTGCCGAGGACGATGCCGATCAGCCCGCCGAACAGAGTCAGGGTGACCGCTTCGGTGAGGAACTGTCCGCGGATCACCGAGGGCGAAGCGCCCAGCGCCTTGCGGATGCCGATCTCCTTGGTTCGCTCGGTCACCGAAACGAACATGATGTTCATGATGCCGATGCCGCCCACTAAAAGCGAGATGGCGGCGATCGTGGTGAGGAAGACGTTCAGGATCGAGGTGACCGCGCGGAAGGTCTCGGCCACGGCCGAGGGCGAGTACATGCTGTAGGCCGACCGGCTCTTGGTCAACGCGTAGAAGAAGTCCTCGATCCGCCGCGTCACCTCCACCACGTCCGCCCCATCCCGGACGCCCACGGCATAGCGCTGCACGAACTTGATCTTCTGCACGCGCCTCGAGTAGGTGTCGAAAGGCACGTACACCGCGGTGTCAAAGGAAAGGCTCACGGCATCCGGCCGGGAAGCGAGCACCCCCACCACCTGAAAGCTGCGCATGGGATTCAGGTACAACCGGATGCGCTTTCCGATGGGGCTGCTCGTGGGGAACAGCTTGTTCGCCGCTTCCGCGCCGAGCACCGCCACCAACCCCCGGCGTTCGCGGTCCAGGGCGGAAAAGAAGCGTCCCTCCTCAAGGTTGAGCTCGAAGATCGTCGGCGTATCTTCGTCCACCGCCATCAGCAGCCCTCTATGCTGCCCGCCTCGGTATTTCACCAGGCAGCTTCTGGCGAGCATGGCCATGACCGCTTCGGTCCCGGGCACCTCCCGCTGGATGCGGGAAGCCAGCTCGGGGGTGAACAGGCGGATCAGCTGCGGGTTGTCCCCGGGTTTGGGCACGACGACGATGGTGCGCAATCCGCTGCGGGCGATCTCGGCCTGCACGCTGAGGGTGGCGCTGCGCCCCATCGTGGTGATGGCGATGACCGAGGCCACGCCGATGACGATGCCCAGAACGGAAAGGAAGGAGCGGGTCCTGTTGGTCGCGAAGCTTCGGAAGGCGAGCCGGATGTTCTCAAACAGCATCGCGGGCTCCGGTGTCCCGTTCGATCAGCCCGTCCCGCAGGTGTATCACCCGACGGCAGACTTCGGCTACTCCGGGATCGTGACTTACGATTAAAACGGTCGTTCCGGCCTCGTTGATGCGGCTGAAAAGCTCAAGGATCGAGCGGCCGGTGGCGGTATCCAGGTTTCCCGTCGGTTCATCGGCGAGGATGATCGAGGGATTGGTTACCAGGGCTCGAGCCACGGCCACGCGCTGGCGCTGTCCGCCGGAAAGCTCCGCCGGCCGGTGGCGCAAACGGTCGCCGAGGCCCACCCTCTCGAGCGCCTCCGCCGCCCGTTCGCGGCGCAGGCGGGCAGGAACTCCGGCGTACATCAGCGGCGTACTCACGTTTTCCAGAACGCTGATGCGCGGCAGGAGATTGAACTGCTGGAACACGAAGCCGACCCGGCGGTTTCGCACCAAGGCCAGCTCGGTTTCGCTGAGGCCGGAGACATCCTCGTCTTCGATCCGGATCGTGCCTTCGCTGGGGGTGTCCAGGCAGCCCAGCAGGTGCATCAAGGTGGACTTTCCGGAGCCGGAGGGGCCCATGATCGCGATGATCTCTCCGCGCTGTACGGAAAGGCTCACGCCGCGCAGCGCATGGACCACGCTGTCTCCGAGCCGGTAATCGCGTTTGAGCCCCATCGCTTCGATGAGGGGCGCGGCGGCGGTCCCGGCCATCAGGGGCTTCCCGGCTGCGGCCGACCGCCGTTTTCCGAGGCGCCTCCGCCTTGCGGGCTTCCGCCCAAGAACGGCAGCCGAATGCGCCCCCGAAGCGTCTGCAGCAGGCCGGTCGTGGTGATCTGGGCCTTGGTCTGCGAGCCTGTAGCGGGGTATAGCGGAACCAGGACTTCGTCCCCCTCGGCGAGGCCGGAGCGGATCCGGATCCGCTCTTCGTCCAGGACACTGGCCTCCACATCCCGACGCTCGGGCCTGTTCGCGGTAAGCAGGTAGACGAAGGTCTTGTCTCCGTCTTTCCGCAGCGCCTCCCTCGGCAGAGCCAGAATCTTCTGCTCCTCGCCCAATAGGATTTCGCCCGTGAAGGACAGTCCGGCCAGAAGGCCCGCGGGCGGCCGGTCGATCCGCACCTCGCCGTCGAGCACCGCCAGCCCCTCGGGGGTGATGCGGCCTTCGATCGAAAGGGAGGAAACCCGCCCCGTGACTTGAAGCTCGGGAAGGGCATCGAAACGGAAGCGGACGGGCAGTCCGATCCTGACGCGAGGGGCGTCCAGCTCATCGATTTGCACCCGCGCCTTCAGGGAGGAGACGTTGACCACCCGGGCGACTTTCCTTCCGGCTGCTGCATAGTCCCCGGGCTGCACATCCACCGCCGACAGGCGGCCGTGGATCGGCGAGCGGAGTTCGCGGTCGCGTACGGCCTGGGACTTGATGTTGCGCTCGAGCTCCATGTGCTGGATGTCGCGTGCCGGGGCGGAAGTGCGCAGCTTTTCCAGATTCGCTTCGATCAAGGCCAGTTCGTAGAGGGCGGCCTGGTTGTCCTGGCGCGCCACGAGAGCGCCCGGCTCCACCAGGTCGCCTTCCCGCACCGGCACCTCCACCACCTTCCCGGAAGCCGGGAAGGCCAGGTCCCGCGCTTCCAGAGGCTCGAGGTTTCCGGAAACCTCCACGCTTTCCTGGAAGGTGATCGATTCTACCGGCGTTCTCCTGTAGTCCCGGCTCCATTCGTTTTCCGATACCGTTCGAGGTCTCAAAAGGAGATAGCCCGCACCAGCAACCAGGATCACCGCCAACACCACGGACAGAATCACCAGCGGCCTTCTGCGGCCTGAACGTTTGGAGGCAATCATGGTTTGGCTCCTTCCAAGGCCACTAGGGCTTCGAGGCGGCTTCGTACGAGCAGGGCGTCGAGCTGGAGAACCCTGGCTGCATAATCGAGCTTTTGCCTCTCCCAGCGAAGGGCATCGACTTCCTTGGCGGTGGCAAATCCCTGCTCCAGCCAGCGGGCCGCTTCGGACAAACGCAGATCGGCGAGCGCGCGGTCCTCTTCGAGGCTCTTGCGCCGAAGGTCCAGCTCCTCGATCTGGAGAGCAAGCATTTCCCGCGCCGCGTAATAGGCCTCGCGAGCCGCCGAAAGGTTCCACCGACTCGCTTCGAGGGAGTTCTCCCTCTCCTGGCGGTCGAGGGCTTTGATCTTTCGGTCCTGCAAAGACCAACTGAACCCTACACTGAGAAAGGGAGTAGCGGTCTGCAACACGCTTCCAAGCCCCGCGGAGGCCGTGAAGTCCTGGTATTCCGCTTCCACATTGCCCCCGACGGTATAATAGAACCTGTCCCTGACCTCACTGTAGATGCTGTTGACTGCGCCGCCCAAAAAGAACTTCGGCTTGGCCGGTTGCGTCTTCTCCTCCAGGCGCAGGACCTCCACCTGGGAATACAGCTCCGCCAGGTACACTTCGGGGTTCCGATCCGCCTGCCCGGATTCGGGAAGCGAAAGGGCCGGTTCGGGCAGAGCGTCCGGCAGCGAGCCGACGGGCCGACCGACGATCCGTTCGAGCTGCTTCCAGGCGTTGGCATGCCGCCGCCTGCCGAGCTCCAGTTCCCGTTCGAGCCTGACCACCGTGAACTCCATCTGCCGCTGTTGTACGCTGCCCTCGGCGAAACTCTTCAGCCTTCGCGCCTGCTCCAGGGCATCCTGAGCCTCGGCCAGTTTCCGCTCCAGCTCCTTGACCGCCTGTTCCAGGGCGAGGAGCGAGGAGAGCTGGCTGAGCAGCAGGCGTTGGACTTCGTTCACCCGGTTCAACACGTCGATCCGCGCCTTTTCGAGCGCATAACGGTTCTGCCCTTCCTGGACCCGGGTGAACTTCTTGGCGCCCGGCAGCAGCTTGTCCAGCGGCTGGCGGATGTTCAGCCTTGGAAGCGGCGCCGCCTTGACGCCGTCGCCGAAATACACCGTCAGCGGCAGCGCCGCATTCACCTGGGTTTCCGTCTTCCTGCCCAGGATCAGCGCTCCGGAGGGTTCGATGGAGATAAGCCAGGGTGTATTTTGATAGTCGCTTTCCGGGTTGAAGGAATACCCGAACCGCACATCACCGGTGGACAACTTCAGTTGGAAGCCGGGCGCCAAGCCGGCCCGCTCAATGCCGATAAGGGTGTTCGCCAGCACGCTGGAGAGAGCTTTGGTCCGAACGTCATTGGCCACGGCCTGGGCCAGCATTTCCTGCAGGTCCATGGCCAGACACCCCGAAGCTGGAAGTGCCAGTGCCAGGAGAAAGAGGAGAGGTCTAAAGCCCAAAGAGAGAATGCTTATCACAATATGCACGTATTTCACCGGAGTCTCAGAAACTTCGCAATTGCCATAAACACAAATTATTATAATAGCTGTTCTTTCGTTTTATTGTAGTTAAGGCTTCCTGAAAAAGTCTACGCAGCCGCAAATTCCGTAGAGAGTGGCCGATGAGCCAGGCGAGCAAAGTATTTCCATAGGCGCGAAAAAAGAGTCCTCAGCGCTTTCTCCAAACCCATCACCAGGAATACGATGCCGATCGCCGTTTCGCTGGTCCGAGCCAGCTTCGCCATTACAAGACCCAGGCTGTACTTGCGCTTGCCCACCCCGAACTTGCCCTCGATCTGCACCCGGACCCGCTCATCCAGCCGTTGTTGCCTTCGTAGAGAACGGGAGTGCGTAGGATCCTTGCTAGGACGACCCAAGGCAGGTCCACTCAACCGGATCCCTCGCTCCTGGCAATACCGAAGGTTCTCGCGGGTGCGGTACAGCTTGTCCGCATGCACCGAGGCCGGATAGTGTCCAAACCGAGCTCGATAGCGTTCCACTTGGGCGATGAGATCTCCAGACTCGTTGTAGTTGTCCCAACTCAGCCGGTCCACGTAGCAGAACCCCTCCACCACGCTCACCGACAGCTTGGCTCCGAACTCCACCGGCTCGGCCAGCTTGCCCCGTACGATCGGCCGCACATGCGGTTGGCTCAAGCTAACGATCCGGCCCGTCACCGCATGCATTTGTTCCCGATGCATGTGCTGTTGCTGGCGGATCAGCTCTTGGATCACCCAAAGGTCCCGTAGCTGCCGACGGCTCAACCTGGATAGTTTCACCCGATCGGCTAATTGTTGAATATGACCCACATTACGCTGCACATACCGCAGTTGCTTCCCAATCGCTTGGCGCCACTCCCGCTCGGTGTGCTTGCGCTTCTTGGCAAATCGAGGGTACTCCTTACGGGCTCGCCGTCGGTAGGTCCTCACCTTCACTTCCTGTCCCCGTAGCGGCTCATGAAGCGTGTCGATGATCGCTTCGGTCTTCTCCCTCGCCTCGTTCAGCAGGTTCACATCCGTGGGATACTTGATGTCCGCCGGCGCCACCGTGGCGTCCACGATCAGCTTTCCGCCGTTTTTCGGGGGTTCCTCATCCTTGGGGCTCTCGGGCTTCTTCTGGGCCCGCTGGGCAACCTTTTCTTGCACCCAGTTCAGATCCTCCATCCCCAAGCGCTTGCGGAAGTGCACCATCATCGAAGCCTCAAACGGGGCTTCACAGCGAAAGCTCTCATATCCCAGGAAATATTGCAGATAGGGATTCTCCCGGATCTGCTCGACGGTCTCCTCATCCGAAAGCCCCAGGCGCTCCTTGATGATCAAAGCACCCAAAGCGATCCGCACGTTTTTGGCCGGCGCGCCCATGCCGTTGTCGGCAAACAACTTCTCGTAGCGTTGCTCAACCTCGGTCCAGGGAATCAGCTTGGCCATGCGAACCCAACGGTTGCCACTGTCCAGGTGGCCACAAAAGGGAAGAAAGAAACTCTCGAACTCCGGATGTTGAATTTGTTTTCGATACATGCTGGCGTTTGATCTGCAAGGGTTTTTCAGGCTTTGGCCTATTTCCCTTGCAGCCCTCCCGCCATGTATGTACCACAAGTCATTGCTGAAAAGCAAGTTGCTACTTTTTCAGGAAGCCTTAACTATATGACCGGCCATACGGCTACTCGTGTCATAAAGAAATACCTTGAGTATCTGTCCTGCATAGTAATTTATTGTAATAATCAATTAAATCTTCACATATTCTCTGCTCTGAAAAGTTTTTCGCGATGTAATCATGAATTAGTTGATTATTCCACTTTTTAGCTAACGCTTTTTCTATTGATTGAATGATTGATTTAAGATTGTTATCGCAAACAATTCCCAGCTCTGGATTTGTGATAATTGAGGACGGACCTCCACAATTTGTTGTAACCACAGGCATCCCCGTTGCCATAGCTTCGATGTAACTAACCCCAAAACTCTCAAATGCAGAAGTTTGGACGAGTAAATCATGACTTTTATAGATGTCGAACATTTGCGATCTAGAAGCCTCGCCAAATAGGCAGACTTTTTTGGAAATTCTGTATTTTTCAACCATATCAGTTAAAAGTGCAAAACATTCTCCGACGCCAACAATAGTCAAAAAAAGTTCTGGATGTGTTTTTAGTATTTCATAAAATGCTGTTATCAATAAGTGTTGCTGCTTTAAGGGCCTCAAATATCCGACATTCAATAACCTTGTAATAATACCTCTTTGAGAAAAGCCTCTGAGAAAGTCTCGATGAACAAAGTTCGGCATATAGACGAAATCGGTATGAAATAAATCTTGTAGCTTATGTTTGAAATATGTGCTTACAGCGAAATTTTGAGCACTCTCTTTGAAAACCCTTGCCGCAGCACGAATTATAGTATTGTCATATGAGCTAGTTAGGAAACTTGAAGAATGCTCAGTTATTAGAAAAGGAATGTGATACTTTTTCTTTATCCATATTGCGCAATCGCCTGCGGGAAAAGAATGAACATGGACTAAATCAGGAATACCGTGTTTAGCTGTATAAATCTTGAAAAGAAAAATGAAAACAATTCTATCTAGATAAATATTGAAGTATTTTAAGCGATATATTTGCGGTAAATAAAAAATGAATCTATTTACCCCGTTTTCTTTATCAATATTCAACCTAAAGGCTAAAGGCAACCATTCAAGAAATCTCCTTATGGAAAAATGTTCTATATAAATGATGCTCACTTTTTTTATATACTGCGCTAAGCTCTCAGATTGTTCCTTGAAAAAAATACCTGAATTAGGTCGATTTCTTGAAGGGTACCACGATGGCAGAATTAAGAGATGGATTTCTTGCATGAGCTTAAGGAGTCTTTTTAAATATGATTATCAAATAATTTACTGTATTGATACGAAAAATGAATGTGAAAAGCAGATAGAAAAATGCTACTATCGCAATTTTCGTCATTAAGAGAAGAAAGCTATTAAATTGAAAAATATTGCTGATAATTCCAACTATTACTGCGGGTATTGCTGCTATAATTATTTTTATTGATTCTTTATCATAAGGAACAATATGGTACATTTTATATACAATAAAAACTTTAGCTATGTTGTATATAACTATTGCAGCCGAAGTTCCAATTGCAGCACCATTTATTCCAAAACTACGAATCAACAGGAAATTTAATGTTATCGTCAAAATTGATAGAAGGATTTGAAGTAAAAGGTCATAGGAATACTTCTTGCTTAAAGATATTATCGTACCGCATGGCCCAGTCCCAATATTAATAATTTGGCCAATGCAAAGAAAGACAAGAGGTAGATATCCAATTACATAGCGTTCATCGATGAGCTTAAGAATATTTTTTCCAAAAATAATGATAATTATTAGAATACATAACCCCAAATAGATCTGGAGGTTTGTATTTTCTTTGTAGATCTTTTCTATTCCAGAAAGATCGTTCTTTGCGAAAAGCAATGCTAACTGAGGATGAACAATCATCACGAAACCGCGTCCAAGCATTGCAATCAAGATTGAGAAGTTTGCAACAACCGAAAGAATGCCTGTGCTGTAAGCATTCTGCAATGATCCAAGTATCAATCGGTCGCTATTGCTTGTGAGTGTAGCAGCGAGTGCAGACAGCATCATGATGATGGAATAGCGAAAGGTTTTGCCATCAAAATATGCGCTGAATTCATTCCTACTCGGGAAAAAAAACTTCCAGGTTTGTAATATTTTCAGTCTATAAAATATATAAAAAAGCATTAGCTGTAATAAATATTCAAGACAGATAAAGACCACATAGTAAATGAACGATAGTCGTAGGAGCAGGGCGAAGACAAAATATATCAAGTTAAAAAAATTGGGTAGTAAATAGAACAGAAAATTTCCTAAAGAGGATAATTCCTCGGCACGGAAAATTGTGTTGAAAATGACATTGAGGGACTGAGTAAAATTAAAGAAGATAATAAGATTGAAATAATACTTTACAAGATCGTTGTCATACATGCGTATGATGCTATTTCGGATCAAAAATAAGATTCCGGTTACTAAAAGAAAGAGAAGTACGTTAATAATAATATTCGTTTGGTAGTATTTCTTTTTTCTTTCCCCTTCAAAATAATAGGTATGTCGAATAATGGTCGATGGCAGTCCGAAATTGATAAAGATTACAAGAATCGAGTTAATACTGAGTAGGATTGCAATAACACCAATCTCATTTGGAGTTAGAACCTTGACTTTGAGTAGAGTATTTAGAAAACCGAGAAAAGTTCCAGCGTAAAGGATGATAATATTTATAACAGAGTCTCGAAGGCTCTTTTTTGTAAAAGCAGAGTTGATATCTACCTTATGCTGTATTGAGCCAGTTGACATTCTCGCTCCGTAAAAATGCCTAATTAAGTGAGCGTAAGATTTGCTCGATCAATTTCCAAATCCGTTTGCTTGAAGAAGAATCTTGATAAAAGTGTATAATTGGCGTTATCAATTCTCTCTCAGCTTTATAATATTTAGGATCTAGTAAACAGCGTTCAATCTCTTTTTCCAAAGAGGTCTGATTATGGACCTTTGGTCCAGGAGTCCAAAAACTAAAAGGTTCCAGAAGAAATCCACGATTCGATCTATAAGCCTCTAGATCTACAGGAATAAAAATAATAGGCCGATCTAGCAACAAGAAATCAAAGTATACGGATGAATAGTCAGTTACAAGCAAATCTGCTGCTCCCAGCACCTCATAAAGATCGATGCCGTGATCGTCAAAGCAGTTGCTGGATAAGAAAGAAATTGGGGCACCTGAATAGGTACCTAATGAATCGAGTAAAGATAGCTCTTCATTGGGATGAAGCTTAAAGAAAAAATGGCAATCATTGTTTTTCAGGAAGCCTGAAAATCTTTTCCAATCAAATATTTCAAATCCAAAGATGTTAGATGAGGTCTTTGCTCCATCTATTTTGCCCATATATCCCTGACGGTATGTAGGCAGAAACAGAATTATTCTTTTTTCTTTTATTGGCTGTCCGATCAATTTTGAGAGATTTTCGCGACCATTAGATGTGAGCAAGAGATCATTTCTAGGCATGCCGGTTATTTTATATTTATTATTATCAATGCCAATACATGAGTTCATTGCGGTGTTGTAAAATGAAGAATAAGAAGCTATCATATCAGCATATTTCCAAATTATGGGTACTCTCCGCTTTTGCTTATAGGGAAGAGATCGATCCATCAGTGACATCCCCTTAAGAGGAAAACCATGCCAGAGTTCAATACAATATTGCTGACGCTTGTACTTGTATGCCCCATGAGTTGTAATAAGAATTGATGAGCTTGCTATTCTTTTTAACAAACGGATCCTTGCTTTTTTCCCGCGACATTTTCCAGGAAAAACAAGCATTACATCTATATTTTTAGAAACGATTATTGGCAGAAGCTTATATAGAGCAACCGAGTTGGATCCATTATAACCCCTGGAAACAATGGTAATTCTGTTCTTTTTGATCGAAACAAATAGGGTAAGTAATCTTTCGAAGAGAAAAATAGCTATTTGTCGTAATCTTTGATATTGGACCATCATCTGGAGAGCAGCTCAAATAGCTCTTTGATTGACGGTAGAACAATATCGGCGCGTATATCCGAAAACTCATAGTTACTACGCTTCGTTTCGCCTGTTAAAACAAGTACGCTTAGAAGATCACTGCCGGCTGCTAATTTAATATCTGTATATAAACGATCTCCAACGATTACAGCTTGTGATAGTGGAACATTCAAGCGTTTTAAAGTAGGAATTATCATTTCAAGTGAAGGTTTGCCGAAGATTTTATCAGGTAGTTTTCCAGTAGATTTAGCAATGATATCTATTGTGCAGCCAATATCGGGTAACGCTCCATCTTTAGTAGGGTAGAGTAGGTCCCTGTGGGTGGCAATATACGGGATAGAATTTCTAAGTAATCTTATGAAATGAGAAATTTTAGAATAGGTAATCTCTGTGTCATAGGTTAGTAATAAGGCCTGGGGAGAAACCGTTTCAAAACTGAAGCCCTTTGAGGATATATATGAACTCACATCGCTTGTGGCAACCCAAAATATGCGTTTGTAATCTTTCTCTAATAGGAAATCCAAGCTTGCGTCTAGGGATATCAGTAGTTCATGGGGCTCGAGTTTTAATCCAGCTTGTCTAAGGCTCTCAATATGTGTGGAAGGGCTTTTTGAAGAATTGTTGCTCAGTAAGAACAGTTTTTTGCCTCTTTCTCGAAGGAGATCCAATAGTTCATTTGCCCCATCGATGACATGATTATCCAATATGAGGGTACCATCTCTATCTATAAAAAATACTTTCTTGTTATTCAATTCACGAATTCTATGATTAAAAAGCACTTCTGCAGAAGCTAGATCTTGGAAGTCATCTATCTCAGCCCAAGGACATGGATTAACATCGAAAGGATATGCTTTCAAGTGATTCGACTTAAAAAGGTTATCGAGCAAAACCTCTGTCCATTGATTGCGGTCGCCTCGCTTGCTAATAATCATTTCCATTTCTGCAATGAGTACTGGAATATCTTCTTTGGCTATGCGGTAGATATCTATTGAACACCCATATGCTTCTTTTTTAGGTAATATCTTAGAAATCCCCGTTATCCTATGTGAGGAATCAATACTTATTTTCATCGATTCCTCGTTATATGATCCTTTTTCTACGGCTATAAAAGATCCTGATTTTTTCGATAGTCCAGAAATGATTCTTGGATCAAATACTACGTCAGCATTCATTAGCAGAAAATCTTCGTTCAAATGACATTTAGCTAGGTAAAAGGAATACATGTTATTGGTATTAGCATAATCATCATTTTGGATAAAAATGAATCTCATATCTGGAAAGAATGACCTACAATATTCAATTACTAGGTTAGCCTTGAAACCAGTGCAAATGATTACATCATGTATTCCATTCTGAAGCAACGCATCTAATATATGGCCAAGAATTGGTTTTCCATTTATACAAACCAATGTCTTGGGCTTTTCTTTTGTAATGGGATGTAGGCGGCTACCTACACCAGCTGCTAATATGATAGCTTTCATGAGCGTTCTTTTTTGCTTGCACCAATTGTGATAACATGTATTCCAGCAATGTCGCGAGGAAGGACATTTCGACCATCGATAATTATGGCAGATTTCATCAGTCTTAGAGCCTCGATGAGTTTTTTCTTACGATATTCTGAATGTGCAGTTACAAGACATGCACAATGAGCGCCACGTAATGCTTCAGTAAGGTCTCGAAATATATTGGGCATTTCTTCCTTACGCACAAATGGGTCATGGATGACGATATTGACTATTTTTCGTGAGATTAACTCATCAACAAGGATTTTTGCAGGGGTGTTACGAGTATCATCGCTATTTTCTAAGAAAGAATAACCTAAAATTGCCACCTTTGCAGACGAAAGCGGTACGCCTTCATGAATCAAAGTAGTCGCAGCCATTTCTGCCATATGTACTGGCATAAAATCATTTACTTTGCGTGCATTTATAAGGATTTTTGAATCGACAGGAACTGACCCGTAGGTGTCTACACCATATTTCAACAGCCAGGAGTCCTTCGGCAGGCAGTGGCCGCCCACCCCCGCTCCGGGCATGTGCATATTGCGCACCGGGTTGGCGCTGGGGTTGGAAGGATCGTTCGGCAGGTTGTTCACCAATTGGCGCACCTCGTACACGTCCACACCCAGCGACTCGCAGATCAGGGCGATCTCATTGGCGAAGGCGATGTTCACGTCCCGGTAGGCGTTCTCGACGGTCTTGGCCACTTCCGCCGTGAGGCAGTCGGTGACCACCACGGGGGCCTTGACGATGTTCCTGTACAGCTCCGCCGCCCGCTCGCCGCAGGCTGGAGTCAGTCCGCCCACGATGCGGGGATAGTTGCGGATGTTGTGCAGGAGGCGCCCCACCATGACCCGCTCGTAGCTGAAGGACAGGGAAAAATCCTTTCCCGCCTGCATCCCGGAACGTTCTTCTAGGATCGGCTTGACCACATGCACCGTCGTCCCCGGCGCCACGGTGCTTTCCACACAAACCAGGCAGCCGGGCGCAAGGCGCTGTCCGATCTGGGTGCAGACTTCCTTGAGCGAATCGTAGCGCGGCACGTGCTGTTCGTCGACCGGGGTCTGTACGTCGATCAGGATCACCTGGGCCCGTCCCGCCTCCTCGATATCGTCGGTAACCCGGAAGGTGCGCTTCTCCAGAGCGACCCGGCGGATCAGCTCTCCGATCTCTGGTTCGGTTTCAGGAAATGGAGAGCGGCCTTGATTCAAAAAATCGATCTTCCAGCCGCTTCGCGCGCTGCGGCGTTGGATGCCCGTCACCTCGAAGCCCGGAACATCCGCGAACAGAGCGGCGGCGGGGATCCCCACATAGCCCATGCCGATCACGGCCATTCGGGTATTCGCCATGCGTCAGTCCTTTCCGACAGGAACCGTCTTGTTGCAGCGCGCGCAGTACAAGCGCTCATCGAGCTTTTCGCCGCACTCGCAGGCCCAGCCGATGCGGCGGGCCGGGTTTCCCGCCACGATGGCATAGTCCGGAACGTTGCGGGTCACCACGGCTCCTGAGCCGACCATGGCGAAGCGGCCGACCGTAACCCCGGGGAGGATGGTGCAGTTGGCCCCCAAGGAGGCGCCGGTGCGGATCAGGATGGGGGAGACCTGCCAATCGGAAGCCCCTTTCAAGCTCCCGTCGGGGTTGATGGCTCGGGGGCGTTTGTCGTTGGTGAAGCAAACGTGCGGGCCCACGAACACCCCGTCCTCGATGGTGACCCCATGGTAAACCGAAACGTTGTTCTGGATCTTGACGTTCCTGCCGATCTTGACTCCGAAGTCGATGTAGACCCCCTTGGAGATGATCGTGCCCTCGCCGATTTCCGCATCCTCCCGGATCTGGACCCAATGCCAGATCATCACTTTCTCCCCGATCTTGGCTTTGGGATGCACGATTGCCGTCGATTGGATCATTTGTAGTTGCTCTCCTTGTTATGGAATCGTACGACGTCGCCGCTTCTCCCGGAGTCCAGCACGGCCTGAGAGTACTCTACGGCGAGCTTGCCGTACAGCGGGTCATGGCCCTGGACCTCGCCCCGAATGAGCCGGCAGAAAAACTCCAGCTCCTTGCGCAGAGGCTCTTCCTTTTTGATCGGGAACTTCACGACCTTGCCTTCGCTGACCCGACCCCAGATCACGTTCTGGTAGTAGTTGTCGCTGTAATCGATGCCCACATCGCCGTTCTCGTAAAACCAGACTTCCTGATCGGTGAGGTTGCCGACCAGCAGCCCCTTGTCGCCGTAGATCGAGATGCTGCGCTCCTTGCGCGGCGAGATCCAGCTGAACTCGGAGCTGCCCAACACCCCGCTCTCGGTCCTGAGCATGACCCGGGCGTAGATGTCCTGCTTGTGCGAATCGGTCTGGATGTGATGCGCGTATACACGCTCCAACCGCCCGAACAGGTAATGCACCAAGTCCAGGTCGTGCACCGCCAGGTCGATCACCACCCCGTCCTTGCTGCCGTACAGGCGTTTGGGAAAAGGACCGGAGCGCACGGTCTCGATGTAGAAGATCTTGCCCAGAAAGTCCTGGTCCAGGAACTGCTTGAGCTGGACCACCACCGGGTTGAAGCGTTCGATGTGTCCGGTGAGCACCTGAACGGCGTTTTGGGCGGCGGTTTGAAGTATCGTCTCGCACTGTTCGGGAGTAGAAGCCAGGGGCTTCTCGATCAGGGCGGGCAGCTTTCGGCTCAAGCAGATCTGCGCGGTCTTGAGATGCTCCGCCGTGGGGGTGGCGATCACCACGCCATCCAGCCGCTCTTGGGATGTCGCTTCCTGGATGTCGACGTAGGCGGCGGGAACCAAATAGCGGCGGGCCACTTTTTCTGCCGCTTCACGGTTCGCGTCGCATACGGCCGCGAGGCGCACTTCCTCCATTTCGGAGAGGACCCGCACGTGGTTGGCGCCCATGCGGCCCACGCCGATTACGGCCAGTCTTAGCTCGTTCATTGCAGCGACTCCCGAATGGCGGAGGCCACCGCGGCGACCTCTTGCCGGCTCATAAAGGGGTGCATCGGCAGGGAAAGGACCTCCCGGCTGGCGCGGATCGACTCGGCGAGTTCTTCGTCTGCAATCCGCCGTCCGGAGTACGCCTCCTGCTGATGAACGGCCATGGGGTAATGGATCGCGGTCGGGATGCCTCGGCTTTTGAGGTGCTCCTGAATGCGTGGGCGTTGCGGGCTGCGCACCGTGTATTGGGCCCAGGAGGACCGGTTGCCGCTGCGAATGAGGGGAAGCTGAACCGCTCCGGCAAGCTCCGCATCGTACCAGGAAGCAACCTGCTGGCGGCTCTCCAGTTCTTCGGGGAAGTGCCGCAGCTTGACCTTGAGCACCGCCGCCTGAAGAGAATCCAGGCGGCCGTTCAGGCCCACGTACCGATGCCGGTAGTTAGCGACTTGTCCATGGTTGAGCAGATTGCGGAGGCGTTCCGCCAGGGAATCGTCGTCGGTGAACAAGGCGCCGGCATCCCCGTAGGCGCCCAGCGGCTTGGCGGGGTAGAAAGAGGTTGTGGTCAGGCGGCAAAGCGCGCCGGATTTCCGTCCCTTGTAGGTGGCGCCGAAGGATTGGGCCGCATCTTCGATCAAAAACAGCCTGTGTCTGCCGGCGATCCGGGACAACGCATCGAAATCGGCGCACTGTCCATAGAGCGAGACCGCGATGATCCCCCGGGTCTTGGTGGTGATCTTCGCTTCGATCTTGTCCGGATCGATGTTGCAGGTGTCCGGCTGGATATCGACGAATACCGGCACCCCTCCGAGCAGGGATACCACTTCCGCCGTAGCGAAGAAGGTGAAATCCGGAACGATCACCTCGTCGCCGGGCTTCAGCTCCAAAGCCATCAGGGCGAGCAGAAGCGCGTCGGTGCCGGAGCCGCAGCCGATGGCGTGTTTGACTCCGGTGAAGGCGGCCAGGTCCGCCTCCAGCTCCGACACCGCCGGCCCCAGGATGAAGCGCCCGGTGTCCAGCACCTTGTCCATCTCGGCGCGTATTTCGTTTTTGTACAGCGCATATTGTTTTTGAAGATCGATGAATTGCATTCAAGCCCCCTTGATGATTTCCAGCATCTTGACCGCCGCGTCGCCCCGACCGTAGAAGGAGGGCTTGGTCGGCGGCAGGTGCAGATTGCCGAAAGCCTTACGGATTTTATCTGCATCGGCCCCGACCAGAGTGTTCCAGCCGGATTCGACGGTTTCCACCCACTCCGTCTCGTTGCGCAGGGTGATGCAGGGTTTGCCGAAGAAAAAGGCTTCTTTCTGCACCCCGCCGGAGTCGGTGACGATGAACCGGCAGCGCTCCTCGAGATGCAGCATTTCGAAGAAACCGACGGGCTCGGTCACGAGGATATGCTTGCCGAATTGCAGCCCGGCGCCGCTTAAAGCCTTGCGGGTGCGGGGGTGGGCGGGGAAGATCCCTCGGTACTCCGAAAGCCCGTTGAGCGCCGTGACGATCGCACGCAGGCGTTCCGGATTATCGGTGTTCTCCGCGCGGTGCAGGGTCAGCAGGTAAAACTCCTTGGGCGCAGGGAACGGCAGTTCTGCTTTTTCCTCGCCCCTTTCGAGCAGTCCGCGATAGAAAAGCGAAGCGTCGTACATGATGTCCCCGACCTGGTGCACCCCGCCGAGGATCCCTTCCCGCTCCAGGTTGCGCACCGCCGCCGTCGTAGAACAAAAGAGCAGGCTTGAGAGGTGATCGGCCACCACCCGGTTCTGCTCTTCGGGCATCGAGCGCACAAAGCTGCGCATCCCCGCCTCCACATGCGCGACGGGGATGTTCAGCTTGGCGGCGGCCAACGCCCCGGCCAGGGTGGAATTGGTATCTCCGTAAACCAGCACGAGATCGGGCCCCCGCTCGAGCAAGACCTCCTCAATGCCGGAAAGCATCGCGGCGGTTTGCCTGCCGTGGTTCGAGGAACCGATGCCGAGATTTCGATCCGGCCGGGGGATGCGCATCTGGTTGAAGAAGATGTCCGACATGTTCGGGTCGTAGTGCTGCCCGGTGTGCAGCAGATACTCCGAAAGCGAATCCCGGTACCGCTCCCGGATCAGGCGGCTGAGCACGGCCGCCTTGATGAACTGCGGGCGAGCCCCCACGATGGTCACGAGGTTGCGGATGGCTTGCTCCTCGACTCCCGGCTCATAATGATCCGGCGCAGCGAAACGCAGTTCGCAGTTCCTGGTTCAGGGTCGCCGATTGTTTCACCAAGCAACACCAGGAGGCGATCCGCGGTCTTCGGCATCCTGGATGCGGTCTCCCAGCGATGGAACTCCAACCGGTGCTTAAGGCACAGATGCTCCACTATGAAGTCCAGGTCGCTTTTTCCGACCAGCAGAATTCCTTTATACCTTCGGGCCGCAGCCTCTGCGGCCAACGACTCAATGCTTTCCTTGTAATAAACGACGTTCTTGATCGTTCGGCGGAAGTAGCGGTAGCTCCTGCGGGCGAGTTTTTGGATGCCCAGGGGGGAGACGACATATTGGATGTTGCGGTTGTTGACTTTCTTTACCTTCAACCAGCCCTTCTGGGCCAGCCGTTTCAGGATGGCGTTGGTCATGCCTAACGACAACCCGATGATCCGGGCCAGGTCGCGCTGGCTCACGCCGGCGTGGTTGGAGGAGATTTTTTCGAGGATGTCGAGTTCGGCTTCGCTGCTATGCATGGACAAATTTCACCTAGGAAACGAGGGCGGATCGACGCCGCTCTCAGTTTCCGCTGCTTCTTGTTCACAGGCCCCAAGGCACCGCCGAAACAGGCAACCCTAAGGTACAATCCCCATCCGAAGATGAAGATTGTTCAATATATGAACATTATAGCACGGCTTTTTATTTATTCAAGTGGGCGCATTGCCTCATTCAAATTCTTACCGTAACTAGACTTTGCCTCATCCAAAAATCTTACCCTGACGAACCACCGTCACCATCGCAAAATGGCTGGCGGAGGATGAAGGATGGGATTGACGATGAG
>Ga0315280_10003392_pt1 | contig 24558 bp, 22 predicted proteins | sample YL17G06_40_MG_FD_203697 | JGI IMG/M metagenome (GOLD analysis project Ga0315280, IMG submission 203697) | Sediment microbial communities from Yellowstone Lake, YNP, Wyoming, USA - YL17G06_40 | ecosystem: Environmental > Aquatic > Freshwater > Lake > Sediment | place: USA: Wyoming | collected... | reverse complement strand
CTAGAAGATCCTGGATTCGTGATGCTTTGCACCCAGTCTGATGCTTGTGGATCCTCCATGTCAATGCGAGGTCGTCTAAGGTCAGCGGTTGGTACTCCCTCGCTTTGAACGTGTACCAGAAGGCGTAACATGCGAAGGCGAACCAGATGATCCCTGCCACTATCTCGAACATTTTCCAGGGCTCCTTTATTTTGTATTTGTGTTGTACAGGTGTACAATGTGTCCGTTTGAGGACACGTGTCCAATATCGATATATTGAGTATTACGATATAAGGTTTATTTACGATTCCGACTCCGAATTGAATCCGCAAAAAGCCCGGTGCAAGCAGTTGAGTCGAAGTCTGAGCCGAGTCTGTTCTCAATCTGAGTTTGAAATGTCAGACTTTCATAAACGATATAATTCGTCAGAAAGCAAATGAGATTCAGTTGATAACGAGGAGCCCTAAATGGAAGTACAAATTCTGGATGAAATCTTGGCCACTGACAGTCGCATAAGATATGCAGGCACCTTGGATAAGGATCTCAAGACGATGTCCTCGAAGGCTAGGGAAAATCTGACATGGGAAAAAGAAAACCTTGATCATCAAATGGTTGCCCTAGCGTCTCCCATAATCCTTGGGGCTCTGTCCAGATTCACCGACAAAGCAGGAAAGCTGATCTGTTGTGGCGTTAGATATGATAAGGGAACGTTTTTGCTCTTTAAGATGGGGGAGAGCTTTGTGGTTGTGAGTGCTGAACCTGGACCCCCTACATCATAATGCAGAAACTCGAAGAGAACATCCACATCTAGTGCTCGCCAGCATCTCAATTAGGATTGCGCGAACTTTTCGATGTCTGTGACGTTGAACTCGCTGTAGGGTAATAGATGTCAAATGGTTGGTGCATGCTTCGCCTTATTCGGAATCTGAATCGTAAATCTTAGCAATCCCTATTTAGTTTTCGCAAGCATTATAATATGCAGCGTCGGATATCGTGTTAAACAATAATATAGAGGTGACTTGAAACATGAAGATGAAACATCGATTTAGGGCGAAGAAAGCGTTCTCTGCAGTGATCGCTTCGCTGATTCTAATGCTGCTCGCAGTCGCAGCAGGCGTCGTCGTCTACGCCTATGTCATGGGATGGATCGGTGGGACAACCCAAACCCCGACACGCACAGGTCAGATGCAATTTGACAGTCTTTCAGCAAAAGCTGCAACAAACAACATACAGATGTACATCAGGAACGTCGGAGGCACAAATCTCACAATCTCCAAAATATACGTGGAAGGCATTGATACGGCTAATCTGACCAATCCAATTACGACTGGTACTACGCTTAGTGTGCAGAATGTAGATTTCGTGAATGTCACCTATACCATGACCAAGAACTACTTCTACGAAGTGGCAGTAGTCTGCAAAGATGGTACTACAGTCTCGCAATCAGTCCAAGCCAAATAACCATCTTTCTTTCTAAGGGCAGTCAATTCAGAAAGGAAGGATATCATGAGGATAGTTCATTCGCTGTTTCGCAACAAGCGTGGAGTAAGCGAAATCATAGCCAGCCTGATATTGGTTCTCATAATCACGTCGGCAGGAGTCGTAGCATACTCGTACAGCATAGGCGCATTCTCCTCTTCCACCAGTCTTTTTCAACTAGACACAAACCAGAAAGAGAGGCAAGCTCAAGAAAGATTCGCGATAATAGCCGTCTGGTCAAATACGTCAAGTCAGTTGAACCTGACCGTGTTGAACTATGGACAAATAGACCTTACCATAGACACGGTTTACATCAACTGGATATCAGTTGCAAGCTACTTGGGTGGAAGGAGCACAACCATCGGAAAAGGAGTACTAATTCAGATAAGCTTCACTTCACCCGTCACAATCCAGTCTGGATCTACATACGAAATAGTCGCTGTCAGCACAAGAGGAAGCAAGAATGCGATTAATTGGAAGGCTTAGCCGACCTAGTCGGGGGGTCGGGTCGATAATCGGAGCCGTATTCGTAGCCCTGATTCTCTTGTCTGGTTTTACTTTCTACGCCTTTACTCAGGATGTTACTCAACATTACAACAACACGATGAGCGCGATGAACGATATGGATTGGAATCGCAATCAAGAAAACATCATCATTAAGCAAATAGCAATAACAGGAACAAACCAGCTCAACATAACAGCGGAAAACGACGGACCAGTCCAATCTCATCTGATCTGGTTAGGAATACTCAACAAAACGGCAACTCCAGAAAATCAGACGTATCAGGCGTTGAACGAACTTGTTGCACCAAGTGAAATCGTCAACATAATTTCCGACTTTACTGTCACGGCAGGAAACAAGTATGTTGTACAGCTAGTAACTGAACTAGGAAACGTTGTCGAAAGCAAGTTCTATCCAGCCAGCTACGTCAGCTGTGCACTCACATTGGTGACGGCGCCTCCGACTGTTTACCAGGGCAACAATGTTACCGTGCTGCTCACAGTGACTCCTAATGACACAGTAGTCGATTCGATCCAGAGCTTGACAGTGACCCTCAACGCAACACCAACCAATCTAGTACAGTTGGTGAGCAATTCATCACTTTCTGTGAGCGGGTTGACACGGGGAACAAGCGCCTATTTCTGGTGGGTCTACAACGCGGTAAATACAGGCGCTGTCACTTTCAACGCTACATATCTACAGGCTCCTGCTGGAACCTATGCTTTGTCGACAGCGCAAATAGTCAACCCTCCCCAACAAGGAGGACAAGGAAACGTAACGATCACCGGAATCAATTGCACCGCCTCACAAAATCCATCACAGTGGAATCTGCTTGGATCTACTCAATACGTTAGTGGTTCTGTTTCTGATTTGGCAAATGACGACGGCAGTTATGCAGCTTTCCGCTCCCACACCATTGGTTCAACTACAGACATTAGTGATTTTGTGGATGACGCCACATCTGACGTGGACGGTTCGCGGGATAAAGGAACACACAGCAACTTCACTGCTCAACAATACGGGCCAGACTCTATCAATGACACCTTAACTGAAGAAAAAACAACCGGGAATTTTCTGGTGAAATACGGAGCATTTACGAAGGCAACTTCTGTGGGAACGCAAACAATCACAGGCGTTGGCTTTTTGCCCAAAGTGATAATCTTCTGGTGGACAAGACAAACATCATACGGCGAACTAGCAGGCATTAGTATGGGCTATGGGTTCGCAACCAATTATACTGGCGCATACCAGAATCGGGGGGTTGCGTTTGCTTCGAATGACGCTGCTGGTTCGTCAGTCGCTGGAAGACGCAGGTCAGACGCATACAGCATCATCATTTTGTCTTCTGGAACTCCCGCATTAGGAGCACAAGCAAGCGTAACAGCCTACAACAATGATGGATTCGTCTTGAACTGGCAAACAAACGAGGCAAGAGTAGACATTATTCATTTTATTGCTTTGGGCGGATCGGACCTGACCGCTGCAAGGACGGGTTCATTTGATTTAGCAACAGGAACGGGAACGCAGGACATCACGGGTGTCGGTTTTCAACCTGATTTCGTCATGTTTCTTTGGACTTTCACCGAAGCAGCAGATACAAACAATGCACATGCAGAAGTCGGCATGGGATTGGCTGCCTCATCCACAAAAAGAGGTGCAATAGTTGCTAATTCGGAAGACGGCAGAAACACAATGGACACATGGCAACAACAAAGAACCGATTCATGCATTCTTCTTCTTAACCCCACGAACGGCGGTCAAGATGCAATCGCTGATTTTACCCAGTTTTTGGCTGACGGTTTCAGGCTCAGCAAAAGTGATGGACCTGCGGCTAACACACCAATATTTTACCTTGCGCTGAAAGGTGGAGAATATGATGTAGGAAGCTTTGACTCGTCTACCAGCACAGGGAACCAAGACATCACGGGAGTGGGTTTTCAGCCGAAACTGGCGTTACTAGCAACTCAAGGGCGTTCGACGTCAACTTCTATAGATACAACCGCTGAATTGACGTTTGGGGCGGCAACATCATCTACCGAACGCGGGGTTGCTTGGTTTGAAGATCGAGATGATTTGCCCACTTCTGATAACGAAATGGAAAACCTAAACACAGCAGTTGTTCGTTGGAGAGATAGAACCGCGGCAGACACGTTTACTCTCCTTGGTTCAGCAGATTTTGTTTCATTCTTGCCTAACGGGTTCAGATTGAATTGGGCTAGTGTTGAGGTGACTGGAAGACAGATCATTTACGCAGTGTTTGGAGGGCGCAATTATGAACTGGATTTGGAGGTTCGATGGACTTCTGCCAATTTCAGCCAGCCAAACGAGTATCTATGCATCAAGACGGGCGTGCTTGATTCCGAGTCTTTGAAAGTTGATGTTCGGACTGGGAGCAGTTGGACCACTGTGATTGAGAGTTTGAATTCAAGCAGTTGGAACAACGTGTCAGTCTCTGCTTATCTTACCTCGTCAACGTTCACAATCAGATTCAAAGATGGCATTAGTACAGGCGACACTACGCAAGACAGCTGGAACATAGACGTAACACTTTTGCATGTCTGGGCAACTCCGAACGAGTACACAGCAGAAGTCGAATTTGTTGGATCGTCAAATCTGCAGAGTTGGCTAAGGCTTGTTTGGCAGATTGACAGTTGTTGGGACATAGACCAGGTAACAGTAACAATTCAGTTCTACAATTTCACATTGGACGACTACGCAACGAGCGGGAACGGGTACATCAATTACATCTCAGACGCAACCCCAAACCTGTACGAATTGAAAACACAAACAATAATCACCAACCCAATTGATTTCAGAAACTCCACAACTGGACAGTGGAAAGTCAAAATCAAAGGTGTCAAGTCGACAAGTACCCAATTTCTTATGAAGGTTGACTGGATAGACTTCGAAACGACATACTCAACCATCGGTTCCACGATACCCTACAATGTCTGGCAATGGTACACCACAAAAGCAACATCGGCGAGCGGCGATCCCCTTCCCTATGCTTACGTCTCTGTCTATGCAAACGGGACAAGTGTGGCTTTTCGAGATGCAACCGACAAAGCATCCATTGCAAATCCTGCATGGGTGCACCTTGATGCACGTGGAGAGTTCCAGCTGGAAATAAAATCGACTAGTGGTTCACCTGAGACTTTCGTCCTCTATGCAGTTGTCGGAAGCGTCGTAGGCGAGAAGACGATAGCACAGGAGGCACCTTAACGAGCTGGGCCAAGCTGATTCACAGGAAGGTTCAGAAAGAACCCGGGCCCCTACAAGAACTTCAAAAGGAGGCTAAGGCCGAGGAAGGGCCAGCACTCACTTTTAAGGAATTCTACCCTGTAAATCCTCCATTCGGATACGTAGGAATACAAGTTGACACAAAAACGGGGAAACTTGAATATCTGACCATTGAACCCACGATGACAGTAGAAGAGAAAGAAGCACTTGCCAAGCTCAAGACAATATTGATGGAAGAAATCAACACTCCGCTATCGGTTCTCAAAGATGAAACACTTGCACAGGAATACCTAACGAATCAGATCAAGCGCGCTATCAGAGTATTTCACCTCAAGGTTACTAACGATTCCCAGGACAAGTTCATCTACTATATCAAGAGAGACCTTCTCGGCTATGGAATCCTCGACCTGCTCATGCGAGACATAAACATAGAAGATGTCAGCTGCAACGGCACAGGAATTCCGATCTACGTTTGGCACAGATATTACGAGTCCATCCCAAGCAACGTGTCGTATTCTTCGAAGGATGAGCTGGACGCCTTCGTCATACGATTGGCCTACAAGGCAGGCCATCAGATTTCAGTTTCGAGGCCGATTCTTGAAGGTACCCTTCCTGAAGGATTCAGGGTGCATCTCACATTGGATGAGGTTTCAAAACGCGGAGACACTTTCACCATAAGAAAGACCAGGGCCATCCCGTTCACAATCATTGATTTGATAAACTTCGGCACCGTCTCACCTCACATGGCAGCCTATTTCTGGACTCTCGTCGACAACTTGAGATCCATCATAGTTGCTGGCGCAACGGCATCTGGGAAAACCTCTCTGCTAAACTCGATCTCTATGTTCATAAAACCCGAAATGAAGGCCGTTACCATAGAAGAAGTTCGTGAACTGGTTTTTCATGAGAACTGGATACCGATGGTGACCCGCCCGTCATTTCAACCAGGAGTCGAAGAAGTCACACTTTTTGACCTGCTGAAATCCTCTCTGAGACAACGGCCAGACTACATCGTGGTAGGCGAAATCAGGGGTGAAGAGGCATACACACTCTTCCAGAGTATTTCAGTTGGTCACGGTGGACTTTGCACAATTCACGCTGAAAATGTTGAGACGGTGGAGAAGCGGTTGCTGACAAAACCGATGAACATTCCCCCACTGCTCATTCCTATGATGAATGCTATTGCCCTAATTGAACGAACAAAGATTCGAGACATCACAGTTCGTCGTGTCTCAGATGTCTCAGAAATCACTGGAGTGGACGACACGAATGGACGAGCAAAGTTCTTGAAAGTTTACGAGTGGGATCATGAACGTGATTCTGTCGTTTTTCGTCTCAAATCTGTAAGTGACAGCTTTGTTTTCAAGAAAATCACTGAGCTCAAACATGTTTCGATGGATGATCTGTTTCGTGACTTTGACAGACGGGAGCAAATCGTGACGTGGATGGTTCGCAAGAATATCAGAAACTACGAGGATGTGGCTGACGTTATCAGGAAATACTACCTTAATCCTGAGGAGATATACAACAGAGCGAGGTTCGACACTTGAGCGAGACTTCACAGAAAGAGTCCTTCCTTACGGTCGTGAGCTATAGGCTGTTTGGAAAGGCAGCCTCACGGTTCACGTTTCTTAAGCAAGTCTATGAGCAAAGTGGGATTTCGAGGTTATACGAATCCTACGTGGCCCTCATGCTTTTTTCGTCTGTAGTCACGTTTGTCACTGCTACTGTGATAGGTGCCTTGGTACACAGTTTTCTGTTTAGTTTGGCTCTCACACAATCTGTTGTGGCTGTTCTCGTGCTGTCTATAGTTGCCTCAATCACTGTTTTTGCCATGTTTGTCGTGTATCCTCTTTATCATGGAAAACAGAATAAGGCAGAGATAGATTCGAACCTAGTCTATACGGCGGGCTACATGGGAGTCCTGTCGGCTGGTGGCATCTCAATCGAACGAATTTTCGATCGGGTGGTTCAGGTTGAGCGTCATCCTGCGATCAGAGACTTGGCAAAGAGACTTATGACTGATGTGAAAGTGTTCGGGTTAGACGTGGTCTCCTCATTAAATGATGTGATAAAGCACAGTCCGTCAGAAGTCTTCTCAAAGCTACTTGTCGGGATCATAAACACGCTCAAGACAAGTGGAGATTTGAAGAGTCTTTTGACATTTGAGACAGAGAGGCTTCTGAGCATGAAGAGGGAACAGTTGAAAAAGACTTTGAACACTCTGTTGGGGCTTGGGGAACTCTACATTGCGGGAGTCGTTATGGGGCCAGTGACTTTCATTATTATGATAACCATCTTGTCTGTTATGGGAAACGTGGCTTTCGGCATATCTCCAATCATGCAGTTAAATCTCCTAGTCTTCTTGGGGATTCCAATGATATGTTTGGTCTTCATCATTATCTTGAACGGCGCGCTGCCGCAGGAAGAATAACAGATGTACATAGAACGCAAATATAGTGTCGCTGTCTGGGCTGTCTCGGCTTCAGTTGGGCTTTCGATCGGTTTAGTCTTGGTTCTGTCAGGCTTCTATATTCCCAGTGAACCCTACTTCATACCGCTTAGTCAGAGGGTGAACAATGCTCTTGCCTTGAGCATTATGATAGTCTTTGGTTTTCCTGCTGTGGTTGAGTTTAACAACTACAGTTGGAAGAAACAGGTGGAGAAGAACGTTCCACGACTGCTTCGGGATGTCACCGAATCTGTACGCTCAGGTATGACGCTGCCGAGGGCTCTAGAGGAGGCGTCACAAAGGAATTATGGCCCAGTTTCAAAGGAGCTTGAGCGTGCTGTTTCCATGTTTGCGTTGGGAGCAAAATTTGAGGACTCACTTATGTTTCTTGCCAAGCGTCTGAGACATCCGGTTGCTCTGAGGATGTGTACGGTCTTGCTCGAAGCCCAACAGACCGGAGGCAAGCTGCTGGAAGTTCTCAGCATGAGTGTAGCCCTGTTTTCAAGCTTGGACGCATACAGAGAGGAGCAATACACAAACATGAAGCCCTACATGATGACTATATACATGGCGACGTTGACTTTTCTGATCATAGCCTTCATTATGCTGCATCAGTTCCTTACCCCATTGAGTGCCGCCAAAGGCAGCGCTGAAATTAATCAGTCAGGCCTATTGGCTGGAGTCTTAGACATCAATTACTACGCTTCGCTGCTCTTCTGGGCATCCCTTCTTGAGTCGATCTTTGGCGGTCTCACCGTTGGGAAAATTGTAGATAGAGACCTTGCTGCCGGGTTACGTCATTCATTGATTCTCATAGTTATTACACTTGTATTCTTCAACATCCCCAGTTTTTGAGGATAGAAAAGAAATGGAAGCAATTGAAAAGGCTGCAATAACAGTCGGCGGAGGCGAAAACGAGAGCGAGGAGCTTCTGCGTAAACTTGTCAAGAAGGGTGTTCTCCAACTCAACCCCACCTTGGACAAAGCAGCCGTTCGTTATCTTGAAGCTGAGGAAGCTTGGAATGCCCAACCTTCTCAGGTCAAGACAATGCTTGATGATTTGATGAAGAGCAATCTCCTCAGGTCAGAACCCTTGGATCGTGTTCTGACATGTCCACATTGCGGTTCACCCGATATGCATTCTAAGTATGCTTGTCCGAGATGCAAATCTGATAATGTGGGGTTCACCGAGCTTCTGGAGCACATGAAATGCGGTAACATTGGTCCGAAGGACACGTTTGTGAAGGATGCTCTTCTGGTGTGTCCTCGATGTCAAAATGTTCTGACCGAAGGTGGTCCAGACAACCGTGTGATCGGGAGCTTCTATCAGTGCGAAAAGTGTGGGCATCGTTTCGACAGACCAGACGTTGTTCATCTCTGCATGAATTGTGGGGAAACTTCAACGCATCAGACTGCAAAGTACGCTAAGGTCTTCAGGTACACGATCACAGATGAAGTTGCCAAGGAACTTCAAAGAGAGTTGCCCGTTCTTAAGAACCTCAGAAAGACTCTCACTGACAGAGGCTTCAGCATTCAGACCCGGGCTAGAGTGAAGGGCATTTCAGGTGCAGAATCGGTCTTTGACATTCTGGCAGAGAAGGATGATGTCCGCTTGGTCTTTGACGTTTCTACGACGGGAGACAAGAATGATATCATTGCGCTCTTAGCAAAGAAAGTCGACGTTAACCCGACGCGGGCAGCAATTATCGACTTGTCTGGTTCTGACGTTCAGACCAGTCTTGGAAAAGTCTACGATGTCTCTGTTTTCAAGACCACTGCTGATCACGCTGCTGTGGACGGCTTTGAGAAGTTTCTGGCAACATTTGAATCTAAACATGCTTCAAAGACAAAGAGTTAAGACGGTCAGCACGGCCTTTGCAGAAGTCAGCAGGAAAGCTATTGGCTTAAGCCATGTAGATGAATTGCTTCAACCGACAATGTTGAATAGTAGCGCGCGCCGCGCTTTCAATGAGCTACTTTCACTTTTTTGGATCCATTACTCAACCCGCGGAAAACTTCATCGTGTTTTCTAACCACTTTATGGAATACTTTCATCGGATCCTTTCGTTGATCCATATTTCAGCCACGCTTCAATCTCGTCAATACTATATTGTAGAATGTTTTTGATAAACCAAATTCGCGCGCTCTCTCTCTCGCTATTGCGGTTCCTGTCAATGTTCTGTCTAAGCCTTATCTTAACCAAGCTTGTAGTTTGGTCTTCCGTCTGGCTTGGCCTTGGGCATGTTTATGGTGAACTGTGCTCCCTTGCCTTGTCTGCCCGTTTCCTGTATTGTCCAGCCGTACACTTCACACATTTTCTTTATCAGGTACAATCCGTGGCCACCGTCCTTTCCATAACCTTCCTTGAAGATCTTGTCTTTTCCAGCTTTTGGTATGCCCATGCCGTCATCCTCGTAGATGAGCTTCAAGCGATCTTCGCTGGTTTCATAGTGCACTCTGACTTGGCCTACCTTTTCACCGTGCTTCAACGAGTTGTCAATCAGGTTGTAGAAGAGTTGTCTCAGAAGCGAATCTGCGAACACGGTTAACCCATGACAATCATTCACTATCTTTGTGTCCTGTAAACTTGGAAAGAGCATCGCTGCTTCGTTGAAGACCTTTTCAGCATCAACCCAAGTCAATTCTTCAGTGCCGAGCTTCTCGTATGTTCTGGCGAACTCAAACAGCCCTTCAATCTGATGAACGGCTGATTCGGTTTCTTTAACCAATTCCAAACTCTGATTATCACGCAGTCTCTGCTTAAGGAGAAAAGAGACATTTAGGATTACAGAAAGCTTGTTATTCACATCATGCCGCGTCAAACCGCCGACAACACTCAGCTTTTCGTTCATCTTCTCTACTTTTTCCAGCATCATTTTCTCCGCTGTGTTGTCCATGATGATTGCTTGGAAACCCACTGTTTTGCCAGCTGTCTCAAGTCTAGTGGGCCTACACGTGAGATGAAGAATCGCACCGTCCTTTCGTAACGCTCTGAACTCAAACTTCCGCGGTTGCCTTCGCAAAACAATAATCTTGAGAAATAGACGCACGAGTCTTCCCCTGTCGTCAGGGTGCACAAAGTCTTTGAACGCACGACCAGACATTTCTTGAATGGAATAACCCGACAAATCCGCTAGTGCCTTGTTCATATAAGTCAATCGCCCCTTCAGATCAATAGTTGCTATGGCGGCAGCAGAATCCTCAACAAGACCACGGAATTTCTGCTCAGACGATTTCAACTCCTCTTCTGTTTTCTTGCGTTCTGTGACGTCTTTGACGAAAACAGATAGCCCAGTCTTGGTGGGATACGCGTTGAGTTCAAAGATGTAGTCCTTCCCTTTGAGCTGATACTTGTTCAAGTAACTCTGATGTTGCTGTGTTCTTAACGCCTCTTTGTAAAATTGTTCTACGCTCGTCCCTTTAACATCTGGGAAAACCTCGGTGAGAGATTTTCCAATAGCATCCTTGGCTGAAATCCCCGTGAGCTTTTCAGACGCTTTGTTCCAGTAAGTATACCTGAAGCCCTTGTCCATTGCAAAGAACACGTCACTGATACTTTCAGTGAGATCCTTGTAACTCTCTATGCTCTGACGCAGAGCTTCCTCTGCTTTCCTGCGTTCTGTTATGTCTTGTCCTTGAGCGATAGTGGCTACTGTTTTGCCTTCTTCGTCTGTTATGTTTGCTGAGTTCCAAAGTGTGATTTTCGTTTCTTTGTCCTTACACAGAATGGGTATTTCAACTGATTTCCACTTCTCACCTTTCGTAGCGCCTTCTATAGTTTGCAGAATCTCGTCCATTTGTGAGGGAGGAAACAAGATATCTATGTTTCTTCCAAGCATAGACTTCTTTTTGTGACCAGTAAGGGCCTCGAATGCATTGTTGAATAATGTGATCCTTTTTACATTGTCCCAAACTATGATTGGCGCGTTGGCATAATTCAAAAGATTGTCAAGGTAATTCTTCGTGTTCCTCAGTTCTACCTCAGCTTTCTTGCGTTCAGTAATATCTGTGATGATTGCTTGGAACCCGACTGTTTTACCCTCAATTGCGAATTTTGTAGGCTTTGCCATCCAGCGAAGAACATGACCATCTTTGCGAATCACCCGAAACTCGAGACTCTGCAGTTTCCTCCGCAAAAGAGTACTCTTTAGAAATAGGCGCACTATTTTGCCTCGATCATCCGGATGTAAAAAGTCTTTGAATGGACGACCTGTTAATTCTTGGACAGAATAACCCAACGAATCAGCTAATGCCTTATTCACATAAGTAAATTGACCCTTCAGGTCGATAATCCCTACGTATGTGGCAGATTCTTCCACCAAACAGCGAAATTTCTGCTCAGACGATTTCAACTCCTCTTCTGCTTTCTTGCGTTCAGTGGTGTCCATTACGCTTGCAAGTGCCCCGCTGTAATTTCCGTTGTCATCGGTGATTGGCGTTGTTTCCAGTGCTGCACAGATGCGTGTTCCATCTTTTCTAAGTAACTCAAAATCGTGCTGTTCTTTGATGTTCTGCTTACGTCTTTCCAGAAGGCGCTTGGCAATTTCCACGCCACGTTCGTCCATGAATGAGAACAAATGTCTTCCTTTCATTTCCTCTGTGTCGTATCCCAGTATCTCTGCCATGCGAGGATTGACAAAGGTTGTGCGAGAATCTTTGTCGATAGCCCAGATTCCTTCATGCAGAGTTTCAACCAGTCGTCGGTATTTATCTTCGCTCTTCAAGAACGATTGCTCTGCTCTTCTTTTCCCAACGACCTGTCGCATGCCATGTGCCAATTCACTATATACTGTTTCTGGGTGACCAAATTTGTTGAAGTATCCATCAGCGCCAAGGTTCAATGCTTGGATAGTCACTTCTTCTCTGCCTTTTCCAGTGAAAACAATGAATGGAACAGTGTTTCCCTTTTCTCGCAGTTTTTTCAAAAATTCAAGACCATCTTTACCGGGCATTTGATAATCAGAAACAACAGCATCATAATCTGTTTTCTTCAATTTTTCCAAGGCCTCGTCAACTGAAGATGCAGTATCTACTTCAAATTCGCCTTGTGTTTCTAAACATTGTTTCGCAACTTTCACAAATGCCTGGTCATCATCAACGTGTAAGACTTTGATCGTTCCCGTCCTGGCTACATTCAAAACTGTTTCCGTAGAAGACTCAACGATAGATTCTGCCATTCAGATCATCTACTCCTTACGCAATCTGAAACATGATACACGGACTATTTAATGCTAGCTTCTTAGTTTGCGTTTGAAAGATTAAATGCTTGCGAATTGATTGTGTTGATTCATAAGCTTTGCAGTTCAGAGTCGAAATTCTATTATCCCATGACATATGGCACAGATCGATCCGAAAACATTCCAAACAAGTCTAGAGGCACCTAGGTTCTACTCTTTATCCAATTATATTCATCAATAGCGCACGCTAACTACGTGGAGGTGGCGACGTCTCTCCCGCATTTATCCCTTTTCTTAGAAACTGCGTCGCTTGGTAGAAAATTCGTATTCGGAGGTGAATCATAATGGAAGCCCAGAAAGTAGTCAAGTGTCCCAAGTGTAGCAGTCAGCAGGTGTACAGAGACGGAATCCGATACACACGTTTCGGGGAATTGCAGCGATATTTGTGCCGAGACTGTTGTTACCGGTTTTCATGCTAGGAAAACCTTGCGATTCACTCGCGCGAAACCCCGCGGTCCCTTTTTTCTGAGTAGTCTGATGAAACTATGTTTGACTTTGTTCCATGTCGCTGAGCAATCATAAATGGTGCTTAGCAAGGGTTTTTTGGAGTCGAGCTTTCGCTAGTAGTACCTCTACCAAGTAGATCTAGGTCTACTGAATGCCATTATTCTTTGAAAGGTTCTCTGAGAATACCGTGGGCCAGTATCGGATCTGCAATGCGATATTCGCTGTCTACTTTTTCTATTAAACTAGCTTTGACTAACCTGTTGAGGAGTTCAGTGAAACTGGAGCTTGGTAGCGACCTTTTTTCGCGTATTTCCAGAGCCGTCTTTATCTGGGCCCAGCCTGCATTTCCGGTTTTGGCAAGGAAATTCAGTATGACTCCATAGCGTGAGGAGAATTTGACGATTTTGAGGGCTTCTGCTCTTGCAAGTTTGCCTCCTTCATCGAGCACGTCGTCGACGGTTTGCTTTATGCATTTACCCTTGTCGCGGGATCTTGCGCCGAAGAGAGTGAGCCAGCCTACTACTCCGTCTAGTTTTTGTACGGCGTATTCTAGTGTGTCATCTGAGCATGATATTTTGATTTGTTTGAATCCTTCTTTGAAGAAGGTTTTCGCTTCTTCTGGACTGAAGTTGCGCATTATGATTTCGGCATAATGTCTACCGTATAGCGGAGATTCAGGGTTGTCGAACCCCAGGAAATCGTAAAGCAAACCTATCTCTGATCCTGTGAGAATTACGGTTATGTTGCGGTTTGAGTCTGCTATTCTCGCAAACAAGCGAGGAAGTGTTTTGTCTCCTCTAACAAGCTGTATTTCGTCGACAGCGAATAGAAAATGTTCGTTATGTTTCTTGGCCCATGTGTCTATTTTGTCGAACAGCTCGGCTAGGTCGACGCCTCCTTTTCCCCATTGAAAGGTTATTGTGGTGCCGGCCAATTCGACGCCCTTCACGCGTTTCAGTGCTTCTGAAAGAGGAGACAGCCATTTCTTTTCCATTTTGTCAAAGGCTGTTTCAACTCTACGGATAATTTCAGTGTGAGATGGAACGAGTGGGAGGTCGCGCATATCCAAGAAAACGTGAGGATGACTGGTTGTGGAGAGGGCTACGTCCACGAAGGACGTTTTCCCGGTTCGCCTGAGCCCTGTTACGACGATGATTGAAGCGTATGATATTACTTCTTCAAACTTTTTGAGCTCTTTTTCTCTGCCGAACAAGTCTTCTTTCTTGGCTTTCGGTCTTGGGTCGAAGTACAAGTAGGGGCACCCCTACTATGTAGGGGAGGGTCTACTAAATAAATGCTTGGAATCCCATGCCAGCTGGTTGAAACCGGCTTTGAATACGTAACTGAAATGTAAGGCTCAAAGATCTTTAGAAAACGCAAGTAACCGCCGGCAAAAAAACCTGGCGTGTTGGTTGTTTCCAGCTTCTAGAGGTGGGTTAGCTTGCCTTTCTAATCCAAATGGCATTTCAGGAAACCCTGCCCGGCTAGGGCAACCCCGCAAATATCCCCTAACTAATCTTTCTCTTTTGTCTGCTACTCCTGGGTGTTTAGTAGAGTTTGTGGAACGGGTTATTTTTGTCTTTTGTACCGTGTTATTTTACTACCCTCTTCAGGATGCTGGCGTGCTTGTGACAACTTATAATTTTGTGAAGGTACAAGACTGTTCGGTGTTTTAGCGATTTTCTGCGTATTCGGAGTCTGAATTTCAAATCTTAGTAATCTGATTCTAGTTTTCATAAACGACTTATGTTTGAGCGGTGAACCATTTGGTTAAAGCTGAAAAATGTAGGGACTTGTTATGAGTTTGAAGCTTGAGACCCCCCCCCCGATTTCGGTGAAATGGCCAGAAAGTAAGCCGAGAAAAGCTGACGTTGTTTCCAAGCGATCATCGTTGTCAGAAGAGTCGACTGAATCGAAGAAGTCTCTTGCGGGAATCGTTGAACTTGACGAGATTCTGGGAGGAGGCTTCCCAGTTGGTAGCCTTATCCTATTATCGGGGAACGCAGGAAGTGGCAAGACTATTCTTTCGACGCAGTTTCTTTATAACGGCGCTGTGAAGTTCGGTGAGAAGGGAGTCTATGTTTCGTTTGCCGAGAACAGGGACGACTACTACAGGAACATGCTTTCGCTCGGGATGGACATGAAGAGTTTGGAGAGAAAAGGACTCTTCAAGTTCATGGACATGGTGACGATGCAGGGCAAGGATGCTCTGAAAATCATTACGGAAACGATCGTGAAAACAACCAGTGAGCTGAAGGCGAAGAGGCTTGCAATCGACCCAATGAGCGCCCTTCTTCAAGGTATGAGCACTGCCGAGACCCGCATGTTCCTTCACACTGTCTTAGGTAAGGTGACAAAAAGCCTTGGTGTTACAACGATGGCAATAGGTGAAATCCAATACGGTGAAAGCAAGACAGGGTCGGGCGTGGAAGAATTCGTCGCAGACGGCATTATTTTTCTGACACACTTGAGAAAAACAGGAACAGAAAAAAGAGAACTCACCGTCGCCAAGATGAGAGGAAATCCCTTAGACCGCGCTACCTTCGAGTATCTAATCGACAAAAAATACAGCGGAATAGGATTAATCGTTCTGCCGAAGAAAGCGACAAGTCAAACTGCTCTGACGGAGAAAATCACTACTGGCGTGGAGGGATTGGACGAAATGCTGCATGGAGGTGTTTTCAGAGGGTCAGTAACTTTGATTGAGGGTGCAAGCGGCATTGGCAAAACGACAACGTGTCTGCAATTCATGACTGCAAATGCCCTGAAAGGGGAGAAAGCCTTGTACATCTCATTCGAAGAGCCGATCGGTCAGATCGAGAGGAATATGGCAGGCATAGGCTTGGACTTGCAGAAGGTGAGAGACAACTTCATCATAGCATCTTACGTGCCTGAGGCGCTTACCCCTCTTCACTACTACATGATTATCAAGGACGAGTTGGATCTCCACAACCCCACCATCCTCGCCTTGGATACCATCACAGCAATTCAGCATATGTTATCAAAGGAAGACTTCGTCACCTTTGCCCGCTACCTTCAACTCACATGCAAGCAAAAAGCGCTAACAGCGTTCCTAACATCAACCTACGGAACCATCGAAATAGTCAAGACATCTGAAGTTTCAACTCTGGCAGACAACATCATTATGATGCGATATTTCGAAGTCAAAAACAGGATGGGAAAGGAAGTGCTAGTACTGAAGACTCGAGGCTCTGCACACGACAAGAAAGCAGTACCCTTCGAAATCACTGGAAACGGAATGGATGTTCAAACCTGACTTGGCTGGATTCTGTGAGCAAAAAGAAGATATCAGCCAAGAAGACGAAGCAAAAGATTGTCGAAGACAACATGGGCGGTGCGAAACTGAAAATGAAGCCAAAACACAAGCGCTGCCATGGTTCTCTTTCTGGGACCGTGCAGAAAATATTCAGTGAGGCAACAACCGAGGCTATAGGTTCGACATTTCAAGCGATAGTAATATCTTTTCAGTTGAAACAGAAATTCGGTAAAGACCCATACGATGTGCTACTAGACGATCCCAAAGCCTTCTACAACGGCTTAACAGAGACTTCAGGAACTGGCGCAGACATTGTTCTGAGTTTGGTCGGCACGTTCTTATCCAAACGTTACGGCATGAACCGCTCTGCCGAGGAATTCTTGGCACTGTTCACCAGAAGCGATAGCCAATCCAAACACGAACTCAAAGAACTCTTCAGAAGGATAGCCGATCAAGGAAGAGAGGAAACCGCTAAAGTAGTCTGAAAACGCGCGCTATATGAAAACCCCTGAACCGTAGAAAGTTTCCGAGAGTATACATATCGTCAATCTTTTTGGAACGGAGGATTTTTCCACCATGGTTTTTAAGTCAGCGTTTGATTAATGGTCTATTGGATAAGGCTGAAGAGGAACTCGGCAATCCAATTTCGTTGTTCGGGAGACATCTCCCATAAACGTTAATAAGATGCCTTGGTCCATGGTAGTGTTGGAAGTCACCCTTAGTATGGTGCCTCTTCGGGAGATATCACCATTCTAATGCGAAATCCGTGAATCACGCATTGGCGCTAGTTCTGCGATTGGAGGACTCTGAAGATGGGGAAATCTGAAGTCGGCGAAAATGGCCTTTCGACTGCGATTGAAGGGTTCAAAGGCTCCGAGAAGAGACAAAATCTGCGAAATCGTCTTTCAATAGGAGACAAGGCTGAGATCGACATGGTTTAGCGCGCATTATAAGAATACTCGGCGTTTCCCATCAATTCGTAACAAATCAGTGTCATGAGTGTGTATCGAACCAGAATCTCCTCTGTTTTCCAGAGCTTCAATATGACTGATGGACTTTTTGAGGTGTTTTCCCAAATTTTTTACAGTGATCAGTTCTCAGAGATTTGAGCTTCTCTGCAATGAATCTCCATGAACCTTGACAAGTAGCGCGTGCGATGACAAAACTCGTAGAACAACGCTGGAAGAGAACCGAAAGGAAGTTTCGTTGAATCCATTAGTCGCTTACATTTTCCGCGTGATCTCGCGACGTCACCAACCCAATGGAGTACTCGCTTGGGCCTCTGTTGTCTACGTTCCAAGCGCGAATTTCTTGGTCAATCTTTCAAATCGGCTCTGTTCTGATTCTGAATTCAATATGCATGCAATTCATAAAAGATATATTTTGCCAGAAAGTTATTGAAATCCAGTCAATAACGAGGAGTTCCGGATGAAGACTCAAATTCTGGACGAGATTCTAGCTACTAACAGTCGGATAAGGTATGCAGGTATCTTGGGCAACGACCTCAAGACGGTGTCCTCGAAGGCTAGGGAAGGGTTGACGCTGGAAAAAGAAAACCTTGACCATCAAATGGTTGCCCTGGCAGCTCCTTTAATCCTTGGAACTTTGTCCAGATTCACCGACAAAGCGGGAAAGCTGATCTGTTGTGGCGTCAGATATGATAAGGGAACATTTTTGTTCTTTAAGACAGGCGAGGGCTTCGTAGCGGTTGGTGCTGAGCCAGAACCCCCTTATATCATAATGCAGGAACTCGAAGAGAAAATCCAGATCTAGTGCTCATTAGTACTTCAACGAGCGCGCGCGTTGAAAGAGTTCGCCGGAATGGAGCAGGTCTCAGGAGGAACTCCGAGAAAGTCGATGCAAGAGAAGCCATCGCAGATGGATCTCGGTCTTCACGCGGGCTAATTCCAAACACCAGCCAAAGCGGAACAGGTAACCGCAATATTGACAAAGAGAGTGTAATGATCTATGGCCGAAAAGACCAACGTGTTGTTATACAGGGTGTCCCAGAAAATTTTCGAGGAGGCTACAGCTGCAAGCCTGGGCTCGACCTTCCACATTATCATATCCTTCCACCTGAAACGAGTCTTCGACAAGGACCCATATGAGGTCTTCATGGAAAACCCCAAAACATTCTATGACGGACTTAGAGAAGTTCTCGGAGAAGGTGCCGACGCCGTCATCAACCTAGTGGGCACAGTTCTCACAGCGAAGTACAGGGTAAATTGCACATCAGAGGAATTTGTAAAACTATTCGTTGAGAGCAGTCCGCTATCAGCACAGAAACTATCTGAAATATTCCGAAGCATAGTCACTCAAGAGGAACAGAAACTGAAGACAGCATAGCTCGCATCGCATATGCTGACGTTTTGCGACCAACTTGAATCTGCATATTGCGCTTCGACGACGGTTATCGGTCTCGCGCACTATTTTTTTTTATGCGCCTGTCCAGCCTAGACGCGATATCCAAAGGTCGTCAACTTTCACTGTGACAACAGTCTCTCCAACCGCTTCAACCACAACGTATACACTCTCGAGTACATCACCTGGCCTCAACAACCACGCCGAGCTGATGTACTCGGTCAACTCCAGCGAATAGTTTCTCCAGTCGCCGACAGGTACTTGATCCACTTTCCACTCAACCACATTCCCGCCTCTGTAGACTAGATTGCCTCCCGAGCTGACGTTTCCATCTAAGCATGCAAGTACACTTGGGCTGTCCCAAAGATCCATCAAAGTATATACAACTGAACCGTTAAAGAAACTGACGAGCCGGACAAAGGGGCACTTTTCGTTGTGACCATACCGAAAATGAATGAAAAAGGCAGAATCAGCTACAAGCTTCATTAGGCTTTCTCGAGAAGCAGGCGCGCGCGAGACCTGTGTTGCCGTCTGCAACCAGAGCGCCTTTGCAGAAAAAACTGGTGCACGCGCTGGCGAAAAAATGGCCTCGATGCGTTGAATATTTTGACATCAGCCACAAAAGCACGTGCACCAGTTCTTGAAAAGATTAATGGATTCTTAAGTCTATTTGCGGAGTCAGCGTCTGAATCTGAACGCAAATTGACCCTTGCAATGGAACCCTCTGCCAGCGTGCTATGTCCGTCTCGATATGAGCTGACGATAGCTAGTTGCGCGCGCTGGCATTTTCTATTCCGAATCTGAATTGACAATAATGGTAATTTACCTTCTGGTTACACAAATGTTTAGCGCGCGCCCCCCAAAAAGGATGATTAACAAATTACATAGAAGCAACGAGGTGAGTTGATTACGCAGTTAACTGTCGAGTTTTCAAAAGCAACGACTGTAGACATATCTAAAGAAGCACCGATACGAGTTTTGCATGTAGATGATGAACCTTGTTTCTTAAAGACTGCAAAACAATGCCTAGAAGTGCAGGGGCACTTTCGGATAGATACGGCTTCGTCTGTTGATGAAGCCATGGAAAAGATGAAGAAAGAAAAGTATGATGTTGTCATCTGCGACTATCAGATGCCTGGAAAAGACGGCTTAGAGTTTCTCAAGAAACTGAGAGCGAAAGGAGACAGTATTCCTTTTGTTATGTTCACTGGAAGAGGCAGAGAAGAAGTAGCCATTGAAGCATTGAACCTTGGCGCCGACGGATACTTCAACAAGATAGGCAACCCAGAAACAGTTTATTGTGAACTAGCACATGGCATACGCCAATCGGTAGAAAGGAAAAGGGCAGAAGTCAGAGCATGGCAAGAGGAGGAAAGACTAAGAGCTATATTCGCTTCGTCCCCAGATGCCATAATAGTCAGTGACTTGAGTGGAAAAATCGTCGATTGTAACGAAGCAGCATTGAAACTAACAGGAGTCTCATCCAAGAAAGAAATCGTTGGCAAGAACTGTCTTGAACTTACTGCAGAGAAAGATCGAGATCGAACCTTGAAAAATCTAGAGAGAGCATTCCAGCAAGGAACAACAGTGAGAGCAGAGTATACTCTCCTCAAAGAGGACGGGGAAGAATACCCGGCAGAAGTATCTGCAAGCTCATTCTGCGATTCCCTCAACAATCCCGTAGGCTTTGCGATTGTGATAAGAGACATTACTGAACGCAAGCAAATGGAGAAGAGGCTGATTGAGAGTGAGGAGCGATACAGGAGCATAGTCGAGAACATTCACGATGGCTTAGCAATCATCGAAGACGGGAAGACTGTTTACGCCAACAATCGCATGTGTGAGATACTCGGTTACCCAAAGTCTGAACTTGTGGAGTTTAGTGGCTTTGATTTCGCTGCCCCAGAGGAAAGGGAACGTCTACAGAGAATTCAGGCAGACATTGAAAGGACAGGTGTTCGCCCTGAAGAACTTGAGTTTTGGATTGTCCGAAAAGACGGCACAAAACGGTGCATCCAAAACAAGTACTCAGCCATCCGCAAAGATGATTGGTCGACTCGCATAGTGGTTACAACCGACATCACAGAACGAAAGAAAGCCGAGATGCACATTGCGCGCGCGCTAATTAGTTGGTAAATGCTATTATGAAGTCATTCATGGCACAGATAGGCCCCGACCAGATCGTCCACACAAAAGACAGTAGAACCAGCAAAGGCGGCGTCAAGAAAAGTGAAGGAACCCAATCCTGGCATATCGCCCGCACAATGCTCAAATGTCCACGCTGGGAACTGGTAAGAAAATCCACGTGAAGCACATTCGGAATCAGAATCATAAATAACGCTTATATCGTAATATATCATATATCAATAATCGATATGTCTGAAAACAGACATATTGTATATCCGTACAACAAAGCAACAGCAAAAAGCTGTGAGAAAAATGTCGGCCTGCCCGCAACAAAGGTGATTTGAATGAAAGCATCATTAAAAGTATCGTCAGGCGGAAAGATCCAGAACGGAATGATGAAGAGTCTTGGAGCCATCTATGACACAGTGACAGCGGTTTCCTTGCAGAACACTCTTCCACGTGAAATGTTCACAAATGGATTTCCATATGAGGCATCAAGAACATACAAAACCATGAAGAGCGAAATTGAGTGCACGCGATCAATGGCATTGATGGAAATGCACCGCCAAACCCTCCGTGGCCTCTGAACAAACCCTCTTTTTCTATTTTTCTACCCGCAGAACACATGAGAAGCTACGTTATTTGTGACGTTGTTCAAGGTGGCCTTCAGGCACAATCATGTCGTAGAGGGCGAACGATTCCACCGTCGTTCAGTCTGCTCACGCGCGCGCTTTCTCAAGATACAATAGACATCGGTCTCCTATAAACGAAACCATTGACCAAGGCGCTTTTCACCCGCCTTTAAAATAGGCTCCAAATCTGAATTAGCTTCAACGGTTTTCGTGCTGCAGTAACAGTACGCGTTTTGGAGCCGAACGACGAGCCACTGCTTCTATGCAAGATGCATTCAGAATCGGAATCATGAATAATACTTATATCGTAATATACAGTATACCAATACTCGATATGTCTGAAGACAGACATATTGTCTCTCTGTACAACAAAAAGACAGTAAAGAAAAAAGGTGTGAGAAAATGTTGGAAGAACTAGTATGTGGTTTATGGCTCGCACTGGGAGCCTACGCCTTTTGGTTTATGTTCAAGGCAAAAGAGTTTCACCCGTTGACCCTGGACGACCTCGCTTTGACCTGGAAGCTGCATAAACGTGAAGCAGGATGCAAAGCTTCTTGCATTCATGACCTGCTAGTTAGAAACGAGGAGGTTGTTGGTTTCAGATGCGAATGCGGCCACGAATATGTTCAGAAACGCCTAATCACACAAAGGCCCAGCATCTTTGCAGAAACCGGCAGGTTGGCCTCACGCGCGCTTTTCCAAAATGCGAGTGGCACAATGGAAAATCTAGGCATCGTCTGCGTCAACGTCAAGAAGATCTAGTTTGTTCATGAGCAGGCGTCGAATGATGTGTCTGGTGGCGTATTTGTCGGCTCACGGTCTCTATCGAAACGCGCCTGATCTCTACGCTTTCTGGTCCATGTCTTATGCTGCTCTAATGCTTCTTTTGCTTCCTCAACTCTGTTGTCGAAAGCGCGCGCCGCGTCGTTGGGCAGGTGTAATAAGATTATGAACACAATAGTAGTGGTCGAGCTCAAAAGATACGGTTGGAGCCAGAAAATAGTGAAGAAGTCTTTCGTAATAATAGGCAAACCTCCTTATGCCAAGGCCCTCAAGCTTCACAAAGACTGGAGAAAAGTCTTACCACACAAAAACGGCGCAGCAACAGGCAATGCAAAAAAGACCTGGCTATTTCCAACGGCGTCGGACATAGTTCGATCTCTGCCTAAGCAAGCATGAATTCGTGGCCGGTCGTATTTTCGGTTGCCGCGCGCGCCTTCCACTCAGATTCAGAACTCGTGCGCACGCTAATTACAGACCCAAAACCAACACAGAAAGACTATTCTGAATCAGAGTCTAAAACGAATGCAACACGTAAAGATATAATTCACCAAATCCAAACAAGTTCCCGCTCTCGAAGGGACACACATTATCTGCCCATTCTCAGGCATACTACACCCTTTCTCCTTTCCCCAAGTGTTCCCTGAGAGAGCATCAAGACCACTCCTGCACACCGCCTGTTTCATCGTTAACATCCCTAATCGGCCTCGTCCTCCTGCCAAAAAACGAGACAAAACCGACATGCGAACTCATGAAATTCCAACATGAAAACTGCGCGAACGGCAAGGACAATACCATAACCATGCCTCAAAAAGACCAAACTGCAGGCCCGTGCGTGCTGAAAACCTAGGGGGAGGGGGTAGGTCATTTTTGACTGATTTTCAACCAAAAACCATGTTGAACAGTCCAGACTGAAGGCCCACGCGAGAACCGCGCCAACAACAGTGAACTTTCACCGTCAACCAAAATGCTCACCCAAAGCGCCTAGCTTTCCAAGCTCCATCGTGCACTCTGTCATTCTCCACAACCGCGGGGCTCACGCAGAAAGAACAAAGCATCCGCCATGACACACACTTTCCAGTCTGAGCTGAGCTTATTCTGAATCCGAGTTTGAAGCATCTAACTTTCATAAACAATATAATTCGCTAAATGCAATCCAATTTCTGCTCTCGAAGGGACGCATAATTCCCAGCCTGTGTCCTCACAGCAGTTGTCACCAACTCGTTGTCCAAGCGCTCCCCGAGAGAGCACTTATTGACGCGCGCACCTCAGAGACTGCTTTCTCCCGTGGAAAAAGAAGAAAACGAGTTCCAATACTTCTACGACTTGGACGACGCGCGCGCAACGTCATTCTCATTTATGAGGAGGATGAAACGAAAGCAATGGAAACTTTGAGGCACGAGTTCTTGGACTACCTCGTAAGCAGAAGTGCGGAACCTTACCAAAAGATAGCCAACCTGCTGATCAAAGCAATGAATGACGAGGCATACGCGAGAAAAGAAAAGCTGGTTGAGGTTCTGGCTGCGTTGATCTAGGGCGCGCACTGAAACTAGGCTTCGCGCGCGCTGCCATGTGTAACACGAGAAAGGGCTACCTTCTAGTCTTTTAAAAGGTTCAGAGAATTTAGTATCCTTTGTTCCATTTTAGATTTTTCTGTTGAAAGGTAGATAAGATGTTTGGCTTTTGCGGTTATTCTTCTCCAAAGAAAGATTTCCGCTTGTCGTCATCTTGAGCAAAGCGAGATCGTCGCGTGCTATCCTGTTCAAATTCCATCCGAAAGTTCACATGAACAAGCTTTCACCGAAGAATTTACAGAACGCGCGCGCTAACCAGAAACCTTTAATTCTTATAACCTTGAAATATAGCGAGGTTAATCTCTCAGGTGGGCAATCGGCCGAAAAGGAGATTAACCCGACGTAGCGGGGTGGGGTAGCCAGGATTAACCCGCTGGGCTCATAACCCAGAGATCAGTAGTTCAAATCTACTCCCCGCTACCTAAGTAGTTGTATCGAATTGTGATGAAGAAACGTGACTGGAATAGAAAA